>Ga0209777_10008101_pt1 | contig 11557 bp, 12 predicted proteins | sample FrelakmetHBP12HB_FD_187147 | JGI IMG/M metagenome (GOLD analysis project Ga0209777, IMG submission 187147) | Freshwater lake sediment microbial communities from the University of Notre Dame, USA, for methane emissions studies -HBP12 HB (SPAdes)... | ecosystem: Environmental > Aquatic >...
ATATTTTTTTAAATTTGGAGGCACTGTGAATGTATGTCATCATAACATCAAGTCCGAATACAGATGGATTAACCGCAGCGTGCGGAAAAGCCGCTCTCCAGGGCATTGAAAACTCAGGAGGGACTGGTCAAATCATTGATCTTTGTCGTGAAAAAATCGAAAGCTGCCTGACTTGTGAAGATGGCTGGGGCGAATGTATCCGTGAAAACCGCTGTGTGATTGACGACTGTTTGCCGATGCTACAGGAAACGCTAAAAGAAGCTGAAGGAATTTTTCTGATTACGGCGGTTTACTTTGGACAGCCTTCCGAGCATATGAAATATTTTTGCGACCGTTTTCGCCGTTGTGAAGCGTTCCGAAAAGAAAAAAGCAATGTGACGGGCAAAAAAATCAATCTTGTTGCGGCGGCCGGCGGCAGCGGCAACGGAACGGTTTCCTGCCTGTCGGAGTTGGAGACGTGGTGTCGTCATGTGCGTGCCGTGCCGTTTGAACGCATCGGCATTACGCGCCATAATCGCGACCAGATGTTAAAATTCATTGAATGGGCTGGCGCTGACATGGTAGCATCCGGGACACAAAAGAACAGTGGAGGCATGGTACTACCACTCCGGCCTAAATAACGCAGAAGCTACCCCCTAAGGAGCTTTTCTTTATTTTCCTTATCTTTGGCTCCGCCTTAACAGTGGGGGTTGCGGCATAATAGCCATATTCGGCATGCTCTGACTTCTAGATACGCCAACCAAACGCGCTGAAAAGCGAAGGTTTAAACTGGCAATGCTAGTATCTCAAGCCTTATCCGGGTATTGTAGAGACCCTTTTTTATGAGTTATCGAGAGTGTTATACGCTTGCTAGCACCACAAATCTAAAGCCGATGAGCCACGTGAGCCCCTAAGCAGATTATTCGCTCTTTCTTGCAAAGAGCTTCAGATACTCCCCGTAGCCCTCCTTCTCCAGGTCCTCCTTCGGGATGAACCGAAGCGCCGCTGAGTTCATACAGTAACGCTGCCCCGTCGGCGCGGGCCCGTCAGGAAAAACGTGACCCAGGTGGGAATCCCCGTGCGAGCTTCTCACTTCGGTCCTCTTCGCGAAGAGCTTCCGGTCCGCTCTCGTTGTGACGTTCTCCGGCTCTAGGGGTTTCGCAAAGCTTGGCCATCCCGTCCCGGAGTCGTACTTGTCGAGCGAGCTGAAGAGGGGCTCTCCGGACACGATGTCAACGTAGATCCCCTCCCTCTTGTTGTCATCGTATTCATTTTGGAAGGGCGGCTCCGTGCCTTCGTGCTGCGTTACCTCGTATTGAAGCGGCGTGAGCTTCTTTTTTAGGGTGGCGTCATCGGGCTTGGGATAGTTCTTCTTCCCTCCCGGGTTGCCGCCGGGGTTGGTGCCCATATTATTCTCTTTTCTCCAGGTCTCATCGAGGAACCGGTCCCGACCGGAGCCCAACCGGTAGATCTTATACCGTGAGGGGCTCTTTCTGTGGTAATCCTGGTGGTAGTCCTCGGCCTCGTAGAACCTTGAGAATTTCACAATCGGCGTGACGATAGGCTTCTTGAACTGCCCGCTTTTTTCAAGCGCCTCCTTCGATTTCTCCGCGATGCGCTTCTGTTCCTCATCGTGGTAGAAAATCGCCGTACGGTACTGAGGGCCCCGGTCAACAAACTGCCCGCCCGGATCCGTCGGATCGACATGATGCCAGAAGACAACCAGAATCTGCTCATAACTCACTTCAGAAGGATCGTAGTATATCTGTACGGCTTCATAGTGGCCCGTCTTTCCCGTTGTGACTTCCTCGTAGGTGGGGTTTTCCTTGTAACCGCCGATATAGCCCGATATGACTTTTGCTACACCGGATACCTTTTCCAAATCTGACGCTAAGCACCAAAAACAGCCACCCGCGAGGGTTGCGACCTTCAAATTTGTCTGCTCTTCTTTCAAGGATGTTCACCTCTTGTTTTTTGCCTTTGTCTTGACACCCACTCAGCGCGCATATCGCGCAAAAGCATGATGATAAGGATCTCTATTGAACTTCAGGTAACTGCCTTCGCATTGATGTTTAAATGCTCTTGCAACAATAGAGAGGTCCAAAAACTTAAGTCAGAGCCCTGCGCAACCTTCTCCTATGCCATTCGTTCATCAACCAGAGTCTATGCCTGGAATTCCGGCAGGCGAGATCACAACCCCCGTTACTAATACGCGGGTGGAAGACTCAGTTTTTGTTAAGGGCACGGCCCAAAACGTTGGGGGAGAACAATACTACCTATGGCTTATATTATTTGATTACAACGCGAACCGCCATTACCCGTACCACGGACCCGTCGTTATCTCCTCGGACGGGCAATGGGAGATGACTGCATTTTTTGGGGGCAGCGGAAGGTATGATATTACTGCGCTCGCTGCAGACAAAAATGCCGCTGAGATTTTCCTGCTATACCAAGCGACCAGTGAGTCGAGTCGTGATTACGCGGGGTTGCCGGTCCTCCCCTCAGGATGCGTAACGCTGGCTTCGGTCACCGTCGTTAGAACATAAAATAAAGTTGTAATAGACAAAATCAAGCGGTCGAGAAGCCTATGGGTCGACGTCTTGCGTTATCAGACACTCGTCGATCTCCGTTCTGCACGACCTGGAAGCTGCAGTCCGTCACTTGCGTCGTTTAAGATCTATGCGGCTGAACGGATCTAGCGGTTAGTGACGATTAAGCGAGTTTTGTTAAACGAAAGAAGGTGAATGTCTCGTAGGTCCAGATATAATAAAGGACTTTAAACCATTTTGATGGAAGGAGAACGAATCCTATGGACAAAACGATAGAGATCGAGTTTCCATTCAGAAAGATAGGAGTCCCCGCAACCCTCCTTATCCAAGACGAACCCGAAATATGCCAGACCCTGTGGAACCTTTTAGGCCAACCCATGAAGATGATATGCCACCACACATTGTCCACCGGGGACTTTTTCCACGGGTGTGGCCGGCCTCCGAAACATCCTATCGCCATAGGTTCACAGGCCACCCCCCTCGGAAAAAGACGGCTTCTTCTCAGCCAACTGAAGCCAGGCTCCGTCGTGTACATGGGAGGGCACGACATTGCGATTGCCTATGGACCCGATATGACCGAGCCTTTAGTGGCGAGAGGGCCGGTAGTGGCACGAGTCTCTGAAGAGTTTCTTGGAGAGCTCTATGAGGTAGGGAGGAAGATCTGGAACGCCCAATTCATCACGCACCAACTGCAGACGATCACGCTAAAGAGGAAGGATGTGTAAGTTGTGGCTAAGCACTGGCAAGAAGTGAAAAACGAAATCGAGGAGGAAATAGACCGAATCTGGTGGGAGGAGCCTGAGGAGGTCACGATGAGCCGACTCGGGATATTCCCAAGTGGGGCTGGGACAGACGGTCAGGTGTTGGGGAACCTTTTGTTCCTTGTCGCGGACACTCAGGCTATGGGATGGTGGACGATCGAGCCTGCGATCCGATCCGCGATCGCAGATCCTCTCTTTACTCTTGAGCACTGCAAGAGAATGTGGAAGTACTTGACTGTGCACATGGCGAAGCTTTTAGGCGATACCGCTCCGCCTGAATGCCCGGCCCCATGGTTGAATTTGCCCAAGTTTGTCGAGCTCTGTAATGACATTGTGGACTCCTTGGATACCGTTGAGACAAAGGAGGAGTTTGCCGATCTTATCTGGAGTTGGGAAAATTACGTAAACAGACTGAACAAGTGGTTCTCCCTCGTGTTCCCTTGGCACCTAGGGCTTGGTTTCTCCAGGAGAGGACAAGAGGAGATAAACGAGATGGTTCGTCTGTCTCGTATATGGGTAAAATAATGACTATTGCTCCTCTTCAGGGGGCATCACTAAAAAAAGCGTGGGTGACGTGCGGCCCCAAGCCTGCGCACTGAACAGACTGTGCCCAAGAGCGCAAACCAAGTCGTCGTGAGCTCCTGTTTTGAAGCGCCAAACGCATCATGCCCAGCTTCTGAGACGATAGTACTACGTTACAGGTCTCTCAAAAAGCGTACAGGTCGGAAAAACGTCAAGATTAACTAACCTCTGCGTCTCAGCGAGCGCTTGCAGTTGCTACTTTCTGTATTTATGATGAAGTCTGTGACTGGTTATAACTAGTTTTTATGAATGAAATTATTCTGCCCACGTCTGTTGCCTCATCAACACGTATTTGTGGCCATTTATTCATTGTTCGTTTTCCTGCTTGAAATGGCGTAATCTTAAAAGCTTTTGATAATTTGATTTTGTCTTGTTCACTCAATTTTGTGAGGACAACGCCGTCGGTTACCATAAATGCGAATAATTTTTCTTTGTTCTTGTAACACGGACAGCCATACATTTTTTTCGTCGTTACGTTAGGCCAGTTCAGAATCTCTTTCTCTAATCTCAATCTGAGATTGTGCATTTTTTCTTCATTGTAATATTGCATTTTGACACGCTATGATAATTGAGTACATTTGCACAATAAAGATAGAGACAGAAGTCCAACATAAAGAGCCCAGTAAAGGTACTTTAAGTGCTCACCTGCACTTAGTCACGCGCGGCTAATCGCTATGATTAAGTGCCCAACACATACCTCCTCCACGGCCATCGTAGCCGCTGAACATGACCCAGACCTTTGGCTGACGTTGTACTACCACGCCACGAGCTGTTGTAGGTTACCCACTCCACCATCTCGCTGCACTGCGCTAAAACCGAATACAGCAACCCAATAATTCGATTACCGCATCGTATCTCAACGCTTGCAGGACTAAGAACGCGTATCTACCAGACAGTTCACGACGGAGCACTCGCTTTCCTTGTACTTGTTTAGCCTCCAATAAGGCTGCAGAAAAAGGGTAAATAATCAAAAGATGCCAAAAAGCGCCACTATTCAAACTTTACGCCGATTCTCATAACTTCCTCGTGGGGCCAAGGATACCTGAGACGTTTCAAATTCATAAACAGCTTACGGTCTAATAAAATGTCCGAACACTATTTGGGACAAGCAGCGGCTCAGAAATCGCGAGCGTAATATCATCAACGGCTTACATAATGACAACGAACCTTTAAAGACTCAGCTGGAAGCGTTGCAGCCAGTGAACTCGTATCGAGAATAAAGGAAAATTTACTTCTTATCTTGAAAATACTGTTTTCGTTTCGAAGTGAAAACGCTTAGTTTCTTAACGCGCGAACGCATCGAGCTCCTTGTTAATGTGGTCCCCCCGAACAAAGACGATCTCGTGACCAGTGTAGTCATACCACTTTAATGTTTTTTTAGGAGCCCCAGTTAGGCGTTGTTCTTGTTTTTTCGCCAAGTCCGGGCGCACGAAAATGTCTGACTTTCCGTGTAAAATCATCGTGTCTACACGAATGTGAGATAATGCTTCCGTGAGATCTCTATCACGCATCTCTTTAAGCCCGCCTATCACTGCCTCCTTCGATGCTGACTTAAACATTTCATAAAGCCGATCATAAAGCGGCGTTTTCGCCTTAGGTTGCTTGATCCCAAACACTACTTCTAAAAACTTATCAAATGCCTGTTTGCGGAACCAGTCATCAATAGAACGTGTTCCGAACGGTATGTTTTCAAAAACTGTAATCGCGCCCTGAAGCTCCCAAAGCGCGAGTCCATCAGGGTTGTTAGAGCTTTGCAACATATTCGGTCCCGTCGCTGCAACAAGAGTGAGACGATCTACGGCCGGACCGACATTTTTCCCCACGTAGCACATCGCGGTCGCTCCGCCTATCGAAAAGCCCACAAGCGTTACGTCTTTTAGGCCGAGCTGCGCGATCACCTCTCTTATGTCATTCGCCCACGTTTGATAGCTGTAGTCTGTCTTCGAATCGCCAGAGTTCCCGAAACCACGTAGATCAATCGCTACGACGCAGTAGCCTTGTTTTGTCAAATATGAGATTTGACTTTCCCACATCAGGTGACTTAGACCCCACCCGTGAATAAGCACAACTGACTTGTCGTTATCTTGACCGTCAACCCATGCGTATACTTCCGTGCAGTCTTTCATAGTGAAATAGCGATTCGAATTGCTATTCATGATACCCCTCCTTGCGTCAGCTCCACGCACAGAATATAATGTTTAGACAGCTTCCGCGCTGCGCCTAAGCAAAGAACACGGCGGCGATGTTTATAGGTTGTGGCAAGAAAAAGTTCGAGCTAGCTTAAAGCGACGAGCATTTAACCGAACGCTTCGCTTGTGCTAAAACAAATGATAGCTCATTTACCATTTCCGAAAATGGCAAGCCCGTCATGCAGCTCTGCAAACTTTGGGATTGATGATAAAGAGCACGTATCCGTCAACGGATTCTTTAGATCCTATACCAAGTCTAAAAATAATCAGTAATAAGCTCACAAAAAACGGACTAACGGACTAAAGGACTAAAGGTCCTTCTTATCCCGGGGTACTGGCCCCCTCCTTTTTTATGATACAACGGAAGATGATTATGCTGATTCCCATACCCAAAGAGTTGGCAATGACCATTGGGGGGATAGCGGTGAGCACGAGCTCAACCGCTGCGGTGAAAGGCCGGATAATCAGCAGTACTAACCCAGCGTGGAGTAATTCAATACCAACGGCAAATACCATTGCCGTAATGATTCCCGGTAGTCTTCCCTTGTTGAGACGGTGAACCATACCTGCTAGCAGTCCAGCAAGAACCGTTGCCAGTGAACAGGGAACACAGCTTATGCCACCAAGGGACAGGCGGTGAATGCCGCCAATCAATCCAACTGCCAGACCAACATAAGGGCCGGCAACAAGCCCGGCTACCATGGGCCCAAGATCCCGGATATTGCTGATTGTGCCGAAACTGGCCGGTTGCCCGACATACGTACCGAATATGGAAAATAAGCCAAATACCAGAACAAAAACGAAATAATCAACTAACTGTGCCTTTTTAAACACCACCCGCTGGATTGTCCCAATTCTTGCGACAATAAACATAAAAACAAAGACAAAAAGTTCGGTAGCAGCTAAAAGACCTAGATAGCCCCCTAACGTGCTCTTCTCTAAAAATCCCAGTACGGACATGCATTACCTCGCGGAATAGCGTACTAGCCAACCGCGTCGCTATAATTATTATACCCATCGAGGGGTCGCAATTAAGGATCTTAGAGCAACATCCATTAGAACAAGGATTGAAATCCGTCGTTTCACCGCGCAAAATCACACAGCTAATTCTTTGACTGCAGCGATTAATTCGGCATCGCTCGGCGCTTCGCGCCTCGCTTTGCTCTTTTTCGTCTTCCTCGGCTTAGTGCCCGAGAGTGCCCCATGGAGATCACTTACTTTTTATTCAGCATCAGCGTATTGTTTACGATCTCTTTTAGCGTTTCTAATTTTTCTTGATTCATCATTTGCTTAACCTTCAATTATAGCCACTCGACCGAAGGGAGCGTGGCGCCTTCAATTCTGATTTCGTCTTAGCTGGCCCGCTATCAGATCGCGGGATTACCCTGGCGCGTAGGTCTGCATGGGTCATAGACTCCCATGCATGTTTCGATATGATGGCGCGGAGCCCTCCTCCTTTAGCACAGCTGCTTAACTACTGCCCCCTCGTAACGGTTCTTTTTCTCTCGGGGTGCGTTACAGCCAGTATTTGAAACGCTCTCTCTATTGAGGCAAACCTTCCATGAGAGCAGCACGTCACGCGTCTTTTAGTGAATACTATATTGTCTATCTCCAAGCTGTTTTCGTGGTCAGAGCGTTGTTTCACCTTCCGCCACTCGGGCGACTGTGCTACGGGGTCTACGGGGTCTAAGATCTCTAAGAGCAAAACCGGTATATAGCAAGCTTAACACCCTGATCAGTGACTTTTTTGCGTTTGGTGGACTGTGCAATGCCTGAACGGAAATACATCTGGACGACGCTCATTATCGCTTCACTTGCCAGCTTTATTATCATTATCGACTCGTTTTTCCTGAACGTTGCCATCACGACCTTGGTGCGCGAATTGCACACCACTATTGAGGCCATCCAGGGAATCATTGCGGCGTACACACTCACCATGGCGTGTCTCATGTTGCTCGGCGCCAAGCTTCAGAACGTCTTGGGCAGAAAGAAGACCTCTCTCTACGTCGCGCTCATCTACGGCGTGGGCACCGTTATTGCCGCGTTGAGCCTCAACACCCCCATGCTGCTTTTTGGGTGGTCACTGCTGGAGGGGGGTCGGGGCGGCACTCATGTTGCCGGCGGCGGCGCTCATCTCCGGCTCGTACGAAGGCGATGAGCGTGCATTCGCATTCGGCCTGTGGGCGGCCATCGGCTCAGTGGCAGCGACGGTCGGTCCTCTTTTAGGTGGCTTTCTCACGACGTTTTTGAGCTGGCGCGTCGGTTTCGGGCTCGAAGCGCTCATCGTCGTGGCGATTTTCGCGTACTCCGGACGACTCACCGAAGCGCCGCCTACCATCGGCTGGCGCGACCTCGACGTCGTGGTGTTCGCTCTCTCTGCGGCAGGCTTCTTTTTCATCGTAGCCGGGACGTTGCTGCTTAACAACCTGAGCGCGTGGCGTATCGTGCCAATCCTCGTCGGGGCAGGGCTCCTGCTGCTTGCCGTCTTTACGGTTTGGCAACGACTCCGGATGCGTCGCGGGCGAGCCCCGCTCACTGATATCTCACTCTTTAGACACCGCGCATACAGCGCGGGCAACATGGCGAACCTGATCCTGCGGGTCGGCCTCGCGGGGGTGCTCTTCATCCTCCCGGTCTTTTTACAATCCGTTATGGGGTTGAGCGCCTTTATGACGGGTGTCGCGTTTGTCCCTCTCACGGTCGCCGTGCTCGTCTTCTCTCTTGGATCGGGTCGGCTTTCCGCTCGCATATCGCCGCGATACCTCGTTCCGCTCGGGTTTCTCATCGCCCTTACGGGGTCGATTCTGCTTCGGAGCGTGTTCAGCCTGGACACCCAGATAGTCGATATTTTTCCCGGAACGATACTGCTCGGCGTCGGGCTCGGGCTGTCACTCGGTCCGCTCACCAACCTCATCCTATCATCGGCTTCAGAAGAGCAACAGGCGGATGCGTCTGGCGTCTAGAATACGACAACCAACCTTGGGGAGTCGTTAGGCACGGCCGTCATAGGCGTCGTACTCATCATCAGCATCTTATTGGCGCTCGGAACCGCTGTCGAAAAGGCGTACCCTGATCAGGTAACGGCGCAGGACGTCAAGGCGAAGCTCCCCGGTTGGGTAGACACGCTAAAAACGGCGAACCTGCAGGCCGTGAGGGGGGAACATAACAGCACGACACAAATCGTTGACGAAACGGTGAGCAACTCGATGCAGCACGCGGTTGACGCTATCTCGATCTTTCTGTTTGCCGGATTCCTCGTGTCGCTTTTCATCGGTCAACGGACCTCTGTAAAGAAAAGGAAATGAGAGACGAGTGAGTCGGTCACGTCAACGCAGTGACAGCTAAAGATATCAGAGAGAATCAAGACGATTATATCTTCCGCTGCGACTTCTTCGAGCTAAAAGAACTCATAGACGTCAAGCCCGACACAGGCAGTTGCTACATTCGGAGCGTATGTGAGCCGTTCGATATCGAGATGGAGTTGGATTTAAAGAAAGCTGAGAACTGGCTGACGCACTTTGGGCTGTATCCCTATACACAAATCCACGCTTCAGGACAGATGAATTACGATGAGATCCGAGACGTGGTCGAGACCGTGCAACCGAAAGTATTGATCCCGGTGCATACCCAACACCCTGAGGTGTTTCGGAACTTCCACGATAATGTAATTCTTCCCGAAAAAGGGGTCGCGATTAACATCTGAATGGGTGAACAAAGAATCTCGTCAGTCTGACGTTCGCCCTTCGGCTAACTTTTCCCTTTGTAGATTTCAAGCACAGAAATCGCAAGCTTTTCTACGTCGTGTGTGCACATCACCTGCTGCAACACGTCAATGAACTATCTATGCTTGCGTCCAAACAAAGAAAGCCCCAGCATCTATAAAATCATTAACGATTGACTGCAAATCATCAACCGAGCTGTTTACCTCCGGAATGAAAAAACGAGGCTTCTCGTCGTTGTAGAATTCAATTAAATAATCGAGGAATTTCTTTTTCGCCAAAATATTATTGTAGAACAGATCATTTAAGTCTCCAGCGTGAGCGGTCCAACCCAAATTTGCACGCTTTGTTTTTCCCCATATATGAATACTGGAAATCAAAGACCTATGTTGCTCAAGAATACTATGGTGCTTAATGAAACGATCTATTGGGAACGATTCAAAGTTATAGTGCTCGGCTGTGAACAATTGCGGATAATCTAAAGCGAGGCGAAGATCTAATTCCCTGCGATGAATGCATTCGCACAGTTGCGAGATGCTATCAAATTTAGAAATTAAAAATTTGCCACCGCGGTATCTAGTGCCAGCTCTGTTCTCAATGCAGATAGTAGTGCTCGGATATCCTTCTAAAACTCTTTTTTCAAACGTTTCGTATATATCTAGAAACTGATCTATCGAACGACAACAATCGTCAAATGGAGGATGAATTTCAATAACTTTTGGGGCAGCACCATCGCCGATAAGTGCTTGAATAAACTCGAAAAAATGAATAGACCATGCGTCGTTTTTCCAAAGTTGGGGGATACCACCTTTGTTTGCGCCTCTCAAAACGGAATGATGCAGTAATATGGGGGAGTTGAGGTTGCGTTTACCATATGAATACTCTGTATGCAGGGAATATGGTCCGGATACATCGATGGAAATTTTGTCCATATGTCCGGCAACCTCTTTGATTGAGCAACTGATGCTGGCAGGGTACGCCTTTCCACCATAACTAACAGGTATAAATTTCGCCATATTACTCACCTATATTTCTCGATCCCAATTTCTTTCAAATACTGATAGGTGCCATCAGCGGATTCTCCTTGTTTCGGAGTGCTACGCTTATAATGTTCTCGATAGTCTCAACTCTCACTTTTTGTCTAACTTCTCCTTCGCCTACTAAATAAAAAGCAGATTATCTAAATTGTCATCTCCAATTTGGCATAAAGACTTTTATGATCTCGCTCTTGTTTTGGATTCGCCTAGGGTTTTTTTTAAAAGGTGGATCTGTGCTATGAGCTTAGCTACTTAAAAATCTCGCGCCATCATGCAAAAGTAGGATACAGCTATCCAACGATTCGCTTGCCCCATACGCTTTCAATGCTTGTAGGACGGTCAAAAAGGATCTATCAAGCGGTGCACGATGGGGCACTTGCCTTTCTTGTGGTTGTTTCGTCGCGATCTGATAAGGACAAAACAAGCGCTGATCGAACCTCGTATTTACACGGCGAAGATCGCCGGTTCGAATCTCGCCCTCGGCCTTTGATTTTCTTTTCGCAGCTCCGCGCCTAGTACATCGCGATATTGAGCACAATCGTAAAACTTCACCTGATCCGACCACTGATAGCGCCCTCAAAAATGACGGGGGCGCGTGGCAGCCGTAATCATTGCTCAAAACATGCATATTGTTCAGTGTTGCGGCTTTCGTACATCCTCGATTATATATCCTCGACTAGTTACTGCCCTTCTCAAACCGCAATCAATTTGAGGCTTAGCCCACTGCTTTTTCTGTAGTTA
>Ga0209777_10008102_pt1 | contig 11556 bp, 9 predicted proteins | sample FrelakmetHBP12HB_FD_187147 | JGI IMG/M metagenome (GOLD analysis project Ga0209777, IMG submission 187147) | Freshwater lake sediment microbial communities from the University of Notre Dame, USA, for methane emissions studies -HBP12 HB (SPAdes)... | ecosystem: Environmental > Aquatic >...
GTATGCCAACGCCGCCCCCTCCATATTGTTTGGGAACCAGAGGGGTCAGAAAACCCTCTCCGTAAGCCTTCTGCATGATGTCCAGCGGGAAGGTCCCGTCCTGGTCATGCTTGGCTGCAACCGGGAGAATGACTTCCCTGGCAAAGCGGTTGGCCCTTTCCTGCAGCGCCATTTGTTCCGGTGTAAGATCAAATCCAATCATTTCTCCTCTCCTTACTTGTAAGGGGCTCAGCCTATCTGGACTGCGAGCATGGAGACTGAGCCACCGTCCACTCCTTCGACCGGAAAACTTACCTGCTCGTCTTTTCTACGGAGAGCAATCACATAAAGTAGGGGCAAATAGTGGTCCGGTGTGGGAATGGACAGCATTGCATCCTGACCTAACGTCTCGTAGGCGACAAGCGGACCGTCGTCGGCCGCGAGCAGCAGTTCACGTACATGTTTTTCGAATCGCACGGCCCAGTCGTAGGGTTCGACCGCACGTCGGCCCCATGCGTAGGCGTGCAAATTGTGCACCAGGTTGCCGCTCCCGACAATGAGGATCCCTTCGTCGCGCAGCGGTGCGAGCCGTTTCCCGATTTCGTAGTGAAAAGCCGCCGGTTGCGTTTTGTCGATACTAAGCTGCACCACCGGGATATCGGCCCGAGGGAAAACATGGCGGAGTACCGCCCACGTTCCGTGGTCGAGGCCCCATTGCTGGTCACGGCCCACGGAGACCGACGTTAGCAGAGTCTCGACGCGGCTCGCAAGGGCCGGATCACCGAAAGCCGGATACGTGATTTGGTACAATTCTGGTGGGAAGCCCCCAAAATCGTGAATTGTTCGCGGATCAGACATTGCCGTTACCGAAGTAGTCCGGATGTACCAGTGGGCAGAAACGGAGAGCACGGCCCTGGGCCGCGGAACTTTGGCTCCGATAGCGGTCCAAGCCTTCGTATAGGCATTGCTCATCAATGCGTTCATCGGATTGCCGTGCCCAAAGAAAATGGCAGGCATAGCCTTGGCCATCTCTATATCCCCATCATGGCTTTCCGCTCTACCGGTATCCTTATTATCTCCTAACCCGGCTTATCCAGGACCGAAAGGTATATGCCCATAAATCCCCCCATCCCCCCTTTGTCAAAGGGGGGTGAGGGGGGATTTCAGGAGTTTGTTGCCAATTTGCGCACAACTTCATTTCTAAGGGACAAATTATTATATAAGGAACGATTCACCGGGAAAAATAGGGTGAATACGGTATTTAAGAAAGAAAAATCATGTATTTGGAGATGATTCTACCCGACTCATTCCGGGTAAGCATGGTAAAAACAACTTTGAAAGGACAAAGACGTTCCTGAGATTCCAAAGAGGTAACGGTTCGTGGACCGGCCGGAATTGGGTAGGATATTCACGGAGGGAATCCTGGAGGAGAGAGGCAGGAGGCACGATAAAATCCAAGAAGCAGTAGAGCGTTCTGGGTACGCGCAGCGGGAGGTGGCAGATTATCTAGACCCGCACTTTACGTCAGTGAGCAGAATATTACCTTCCTTAGTCCCCCTTTTTCATGGTCTCAAGATAACTCGTCCAGCGTTTTATATTTCCCTTCCTTGTATTGCCGTCTCGATTCAGCGATACGGTCCAGAAATTTTTCATCCCTCAGCAAACGATATTCCAGCCAGTCCTCTTCGTCCTCGAATCCGAGAATCACCGCGGCAGGCCGTCCGTGGATCGTCACAATGACTTCCTCCTTGCCCGCTTTCTTAATGAACTCAGAAAAATTATCTTTTACTTTTGAGAGCGGCACTTTTATCATTTTGTTCCGTGCTCCTTTAGCCATTCGATGGTTTTTTCCTTTGACATGATAGCAATTATGACTACATCCGTTTCGATCACATCATAAAAGACCCTTATCTCACCTATCCTCAGCCTAAATTGCGGATGACGCAGATCCCTTAATTTCTTGATGCGACTTCTACTTTCTTTCGTTGGCCCGTGCGCCAAATGGACGCGAATGGAATCGCGAACCGTTGCCCGCCATCGGGCATCCAGGACATTAAAGTCATCAATCGCATTTTCAGTAAATACAATTCTGTAAGCCACACATTAATTATGGCCCGTTTCTGGCCAGATTTCAATTCATTTCTTGGAATTGTTCCATGCCATGGATTTCGGAATTCTACGTAGAACCAAGCTCTCAATTCAAAAATAATCTTGGAAATAACTATTATGCTTTTGAACAACGTTCCTCAAAATCCTGCCTCTTTGGTTCCGGCTAAGCCGGGTTAGGAGCCCAAGGAGGGTCCTAAGATTCCAAAGAGTCAGTGGTTCGTGGACCGATCGGAACTGGGTAAGATATTCACCGAAGGAATCCTCGAGGAAAGAGGCAGGAGGAACGATAAAATTGAAGAGGCGCTGAAGCGTTGTGGGTACACACAACGGGAGGTGGCGGATCATCTAGGCCTGCAATTTACGCCAGTGAGCAAAATGGCTAACCAAAGAAGTAAAATGCAAAGAAAATAGACCTGACCCTAAGGCGCGAGGGGGAGGGTATAAAGAAACCAGCTCTCATCACCCTGGCTTTTCAGTTTTTGCTGGAGAGGGGTGGACGTGGAGGGGGTAAATTAGGTATTTCTAAGCATGAAAATTACTTCCTGAAATCGTCGGTTGAAAGATTTTGTCAAAAGGTGTAGATTTCAATTAGCAATCGAGGTTTGGATATACTTTTCATTTCTGGACTTTTTGCCAGGTGCGGAGAGTGGCACGTAATAGCAACCTTTCATAGATCAGTACTACCCCCAATATGTTGTGGTTTCCCTTACGATCTCAGGCCTGCAATTTGGCCCTCTCGGCAAGGCTTGCTCAAGAGGGCAAGATCGTAACTCGGCCGGTAAGCGGGGGGCTACACTCTGCCTACCGGAGGATGCTCCTAGCAAATCGAAAGGTGCTCTGGATAAAATCCTGGGAAAGGATGATTTTGATAAATCCCAAGGCAAGTAAAAACTCCGGTCTTCTGGATTTTGAAGACTGGTTCATGTACCCCGGATGGTTACCAACTAAATCCTTTTGATCCTGATTTCCTGCCTATCAATAAATCAGGTGGCCAAGCCGGTTCCACCGCACCTTCGACTCCTGGCTGTTCCAGGACCAGTAGATGGCAAAGGCTTTTCCCACGACATCCTCCAAGGGCACGAATCCCCAGGAACGACTGTCAAAGCTGTAGTCCCGGTTATCTCCCATAACGAATAGGCTCCCTTTGGGTACGGTCAATGGGCCCAAATTATCCGTTTTTTGCTCGTCTACCAGCGAGATTGTATTCTCTCGGTAAACGGCATGGGGGTCAGGAACCTCCACCCTGTTGATGTAGAGTTTCTTGTTTACCATACTTACAGTATCCCCTCCTACCCCGATCACCCGTTTGATGAAATCTTTTTCCGGCTCCAGTGGATAGATAAACACGATGACGTCTCCCCGCTGGGGGCTTTTCAAAGGAAAAAGATTGATGGAGGTAAAGGGGACCCTTATTCCATAAATGAACTTGTTTACCAGAAGGTGGTCTCCAATCTCCAGCGTAGGTTCCATTGATTCTGAAGGGATCTTGAAGGCCTGAACGACAAAGGTGCCAATCACTTGTGCCAGTATCAGGGCGATGATGATCGACTCGGTGTATTCCCAGATGGCGGATTTTTTCCTGATTCCCTCGTCTTTCAATTTCCGTAGATCCCCTCATTCTTCTAATTATGAATTCTCTATTTGTTTTCACCCTAAAATGACGCCGGATGGCCGGCGGCAGGGACGAGGGCCCAAAACTTGTGTATTCCGGGGCCAGCGTGCAACCGCTATTAAGGGGTTGCCTGCGGATCCATGGGATCTGTTTTGTTTTCAGTGATTTGGCGGAATCGTTTCTTGAACAGCTGGTTCACTAATACAAAGAATAGCGGGATGAAAACGAGGGCGATGAAGGTGGCCGAAAGCATCCCGCCGACAACCGCCGTGCCGATACCAATCTGAGCTCCCGCCCCGGCGCCGGTGGCCAAGGCGAGCGGCAGAACGCCGAAGAAGAAAGCCAGCGAGGTCATCATGACCGGCCGGAATCGGGTTCTCACCGCCCCGAGGGTTGCCTCGACCAGTCCCTGTCCACGCTCCATACGATACTGGGCAAACTGGATGATCAGGATGGCGTTTTTTGTGGATAGCCCAAGGGTGGTGAGGAAACCCGTCTGAAAGTAAATATCGTTGGGTAAGCCGCGCCACGAAGTCGCCAGCGTCGCGCCGAAGACGCCTAGCGGCAGTATCAGCATGTTGACAAACGGGATGGTCCAACTCTCATAAAGCGCTGCTACGCAAAGAAAGATGATCAGAAGGGAAAAGGCGTAGAGCGGGATCGCCTGGGCGCGGGCTTGCCGTTCCTGGAAGGAAACCCCCGTCCAGTCAAAACCGATCCCCGGGGGCAACGTCGAGGCGAAATCCTCCATGGCCCGCATTGCCTCACCGGAACTTCTTCCCGGGGCTGCCTCCCCCCAGATATTGATGGATGGAAAGGCATTGAAGCGTTCAAGCCTGGGAGAACCGAAGGTCCACCGGCCGGATGCAAAGGTGGAATAGGGGACCATCTTTCCCTGCATATTACGCATGTAGAGTTTTTCCAGGTCGCCGGGCAGCATGCGATAGGGAGCATCGGCCTGAATGTCCACGTGCTTGACCCGTCCGCTTTTGAGAAAGTTGTCGACATAGAAGCTGCCAAAGGACGTCGAGATGGTATTGTGAATGTCAGTGATGGGAACCCCCAGGGCGCCGGCTTTTTCCATATCCACGGTGATCCGGTATTGCGTGACATCGTCTAGCCCGTTGGGCCGCACCCGGGCCACTCTCGGATCCTTGGCTGCCATGCCGAGGACTTGGTTACGGGCCCCCATCAGACCATTGTGGCCCAGGCCGCCACGGTCCTGCAACTGGAAATCAATCCCTTTGGCATTCCCCAGCTCGGTGACCGCCGGCGGCGGGAAGACGAATATCATGGTGTTGCGAATCTGTGAAAAAGCCCGCATGGCCCTGTTGGCCACAGCGGTCACCTTCAGCTCCCGCCGAGTGCGTAATTTCCAGTCCTTGAGCTTGACATAGGCCATACCGATGCTCTGGCTCCGGCCGGATTGGTTCTGGCCGGAAATCGTCATAATGGATTCCACCGCGTCTTTTTCCTTGTTCAGGAACTGGTCCCTGACCTGCCCCATGACCTCCTCGGTCTGCTCCAACGTGGAACCTGGAGGCAGCGAAACCTGGCAGAGCAGCACTCCCTGATCTTCGTCCGGGAGGTAACTCGTAGGCAACCGCAGCATAACGAATCCCATTGCCACCACAATCAGCACGTAGAGAAACACATAGCGCGCCTTCCTATTTAACGAGTGGCCGACCACTCTCACGTACAGGTCCCGGAGACGGGAAAAAGCGCGATCAAACCACTTGAAAAACGGGCGAAGCAAGGATATCCCGCCCTCTGCCGGTTCATGCCCCTTTGGTACCGGCTTGAGGAATGAAGCGCAGAGGACCGGAGTCAGGATCAATGCCACCACGACTGAAAGAAGCATCGAGGCTATGATGGTTACCGAAAACTGGCGGTAGATAACTCCCGTGGATCCGGTGAAGAAGGCCATGGGTCCGAAAACTGCTGACAGCACCAACCCGATGCCGATCAGTGCGGGGGTGATTTGGTCCATGGACTTGATCGTAGCTTCTTTGGGGGGAAGTCCTTCCTCGCTCATGATACGTTCGACGTTCTCCACCACAACGATGGCGTCGTCCACCAGAAGACCGATGGCCAGCACCATTGCGAACATAGTCAGCATGTTGATCGAGAACCCGAACAGCCCCAGCGCCGCGAAGGTGCCGAGAAGGACTACCGGTACAGCGATGGTCGGGATTAAGGTGGATCGTATGTTTCCCATGAAGAGGTACATGACAAGGAAGACCAGCAGGATTGCCTCGATAAGGGTTTTGACCACCTCCTCGATGGCTACTACGGTGAACGGAGTGGTATCGTAGGGGTAAACGACCTTCAAGCCGGGGGGAAAGTACCGGCTTAACTCTTTCATCTTGGCCCGGATCGCATTGGCCGTATCCAGGGCATTGGCCCCGGGCTCCTGCCGGATGGAAAAGCTGGCTGCCGGCATGCCGTTGATATTCGTAATGGTATCGGAAAGATCGCTCCCCAACTCCGCCCGTCCTATATCCTTGATCCGCACGATTGAGCCGTCAGGATTCATGTGGACGGGAGTGGCTTCAAACTCCTCGGTGGTTTTAAGCAGATTATGGACGATGATGGAGACATTGAGACGCTGGCCTTTGACCGCTGGGGTTCCCCCGAACTGGCCCCCCGAGACTTCCACGTTGTAGGCTTTAATCGCCTGGGTTACATCGTCCACCGTCAGGCCGTAACTCGTCAGCTTGTCGGGATTGAGCCAGATGCGCATGGCGTACTCGCCGCCGACTCCTTCCACCTCCCCAACGCCCGGCACCCGGGCGATGACCTGCTGCACGGTGGTGAGAAGATAATCTCTCAGGTCAATATCCCTCATGCTGCCGTCTTCTGAAATCAGGCCCACCATAATCAGGTAGTTCCTGGTGGATTTGCGGACCGAGACACCCCGGCGCTGCACTACATCTGGCAGCCCCGCCATGGCCAGCTGGAGCTTGTTCTGCACCTTGGCCCAGGCGAGGTCCGGATCGGTTCCCGGGGCGAAGGTCAACTCGATATTGGAGAGGCCGGATGAATCACTGGAGCTGGTCATGTAGAGCATTTTATCCAGCCCGGTCATCTGCTGCTCGATGATCTGCGTTACGCTGTTTTCGACAGTCTCGGCAGAGGCCCCCGTATAAAGGCAGCTAACCCTGATGGAAGGGGGCGCGATGGGAGGATACTGCGCGATGGGCAAATTGTAGATCGCCAGACCGCCCAACACCATTATCATGATAGCGATGACCCAGGCGAAGACCGGCCGATCCAGAAAGAATTTCGATAACATCACACCCCTCCATCAATTCGCTTTTGCAACAGGTTGTGCCCTATTCCCCGGTTCCGTCCCGTCTTGCCGACCGGGCTTAAAAGGAACAGCCTTCACGGCAGCACCGGGCCGTGCCCGTTGCATCCCCTCAACGATGACCCGATCACCCGGTTCCAGCCCCGACGAGACCAGCCATTGATCACCGAGGGCGCGGTCAAGTGTGAGCATCCTCTGCTGGACTTTTTCCTGGCTATCCACGATCAGCGCTGTGGGTTCTCCTTTAGGGTTGCGGGCTACGGCTTGCTGAGGAATAAGAATGGCTTTCTCATTAACCCCCTCTTTCACCAGTACCCTGACGAACATGCCCGGCAGGAGAGCTGCTTTCGGATTGGGCACAACTACCCGTAGAATAACGGAACCGGTCGTCGGGTCCACCGTGACATCGCGAAATTGAAGGGTCCCTTCCAGCGGATATGGCCTGCCGTTGTCCAGGATGAGCTTGACCTTGTTCTGGTTCGTTCCATTTTGATTAAGCTTGCCTTCCTCCAGTCTGCGCTTCAACTCCTGCAGTTGGCCGGTGGATTGGGAAACATCCACGTAAATGGGGTCCAGTTGTTGAATCGTCGCCAGGGACAGGGATTGATACGCCGTTGCCATGGCGCCAATCGTTACGTTGGATTTTCCGATACGCCCTGAAATGGGTGCGGTAATTCGAGTATACCCCAGATTTATTCGGGCCGTCTCGAGCGCCGCTTCCGCCTGCTGGATGGCTGCTTCGGCCGCGGCCACTGCTTGCCGGTCGTTCTCCACATGCGCCTCGACAGCCCTTAGCGTCGATTCGGCCACTTCGGCATTGGTCGCGGCCTGGTCGCGGTCGCTGGCAGAGACGAATCTCTTCTCGAACAAGCCCTCGAGGCGTTGGCGGTTGATTCGAGCGAGCTTCAGGGTGGCCCGCTGTCCTGTGACGCCAGCGGTACTCTCTGCCAGCGCGGCCCGCGCCCGGTCGGCTGCATTCCGCATGGCAGCGAGGTTCGCCGCTGCATTGTCGAGTGCGGCCTGAAAAGGAGCGGCGTCGATCTGATAGAGCACCTGGCCCTCCTTGACCTCGGAACCTTCCGTGAATAGGCGTTTTTGGATTAGTCCGTTGACTTGGGGGCGGATTTCCGCAATAAGGCACGCTGACGTGCGGCCCGGTAACTCAGTGGTCAGTATAACCTGCTCCGTTGAGATCGTCACGGTGGCCACTTCGGGGACAGAGGACGGCGCGGGAGAACCTTGGCGCTCACAGCCAGCCAGCCAGAGGCCCCCTAACAGGACCGTTGAAACGACAATCAGTTTAATCCCTTCATTTACTTTTTCCTGGAGTTGCATGAGAAACCTCTGAAATATCAATTTTAGTCGCATGGAAACAGCAAGTCTCCATTCTGGATCACGGGTCCACCAGTCCTTTGAAGAGAATATTCAAAATGATGTCTGGGTCTTCGGGGTAGGGATGGCGTTCAGGCGCTTCAAGCCAGAGAAAAAGATGGGCATTGGTGAAACTGTCAAGGGCAACGGCTAAATGGTACGGGTCGGCGATCTTCTCAAACCGCTTCCTTTTCATCCCGCTTTCAAAGATCGAGGCGAGGGTATGCAGGAAGTGGCCATATCGTTCTCGGATCTCCCTATCGAGGCCCCCCATGACGTTGAAGCTTGCTCCTCCGGCCTCAGCGAAATAGAGACGAATGACGGAAACGTTGGCCCGGAAGACTTCGCCCTTGGCTTTGACGTAATTTCGCAGTTTTTCAACCTCGTCATCCGGCTCTTCAATGGCCTTGGTGACCGCGTCATGGAACCTGCCCGCCTGCTCCATGATAAGGGCCTTGTAGAGGTCCTCCTTGTTCTTGAAGAACTTGTAAAGCGTTCCAAGGGCAAATTCGGCTTTTTCGGCGATCTCGAGCATGGAAACACTGTGGTATCCCTTCTCCGAGAAAAGCACAAGCGCGGCGGCAAGCATCTCTTGACGTTGCCTTAATTTCTCTCTTTCTCGCCTTGGAAGTTCTTTATTTTCCATCGTTTAACCTCCTCGGCTCCAGGTTTGAGCCAGATAAACATGAACATCATATTATATAACGTATCGTACTGTTCTCAAGAAGAATCCAAAGAAATTTTTGACTCGCGACCGGTATTCGTCCGGTCGGAACGACGGAATGTAACGTTCTCTCTTCCGTCCCACCCGTTTATACGGGGAGTGCAATGAGAACCCGAACAAGTCGGGACTGCTTTCGCGGTGACAGCAAGTCAACGACCGGGTCGAAGAACCTCAGTGCTCTTGACGAGCTCCTAATCCTGGCCATCTCCAAAACCAAAAAACCAACCCCTCCCCTTACTCTTCCTAGCACTAAGAAACTTTTCCCATCGAAGCCCAACTCGCATATGATCCGCAATCCGGCGACAGGGGGTGGAGACCAAGATACCGGCTAAGATCGTGGTTAATATGTTGGAGTGAAGGGGGGTTGGGAGGCGCCAGTGAAACCTGATCCTTTAACTGCGGCACAGAATCCTGCGGTGGTTGGTGCCTTGAATGGGGTTATTGAGGCGCCCCAAAAATATTGGATGTCTGGCAAACCTCATTACGATCCAGTGAAGATTACTGTCCCTACGCTCCTGATTTTGGCGGAATGGGATGCCAATACACCACCCTATATGGTTCAACAAGTCTTCCCCAACCTTAAGAATACCCCGGCCAAAGGAATGGTCATGATCGGAGAAGGAACCCAGGGGTTGTTATGGATAAGACCGGTTGCAGCTCTTTCGTGAGATACAGCCTTTTCTTGAAGAGCCAAAATGATTACTAGGCAAGTAAGCGATTTTGCACTACCGGGTTTGAAAAGGCAGAGTCATCACAACTCTGCCTTTTCAAATACCTATATGTTGTAGTTTAGGTGCTCAGCCGAAAACTGCATATCACTGCTATATCTCCTCTGTTTTCCGATCACGGAAAATGTTTCGATATGCTTTTTATATATTGAATCGGGGTGCACCATTTCTATCAGTAATCATCAGCCCCGAAAGCCTCCCTCGACCGATCATTAGTAGGTGCAATCTTGCGTGGGAAGGGCGCTTCTTGCTGCCCGCCTTCAGAATGACCCTTGTTATACCTCCTCTCTAATCCTTGTTTGGGAACAGGCATTTATGTTTAGGCCTCAATATCCCCCCGCTCGCCACGTGTTTCACCCCATAGTCATTTTCTTCCATGTAATGAACCTCCTGATTTTCAGCAACAGTTCTGACAATTACGGTCTGAAGTCAGTAGGTGGGTCCGAAGGGATTGCTTTGGAGATTGTCGGGTAAGGAAGGCTGATGCCATCAATTATCAATAGAACTCTTCGGTCTTTGGGGCATGAATCAAGAAAATCTTGACCCGAGCACCTCCCAGTTGGGATGATTTTGGGTAGTCCCCATGCAATCTTCCTTCCTAAAATCCTCAAACAGACATTTTCATAAAGCATTCTTGATTTGAATCCGTAATCCTCGATAGCTTTCTTGCTCTTGACATACAGCTCTCTTTTTCCTATGTTTAACTCAATCGAGGCCAAATTTAAAAAGGGAGGTATCCAATGAAATCGTTCAAAGGAATCTTGTCGATAATAATCTTAGGATTTTTTGTTTTCGTAATTGGTTGCGCAACGTTACAAAAAGGTACAGGAGAAGGGGTGCGACTTAAAGAGCCTCGAATCAAATCCCTCACCGAATCAGAATTGACTGCAGAACAGCAAAGAATCTTAAATAGGTATAAAATGCCGAATGGCCGCTTCCCAAATATTTTTACGACTTTGGCCAACCATCCCAAACTTTTCGAGAAGTATATGGTCATTTCTACCTATATTGCGCGGGAATCAACTCTTCCTCGCCGTGAACGGGAAATCCTCATTCTGCGCATTGGCTGGCTTTGCCGGTCTGAGTACGAATTCGGGCAACACACGCTGGGTGGAAGATCAGCGGGTTTGACCGACGAGGAAATAAAGCGGATTACGGAGGGGCCAAAGGCTACCGGATGGGATCCTTTCGATGCGACTTTGGTTCTTGCCGTGGATGAACTTTATTATGATGCCTTCATTACAGATGGCACCTGGAACGCTTTGGCAAAACGCTATAATCAGCAACAACTCATGGACGTCGTTGCTACGGTAGGCCAGTACAACTTGTTATCCATGTATTTAAATAGCTTTGGCGTGCAGTTGGACGAAGGCTTGCCTGGATTCCCTAAAACCAAAGATAAATAAGGAATCTACCCAAAACACAAAATTATAATAGTTAGACCTAACGTGAAGCGGCAGGGACTAAACGTGACTGGTGATTTCTATCCATAATCATGAGTCCCCCGCTCTTATCAAGAACGAGGAGGTGTTAGCCTCAAATTTGCGGGGAGGGTGCAATTTTCTCGGAGGCATGAGAAGTACTTCATGAAACAGAGATGAAACAGAGATTTGACAGATCCTCCTATATGGAGTAGATTTCTTCCCATAATCTTCAACCAAGGCAGCCTTTGAAACGGGCAAGCGGAGAAGGGGATTACGCCGATCCGTATAAGACCCTAAGA
>Ga0209777_10008103_pt1 | contig 11555 bp, 26 predicted proteins | sample FrelakmetHBP12HB_FD_187147 | JGI IMG/M metagenome (GOLD analysis project Ga0209777, IMG submission 187147) | Freshwater lake sediment microbial communities from the University of Notre Dame, USA, for methane emissions studies -HBP12 HB (SPAdes)... | ecosystem: Environmental > Aquatic >...
GATTTAGAAGAATTTGTAAATGAAATATTAGACGAACACGGAAAATGATATCATTCAAGACATATCTCCTAGAAAAGAAAGATCACTTAATCGATCAACTTTATAATCTAACACCTGATCAAAAAAAGGAACTAAAAGCTTTCTTCGCTAAAAAACCAAATCTTGAGAATATTATAGATTGGAATAATAAAAGTCTTGTGTGGAGTGATTTTAAGGAAGCTCTAGCAACAACAAAAACAGAAAGAAGGCGTGCCGTTAAGAGACATGGTATAAAAGGATTAAAAGAAGAGTCAGATTATGTAGAGTTAGTATCACCAAAAGGTATACCGTTTATTGCTTATATCCCACTTAACTGGGAAACATCAAAATTAATAGCATCAAAAAAGATAGGTGGTATAGAGGGTAGGTGGTGCACAGCCCATCATAGTGAGAGAGATCAATGGGATAAATTACATAGAGGGAATAGATTTCTGATATATATTGTAGGACATGATTTTAAATCAGCAGCTGTTGTTGATTGTTCAACACTTCATGTATGGAACGTTTTTGATAAAGATGATATTCCTGGTTACACAATACGTGAGCTTACAGATATTGAAATAGTTATTAAAGAAAATAAAGAGTTGATTATTAAATCAATTCCGCGAATAGAATGGGATGAAGAGAAATTGTGGATAATTAAAGATCTTGCAGCTAATACAATATTGATATCTTCTGATTCAGTTTTTCGTCAAGATCGTAGAGTAGATTATCCATCTGTTTATTGGGAGAAAGGAATCTGGCGTCAAGGTATTTGGAAAGGTGGTGAGTGGAATAATGGTCACTGGAAGAGTGGAACCTGGAATAATGGGATATGGGAAGATGGTGTTTGGGAGAAAGGAGTCTGGCGTCAAGGTATTTGGAAAGGTGGTGAGTGGAATAATGGTCACTGGAAGAGTGGAACCTGGAATAATGGGATATGGGAAGATGGTGTTTGGAATAGTGGAACCTGGGAGAATGGAATTTGGAAAAATGGCACCTGGGAGAGTGGAACTTGGAGAGGTGGAACTTGGAGAGGTGGGATCTGGAAGGGTGGGTTTGATAAGAATGGAAAATGGCATTATAGAAATGATCCACCGAATAAGTGGTCTTTGTAAAAATTTTTTTTGGTATTAATCATATTCTTTCCTATCTTACACCAAGAGGAAATTATACAAATTTTTTTTACTCTATGAATTTAGATCTAGTAAGATGACGATTGATGAAATCAGGATATTATGGGAAGCAGATTTCCCTATAGATGATTCCGCTCTTGATATAGAATCCCTCTCTATTCACAAACTACATAGTAAATACAGCACATTTTATGCCAATGAAAGGATAAGAAGAATAGATCAAAGTAACAAATTAGATGATTTAGTTGCAAAAAAATCCTTATATTATATGGGTAAATTATCAGAGGAAGAGCTTAAAGATCTGAAATGGGAGCCATTTGGTCACAGAGTTTTGAAAACTGAATTAAAAAACTATCTCGAAACAGATGAAGATATCAAACTCTTGAAAAGAAAACTGGAGTATAGAGATATAGTTATAGAGTATTTAAAAGGGATTGTTGATCAGATTAATAAGCGTTCATTCTATATCAGCAACGCGCTCGGTTTCAAACGCTTTATGAATGGTTTATCGTAACAAATTATTAAAAGTCTAACTTCTTATGTTAGTTAGTTCATTATATATAGCAATCTCAATTATTTGACGTGTTGTACTTGAGAAAACACCTTCGCGTACTCGTTTTATTCTATATAATAATTTACTATACAATCTATCACACTCACTCATATCATTCATTATCATTATAAGAGTTGTAGGTAAATATATTTCATTAAGATTCATTCTCATAATACTAAATAATACACATTGTAAGATCTAACCTCTCGAATTGTTTAGTATTATGGTAAGATACTAAATTGAGAAATAATTTGTTAGCAACTGATTTCTCTATTCTAGAATATAGAGGTGAGCGTATCATACGTCTGTAATCGTGATACGATTTTAATACCGTCAGATTCACTCTCATAATACTAAATAATATACATTGTTAAAAAATTAAAAGATCCAAAAGATCTAACTACTAAATTGAGAAATAATTTGTTAGCAACTGATTTCTCTATTCTAGAATATAGAGGTGAACGTATCATACTTCTGTAACTAGGATACGATTCTAATGTCGTCAGATTCAATTTCACCTGTAAGTTTATTTAATCTGAAACTGCATTTATGATCATCATAAAATGATTTTTCCCTTTCTCAAACTTTTTTACACAGAATATAAGACGTGATCAAGATCATCTTTAAATTCATTCAGAAGAAATATATTCCATAAAATTTCCGGAATAGCTGATCCATAAGATTTATTCTCAGGTGTACTTAGAGGTGGAAACGCTATTAATATATCAAGATGTGTATGTATATTCTGTAATTCAAATAACATGATAATATTAACTAATACAAACCGTTAAAAATATAACCTCCTGATACCCATCTAATTACTTCATAACCCCACCGGTAGTGTGTTTTTTTGTTACTGTGTAATATAATAATTTCTTTTAACATAACAAACAAAAAGTTTGCGTCCTGTAACTATTTAGTATATTATAAATAGAAGATAGAGGCGACTCGGGAGCAGTCTCGTTGGCCCTACAGAAAATGACTAGTAAAATCAAGAGGTCTAGCATATGCTTGCCAGTTAGTCATGGGAGTGGGCAGGCTGCACGACCTTTAGTTGTGCAGTAGTTGACAATGAACATAAGAGAAATTATTGAAGAATATCTGCTTAAACATCACTTTGACGGTTTATTCAATGAAGAAATTGGTTGTAGCTGTCTAACTGATTCAATCTGTAATGAAATTCATTCAGACTGTAAAGCAGGTTACAAATTCGTGAACGGATACACTTCTTACATTGCGTTAGAAGAAAATCTAGATTTTGATCATGATGATTATTAAAATCATCAACATTGCCAGATATTATTTTAAAGAAACTGAACGAAGTTTATGTGCGTGTGCATGCTGAGAGAGCTATTCTTCAAGAAATGCATGAATATTTTTCATTTTTTGCTCCCAAATATCGCTTTCATCCCAAATTTAAGAATAAATTATGGTCAGGAAAGATTTATCTTCTCAATCTCCAGACACAAACAATATATCTTGGATTAATACCACGAATTATCATATTTGCTGAAATTAATGATTATACTATAGAATTAGATGAATTATTACAGATAACTGATCATGTTAAAATAGATGAGGCGCTTCTAGAAACCCTTCTTTTCAAAGCAAGAGAATATCAAATAAGGGCAGTAGAATTTGCTCTAAAACATAAAAGATGTTTACTAGAGAGTCCTACCGGTAGCGGAAAAAGCTTCACTTTATATCTCATTATACGTACTCTACAACTACGAACACTAATAATTGTACCAACAATCAGTCTTGTACATCAGTTAGAATCAAATTTTATTGAATATGATGCAGAGTATGGTAATAAGATACATAAGATAGTTGCTGGTGTAAATAAGCAGACAAGTAAAGATATTGTTATCTCTACCTATCAATCACTAACTAATCAAGATCAAGCATACTTTAATTTCTTCGACGTTATAATTATAGATGAAGCACATTCAGCAATTGCTGCTACTATTACTAAATTAATGGAAAAAGCAACAGAAGTTGTTTATAGAATAGGAACTACAGGCACTCTCACCAATCGTGACGCAACAGTTAATCTTCTCGTTCTAGAGGGATTATTTGGTAAAGTATTAAATGTAGCTTCTATAAAAGAACTAACTGATCAGAAATACTTATCACCACTGAAGATTGAAATTTTAATTTTGAAGTATGAAAAAGAATATATCAAATCATTGGGTAAAATGACATATCAGGAAGAGGTCATTTGGATGATTAATAATGATAAGAGAAATAATATAATAGCAAATCTAGCTATAAATCTTAAGGGAAATACTATTGTGCTTTTCCATAGAAAATCGCATGGCAAAGATTTATTTAATAAAATTAGTGGAAAGAATTCAAAAAAAGATGTATATTTTATAGAAGGGGCTACTGTTGGAGAAGAGAGGGAAGCCATAAGAAATATAGTAAATCAAGGCGACAATAAGATCTTGGTTGCGAGTTACGGTACAATGTCTGTTGGTTCTGATATTGTTAACCTCTACAATGTAATTTTTGCATTCAGCTTCAAGGGTAGTATTAGGAATATACAGAGCATTGGTCGTGTACTAAGACCTGTTGAAGGTAAGGTTGCTACTCTATATGATATTGTAGATGATCTAAGCACAGGAAGAAGAAGAAATTATTCAGTTCAACATTTTCAAGAAAGAATAAAAATTTATAATGAGCAAGAGTTCGCATTTAAAGTGCATCAAATTGAAATTTAACATGATAAATTTGAATAATATTAAAAACTATATTTCATATAATTCTAAAGTAAAGCGTGAACTAGAAATATCACTTCTAAAATGTAAACATATATATGTATTAGGTGATATTAGAGGAATGTTTTCTTATATTGATTATATTGTGAATTCTATAAATCTAGATGACTTGATATGATTATTGATTATAGTAAAAAAATGAAAATTAACCTATTTAACCTAACGTGTGTAGATTTCTCTAAAACATATAGTCACAATATTATTGTATCGAGAGGGTTAGAGAAAATAAGACATCAAATTAGTAACATATTATATTTAATTCATGATACCGTACAACGTACTTACACCTATTTCGATTAATTATGGATTTGATTATCTGGATCACATCTATACCGTTAATATATTAATAATGAATAATTTTCTCGTTATTCAGGAGGAGTTTTCGAAATGTTATTTAAAATAAAAAGGATTATGAGATGAAATTTAACTTGTTTAATTGTGGATGTGGATTTATTCCTCATACCTTCAATTTTGGGTTTAATAGCGTTAATAAAACTGGAGTAGGAATACAAGACTTTCTTATTATTAAGAATACATTTGGAGTTGAAATATTATTTAAAGTAAGAAGGACTATGGGGTGAAATTTGATTTGATTAATTGTGGATTTATTCCTCATACTTATGAAGTGAAAAAAGATCGCTAAGAGTTGTTATTACCTCTTGAACATTTTCAAGTTGTAAGTGCTGTTCGTGAGATAGTAAAAAGAAGTAAGTGAACTACCGCGACTCTAAAGAGATCGTAACTTCCGAAGGAATACTTTAGGAAGCTTAAGCTCACAAAACTAAGTTCTTAGAAATAAGAACTACGATATTATGATCATAACACCTGCAGTTGACGCACTAGACTACTGCTCTGTTATCTATTATTAAGTCGGATTGAGAGTAAAGTCTTTGTGTGATGGATATAAAAAGCCACTATATCTTTGTCGAAGTGAGGTTGGTTTCTATATTTGGTAAGAGAATATAGATGCGCGCGATACTTGATAGAGTATTATCAGGTAATAAGGACGAATCATTTGATTTTATCCTAACTAACTATAGCCTACAAAAACCTAAATATTAAATAATTTTCTATATGAAACATCGTCCAGGCTTCGGCCTTACAAGAGGAAAAACAGAGGAAATAGAGGCATTCATCAAGAGATTCAAGAGAGGTGTCATAGAGAAAGGTATTCTAACTGAATATCATGATAATTCCTCGTATGAAAGCGTCTCTATCAAGAATAAGAAAAAAAGATTGACTAGATTATTTAGAGCAAGAAAATCTCAGATTATGCATAACCCGTAATAATTTCACTAACGACTCCTCTTTAGTTTTTTTAATATTAGTTTAGTGATTGCGATATGTTTTGAGTTGTTAGTAACAACTAAAATATATCTATGGCCAATACTAACAACTATATTGATAATAAAAAGATGTTCCTTGCTCTTATCGAATACAAGAGCAAGTTGCGCGATGCGGAATTAAATCAAGAACAAACAAAAAAACCTCCAGTTCCAGAATATATTGGGCAATGCATTCTTCTCATAGCTCAAAACTTATCCAATAAACATATTTTTACTAATTATACCTTTAAAGATGATATGATTAGTGATGGTGTGTATAATTGTCTTCAATACATCGACAACTTCGATCCAGAAAAATCAGAAAATCCTTTCGCTTATTTTACTCAAATTATTTACTATGCATTTCTAAGAAAAATTCAAGGGGAAAAGAAACATCTTTATTTGAAGTACAAGATACAAGACAATACATCATCAGAGCATAATAATACATCTGGTGACTCTTCTCATGTTATTTTTAAGAATGATGCTATGGATGGTGAGAAAATGAATGACTTCATAACAAATTATGAAATCTATCTGAATAGAAGGAAGAAGGTTAAATTAACTACTAGCGATTTAATCGATGTTGATGATGTTATAGGTGAGGATCTTGAAGAGTGAATGTTTTTAAATTTTCATGTATTATTTTCATTTCTGTTTTAATATGTAGACTAATCCATAAGGTTAATATTCTATAGCGAGTAAAAATATTACAAATCTTTGAAAAAAATATTTTTTTATAATCTTCGTACGGATTTGTTGAAAATTCGAGAACTCTTTTAAGGTTAAAATTCATAATCGTTGGTGCAATATTGTATTTGAATTATACTGGAAATGGGTATTAAAATAGGTATACTATTAATTACATAAAACTTCATTTTATTATAGAAATAATTCTGAAAAATATCATATTCACCTTCTATGTAATTTAATTGTATCATCATAAAAATTATTAAGTTTTTAGATAATCTGATTTTCAAGAAGTTCATTGATTTTTGCTTTTACATAACCACTTCGTGAGTGAATTAAGTGTCTCATTTGAGCAATATTAGTAGTATCTACATGTAACGCGCTTGATATATTATAATCAGCCGACCTCCTAAGCCATAAAAAGTAAAAACCATCTGTTCCAACATTATATAAATGCAATTTCATAATATTCTCATTTATTTATGTGAATTTAAATTCATATCTAGATTATTGAAAATAACTAATCAAGGCTTACGTTTAGTTAAAATGTTAATATCTGCTTTCATATAATCACAACGTGAATCAATTAAGCGTCTCATTTGAGCAATATTAGTAGTATCTATTGATGACACACTAGACTTACTAGGATCAACTTTCCTAAGCCATGAATAGTAAAAATTTGTCCCTACTTCATGTAAACACAATTTCATAATATTTTCAATAAATTCTTAACAGTTCCAGCAAATAATATATTATCAATTGTTGTTGGTGTACCTGTGATAAGGTTTTTAGCATAAAGTTTATCACCTTTATACATAACGAACTCAAATAATACCGCTACCCCTCTTCTGTTGATGTAAAAATAATCACCTGCTAACATGGTAACATCTATCTTCGGTTTCACTTCAGCACGCTTAACTATTGAATCGAATAATGGCTTAGGAATATTATACGTTTCACCTTCTACGTATGCAAGGATGTTTTTTGTTTTCATCCTGATAAATGTTGCAAGTCGCTTAACATCATAATGAGAATCAACGAATAAAAACTGATCTCCTTCACTCAAACTTAACATCTCGCTATAAGTTTTACCATCCATAATTACTCCTTTGTTACATTTCTGATTTACTTACTCAATAAATATAATAAAATTTTTATATTTTATCAAATAAATAATTCTATGAAATAACCTATTCTCATAAAATCAGTAACATCTCTTTTAAGTTCATATATATCTAAATCATGTTATAGAGGAAACTTACGCAGATCTAAATCATAATATTTTGTAACAGTTTCAATTTCCCAGAAGATAATATTAAGATTAATGTTCATTTTCTAACAATCTAGGTAAAGGGAAGAGTTCAAGATGTATATAGTTCCATAGCTGATCATATAAAATTATATTTTTTTCAGATCCTGTGATAGATTCACCCTGAAATTGATAAATATCATAATTCTTTGATGAAATTTTTAATCTATCTTCTTTTGTAGTAAACTTAAATAGGTTTATAAACATATTATTTTAAGTTAAAAAATGTACGTCTTACTGCCGCTATTACACAATCTCTTATTGTAATATAACCCTCGTGTCGAATCGAAATATATGGAAGATTGTCTACATGATTAATAAGTTCAAGTATAGGATCTTTTCTTTTAATATCTTTTATATTTATATACATTATAGTAAAAAACTTTTATCATTTGTTTGATTTTCCAATACTACAAAGCTTCTCTAACTAGGAGCGTTTAAATTGATAACCTAATATATTTAAATCAAATCTCATATTAAAAAAAATAATAAATTATACTTTAATACTTCACTATTATACGATCTCTTGTTACATTAATATCCCTATAACTTAAAATAATATGAGGGAAAGGAGGATAATTCATAATATGATAATTACTAATATAATCTACCACAGGATATTTTAATCTAATATCTTTCATACCTTCAAACATTGTGCGAAAAAAACTTTTAGTGTCTTTACGGTATAGATTATAATATTTATTCGGCTTTTTAATACTGCGTAATCTATCTAACCAAGAACGATCGTATTGAAAACCGAGCTCATTTAAATCAAATCTCATATAAAATTAGTTTAAAGGATCACCTTAAAAATTATTAATAATAGTATTACTATCACCTATTACATAACGAATAACAGGAATATTATCTATTGTTTTTTTCCAAATATTTATATAGAGGACATTACATACATTATAATCAAACCCTTCTCTCTTAAAATTCATTGCAAAATTTCTTAAAGCTTTATAACTTTTTAGGTTTTGCTGTTTTATTGTAAACTCGAATAAATTAAATTTCATGATAATGCTCTAGAGTATAGCTTTGTAACGGATAGAAAATCACATCAATTATACATTTTCGTATATTAAGCTCAATTTCTTGTATATTATTAAGCTCAATTATGTTCACATCTGATTCTTCTCTCCTTATTTTTATTTTTGTATTATTAAGACGAGTAATATTACGAATTTCACTCATGGCAAAACAACTTCTGTACTGAAAGAATATAGTCGATACATCAATGTTCATATATTATCTCTATTACACGTTTTCTTATAGTATTAAAATTCTTGTGTCTCAACTCTTTATACAAGAGATTATTTTCGAGATTAATACATTCTAAGTTAGAATTTTTGATTATAATATCTCTAGCTGCTCTTTCTATTATTATGTAAAAGACATCAATGTTGGCGTCATAGTTCAACAACCGTGTCTTGCAATGATGTGACTTTTCTTCTCCTGAAAAGTTAAAACAACTCTCTAAAGAATTAAGATTAAAAATCATGTTTTTATTCTTTTTTATTTTTCAATTGCAATTCTATTATATTAACTATATCATAACGAAAAATGTACTTTTGTTCGACTATAATTCTCATATCGAACAAAAGACTATCTTTGTTAGTCCTCATACTTAGGGTTGATATTTTATGGATGTAACCATAATAAAAACTATTTTTCCCCCATCTATCCCAAAACACAATAATAAGATTTAAATTCATTTTATTGATTATTTTTTTCTTATTCACTTTCAAAAAACGACCACCCGAAGCCGCTTGTACTATCATATCGAAATGATCCATTTTCTTCACATATCATTTTTTCAACTTTTCTACAGCATGCTTTGCTTTTTAATGGGATTATTGCACTACTCAATATCAGCTGATCATTATCAGATAGTGCTAATATGAATTCTGTGAAATGAGATCTGATTGAGTGTTAACCTCATTTAAATCAAGCAAATAGTAAAAATCTCGCTCGTTTTTTGCATCACTCGTTAACCATGACTGCAAATTGATGCTAAGCTCTTGAACCGTTTTCATGACATTCTCCTTTTGATTTGTTTTTATTACTATTTAAATATAATAATTTTTTTATACTTACCAAATAAAAAGTTTGTAATCTGTAACTATTTAGTATTATTATAAATAAAAAGAAGTTAATAAGTTAGTAAAAAATAAAAATATTTTAAATGAAATTAGTATTGATTTCTGATCTCCATTTTGGAATCCATAACGACTCAGAAATTTTTCTTGAACATCAACGAAATTTTTTTGAAGAACAATTTTTTCCTTATATTATAAGTCAGAAAATAAAAAATATTATTATATTAGGTGATATGTTTGATCGAAGAAAATATACAAATCATCAAACGATACATTTTTTAAAAAATAATTTTTTTGATGCTTTAAAAAGGATGGATATTACAGTTCATTCTATAATGGGGAATCATGATGTAGCGTTAAAAAGCACCAACAGTATAAATAGTCCGAATTTGCTTCTACGAGAATATGAGAATGTTATCTATTATTCACATCCTAACCACATAACATTTGATAGTTTAAAGATTCTGATGATGCCGTGGATCAATCCGGAGAATCAAACGGAGCTATATGAAGTTATGAACAAATCATCGGCTCCTATCATGTTAGGTCATTTCGAGCTAAAAGACGAGGAGTTAAGAAGAAATTTTAAATTTGCGAACGGCGTCCTTAGTAAGGAGGTAAGCCGGTTTGAAAAAGTTATAAGCGGTCATTATCATCATAAGTTCACAAAAGGAAACTTTACATATCTTGGGACACCATATCAATTAGATAATAGTGATATAGATTCTGAGAAAGGGTTTCATATATTAGATACAGAAACTAGATCCCTCACTTTCATAAAAAATCTTAAAACATTGTTTGAGTTGATTGTTTGGGATGATCATTTAACAGAGAAGGAAATAGATAATCTTGATCCAAATTTCTTTACAAGGAAGTATATCAAGATCAAAGTAAAAAAGAAAAACAAAATAAACCTTTTCGAGAAATTTTTTACAACTATTGAGAATTTCAATCCATATGATATTTCCCTGGATGAAACAGAAGCGGTGTTGGATGATAAAGTTGAGATAAAGCATACTGACGATACATTATCTGTTTTCAAAAAACATATTAATGCTATATCAGAATTTGATGAGAAGAAAAAGCGATTAGTCTATTCAACAATAGATGAAACATATCACGAGGCTTTTAAATACATATTTTAAAATATGATAATAAAATATAATTCGGTGCGATGGAAAAATCTACTTTCAACAGGAAATGCATTCAATGAGGTTAAATTAGACTCACATCCAGTTACAGTCATCACAGGAAAATCTGGTGGAGGAAAATGTCTAGCAAAAGAAACTAAGCTGGTGGTGAGAGGTGTAGATGAGGAAACTCACAAGAAATTTTTAGAATTTATGAAGAGAAGAAATGATAAGAAAATATAAAATTTAAACGCTAAATTATATTATGAAACTCAATTTAATAGTATATGACACAGTCCGCTTAGCATCATTAACATATCTCGATAAGTTTGTTTATAATCTTTTTGAGCAAGAAAACCCTGTTGTCTTCAGCTGCAGGGATGAATTTGATCATTTTAAGAAATAAAAGTTGGTTTTTTAGATAAATAATATATTTTTCTAAAATAGAAGAACGCAAAATATAAATATGAAAGAACGAAGACAACAAGCCGTTAAAGTAAGGATATATCCTA
>Ga0209777_10008104_pt1 | contig 11554 bp, 9 predicted proteins | sample FrelakmetHBP12HB_FD_187147 | JGI IMG/M metagenome (GOLD analysis project Ga0209777, IMG submission 187147) | Freshwater lake sediment microbial communities from the University of Notre Dame, USA, for methane emissions studies -HBP12 HB (SPAdes)... | ecosystem: Environmental > Aquatic >...
TCTCGAATGATGATGGCATAGAGGCTGCCCGAGAGAGCTACATCCGCATGAGCGACCCGATAAAGGCGTTTGTGATGGATGAGATGGAGGATGACGAATCAGGGAGGCTGGAAATCAACCCGGAAGGGTTTATACCAAAACAAGAGCTATATTCCATGTACCTGGGCTATTGCAAGCAAAAAGGCTATCTGCCCAAAACTGATGATGGGTTTTTCAAGTTCCTCAAGCCCCATGTGAACGCTCAAAGCGTCCGGAAAAGGCAGGAAAAGGGTTCGGTATGGATGCTCCAGGGGGTTTGTTTGCGCGGCCAAAAAGAAGCGATACCCAAACTGGAGAATACAAACCAGACTTTAGAATTCGAACCAAACGGACGCAAAAATGGCTTTATAAGGGAAGAAGAAGTGGAAGAAACTGTTTGAAAACCCTACTTTTTACCATACTTGCCACCCTTGCCACCCTTCTTTCCTATTGTGCCTAAATAGGAGCTTTTCTCATATACACTACAATAGGAGAGTGGTATGGCAAGTATGGCAAGGGTGGCGGTTCTATATTTGCGCTTCGCTTACCTTCCGGGCCTCTTCCTGGGTCATGTTCCTGAGCCATCTTGCCCGATCAAGCTCGCTCTGGATGCCTTTAAAGGCACCGTGCGCTTGAGCTAGGGTTCTGGGCTTGGCTGCCTGTTTGGGGCTTCCTGGGGCATCCTTGGGGCATAGGCAGTCATATTTGGGCTCCTGGGGCGTGAACGCTCCCCTGCACACCTTCCGGCTCGGGTCATGGCCAAAAATGACCAGGTGAGCCCCTAAACGGGCTTTCGGGCATTCTCCTGCTTTCGAACATACGGTTATTGGGTTCATAAAGTGCCTCCTCTAAGGTGTTTGGTTTTGCAGTATGTCATCGGGATGCGACGCCCTCGATACTGCCTTATGTCACGCCTTACTGGTTCGACTGGCTGATATGGTTAGGGGGGTCAAGAATTAAAAAGATTCCTCCGCCTGCTCTGCTCGCTGGGCTGGGATGCTGCCAGAATTTCTAAAAGGTTCTTGCCCATCCCTGGGCTGGCGCGGTTCCCCTGCCCGCACCCCCTGCCTGCGCTGCCCCTGCCCGGCCCGCTCCTCCTGCCTGTTCTTGTTGGTCGTTCAAAAACATCCAGTGCCGGGAATCAAACCCCATCCAAAAACCCCGGCCTCCGCTCCCCTGTCAATTCTCTGGTTAACTAACGCCCGTTTGGTTGGCTCCCGTTAGAGCAGGACTTCCTTCAGTTCTGCTAGTTTATGGGATTTCATATCGTAGTTTACGTAGAGCACAAAACAACGACAGCCTGGAACCATATTTAGGGCTTTGGATGCTAGGTCTTTTGATTCGTTTATCGTCACGTCAATAAGCCACACCTCGCCCTTTTTGATTGCCAGTATGTCGAAGAAGCCAGACGGGCTTATTCGGTTGAGATCCAAGACGTGTTCGAACCCATTGTTTTTGAATAGCCGAAGGCCGTACTCCTCCGCCTCCCTCCATACCCCGCTGGCGGCAGCTCCGTTATACCCGAGGTCTTTGAGGTACTTTGAAATCGAAGCGTATCCTACTTTGAACTTTGCATGTATTTCCTCGTAGCTTGCTCCGTTCGCTCTTGCGGCCCTCATCTCTGTGATCGTTTCTTTTGTTATGCCGGTCATGGCTTTCCTTTGTGCTGTTATGTTCTTAACCCCCACCGCCGTGTCACACGGCACCGCCCCCTATTACTTCCACAAAAAGCCATCTTAAGTAACTATATCACACTCCGCGTAATCCATGTTTATTAATACAGATGATATATAGAACACATATTCAAGAATCTACCATTATAATGGTAGGCTACCAATATATTGGTAAGAACGTCGGAGGATGTGAACATGGCTGATGTGCCTGAGAACCAACCGATAATAAATTGGACGCATCACACGCTGACATTGAACATCTGCAATCAGATGGTCAACGCCGATATAAACAACCAAAAGGAAAAATTTTATAAAGCCACGGTCTGGTTTTTACGGATGCTGATTCCATATCTCTCCGATTCCGAGAGAGAAAAACTTGAGGCCGATTTCAAATTGCTGGAGGCGGAAGTGCTCCGCATAAAAAAAGAGTCCTCGGAAAATGATGTTTCCCAATCAACGCAGATCCTCGCACTGAAGGAGCATTTCGCAAACAGCCACGCGCCGCTCGGCTTCGTGACATTCAACAGGAGCGGAATCGTTTTTGTATCTGACGACGGAGAATTAGATTTCGACAAGCTCGCCCTTGGTGCCGCCGCAAAGATTGTGCAGACGCCATTCCCTATCGGGCTTGATAGTTCGATTAAGAAAGAAGTTGATGAAGAAGAAAAGGAAGAGAAGGAAGAACCGAAAGAAGACGAAGCTGCAAAAGAGGAGGATGTCTGAATGGTAGAAGAGCAGAAGTTTCCGGAGTGGAATTATGACCATCCATTCGGCACCGCATTGGAGCGTGAAGTCCATCTTCTCCCCCAGGACATGATGCTGGCACTCGGTTATCTACGCAACAAGAGAGGGCGCGTCTGGAGCACGAAAAAACCATGGCTCGCCTGTTTTGAAGGGGAAGGAAGGTGTCTTGCGAGAGGCGATAAAGTTCTGATGGCAGACGGCTCTTGGAAGAACATCGAAGATATAAAATGTGGGGACTTTGTTTTCTCTCCGCAACATGACAAAACAACAATCCCCGCAAAGGTTCTATCAACGCACAGCCACTTCGAAGAAGATACATACGACGTCATCGAAATTAAGAAACCAAATAGGCGGCTTTATACGTGTTCGAAGGACCATAAGATTCCTCTGCTCGCAAGATATTATCCGAGAATAAAACAACAGGGGAAAGAAGATTGCCGCCCGTGCCTTAGAAGATATCGGGAATATACCGCAGAGCACGTATCAAAAATAAAACGTGCCTTGAACTCCGACGTTGTCGCTTTCACAACGGGCCCAATAGATTTTGGGAAGGTTGACAGCACCGCAAAACCTCATGCTCTCGGCTTATGGCTTGGTGATGGCCACTGTGTAATCACACGCCATTCTAGGCCATCTTCGATTTCAAGACAAGGAATGACGGTGGATTCTTATTCTGTCGGCATCACAACCAACAACGATGAGATAGTTGAATCTTTTGATGCGGATTATCCAGGAGAGAAAACACGCACAAGCCACAAGCAAGGAACGACAGCGGTACAGATCGGCATAACCACAAAGCCAACTGGGGTGTTCTTTTCGGAATTAAAACGGCTTGGTTTGGCCGGGAAAAAGAGTGGCGACAAGTTCATACCTAGTGAATGTATGCTGTCTTCAGTCCAGTACAGGATGAGGTTGCTTGGTGGAATAATAGATACAGATGGTTTCGTTCCTAAAAAAAATGGAGTTCTAGAAGTGGTATCAAAATCAAAAAGACTTGCGAATGATGTGCTTGATTTGGTTCATTCGTTAGGCGGACATGGCGACATCACCAAACAGAAGAAGGGGATAAAATCAATAGGATTTGTCGGAGAGTATTATTGCGCCAGATTCGCTTTCAAAAGCACAAATCTTGTTCCACTTATCGACAGCATGTCAGTCAAGATGAAAAAGGAACGACTGGCAGCCATTATCAAAAGATACAGAAACACGACCAAACCACACATCAATTATGATCCTTGTAATGTCGGAATAAAGTGCATCAGAGCGGCTCCACAGATGGTTTATGGCATCACTCTCGAAAGTCCAAGCGAGTTGTTCATCACGAACAACTGGCTTGTCACGCATAATTCCGGCAAATCTTACACGGCATGCCTCTTCGCCACAATCCTTGACCGCACGTTTTACGACGATATGGAGAACCGCGTCGTCCATGGCCACCAGGCATTCATCGACAAAGTGAAAGAGATGGATGCTAAGAAAATCAGGGGCGGAGTCATCATCTGCGATGAGGCCGGCGTGGTCGGAAACTTCTCTTCCGCCGAATGGCAGAAGGAATGGATGGCCGCCATCAACTCGGTCATGCAGATGTTCGGGTATCTCCGGTTAATCGTCCTCTTCATCGCCCCTGACAAATCATTCATCGACAGCAAAACGCGCAAGATGTTCCATACGCTGCATAAGGTGTCACGGACCAATACGCAATGTGCGATAGTCAAGCCATATGTCCTGCGCTGGAACCAGTACAAGAAAAGATACGACGAGGTAAGCCAAGTCATACGCATCGGCAACTCGCGCATAAAACTCAAGCGCATCTTCATCAAGCACTATCCCAAAGAGCTCGGGGAAAGATACCGGGCAATCGAGCAATCAAGGAAACCGGACATGCTCCAGGATCTCGGCAGGCGTGCGGTCGCATCGAAGGTCCAGCATGCGAGGAAGACGTTCGACAACGAAGCACTCGCCGACGAGATATATAAAAACCCAACCGCATACGAAACAAGACGCAGCAAGTCCCGCGCCCCTGGCGACCCGCTCATCATCGACCATGTGCTTGTGAGGGTGAAGTTCGGGGTTCCGGTGGACAACGCCAAGTACATAAAAAGCCTTGTCGAGACGAGGGACGAGAAGGAGAGGGCGGCGCATCCGCAACCGCATCCGATTCAATCCCCGCCGCCGGCGGTCATTGAACAGCCTAAAAGAAAGAGGGGCCGCCCCCTTAAAATCGGAGGTACGTGAAATGGCAATATTGGAACGTGTGGAATGGCAGGAGAAAGTCATCAACCATAAGGAGTGGATCGTGAACCTGGCTGGCTATCGTGTCCCGCTCGCGGCGCTGGATGCCGACCTGAAGCTCATCTTCCTGATAGTCTCGCTGGCGCTGTGCTATTATATAGGCATGCTCCAGCAGGCGCTCATCGTGAAGGTCAACATGGAGAACGCCGCGACCCTTGCGACCGTGCATCAGGAAACCAACGCCGTGTTCATAAACGGGATGAAAAACCTGACCGTCAACTCATCGTTTCCGATGCAACAGCCCTCGTGATGGTGCAGGATTAAAAACTTGCGTGTTATGAATCTTCATGCCGAGTTCGTCAACGAGCACCCCCCAAGCGGTCTGGACAGGTTCAGGGTGGGTGCCGGCTGGCTCGACTGCGGCGCAGAACGCCTCGGTGACAACCAACCCGGCATCACATGGCCCAATCATAACAACTCCGACTCCGGCAACCGTCGCGCCAACACCGGCAACGTCCTCCAGTTCAAGAACGTCTTCTTCGGGAAGTTCAAGCGGCAGTGGCAGCGCTCCGGCGCCGCCTAGTGGGTATTCCTCATGGGCTGAATACCAGCAGTCACCGGCAGGGCAGGCAGTCGCAGGGGAAGTCGGCGCATTCGCCCAGACATCATCAGGAAGTTCCGCCATGCAGCAGGCGCAGGCGACCGCATCGACTCCGGCTGCATCCCAGGCCGGCTTGTCGCAGGCATTCAACACATACGTCGCGCAGTCCACGGTCAAATCCTACAACCCCGCAGAGAAGACGCTGACGACAAATACCGGAGTCTGGAGCAACGTGAGTTCTTATCAGACGGCACCAGGCGGGTATTTGAGTTCGTTTGTCGTTTCACAAGGGGGCAATGAATACACAATCAATCCAGCTGGAGAGGTAGTTGCGGCACAGAACCAGAGATATTCCTATTCACGGGAAACTGGAGAGGTCGTTGAAAGGAGTTCCGGCAATACCATGGACCTCTTTACATCAGTCGGAAAGAAGGCTGCCGAATCCCTAGGCATGAGCGTTCCGGAATCAAAAGAGACGCGGGGGTACATGGAGTATTACGCCGGAGAAGTCGAAACGAACATCCATTCCGAATTGCTGAATGCGATTTCAAACATAGGCGGTGCCGGAACAAGAGTTCTGATAACGCCATCCGGTTCCGGTTCGATGGCCGGCTTCACAGTGGAGATAAACCCAGGCATGTACACTATATCGCCAACCGCCAGCGTTTCACTCAAGAAGGAAATCGCATTGGGAAGAACGGAAGCAGAATCGGAACTCGCAAAAGAGCTGGAGCAGATCAGAAGCAGATACCCAGACGTGATCATAACCGAGACAGGCGAGGGGAAGTATAGCATTACGCCGAACCCGTCAGCGTATTCGTCACCTGAGTATCTACTCTCCAAAGGATTCGGAGGAAATGTTCCGCTGAAGTTCTCGATAGATAACGCAGTATCCACATCAGGCCCGATGACCCCGAACGCCGACCTGAAGATAACGCTGAAGTCCGGCGAAACAGTCTCGTTCTCGAAACTCACCCCGACGCAGCAGATAGCAATCGAGATGAACTACCCCAGCCAGCTCCAGGACATAAATGCGCAGCTCGGGCAGAACCGTTCCATCAATCTCGGATTCTATGGTTCGCTCGCGGCTGGAGTGAAATGGGGGACGGAAGGCGGGCCGCCCCATTCATTCTCCGAATGGTACGAATGGACGAAGCTGCCATTCTCCGAGAGATATAATCTCCCGAAAGACATGACTCCGACCGAAGCCGTGATGTATGCTACCATGGCCGCACAGGAGCGGAGAACCGGACAGTTGCTTCGCCCAGGGCAGACATGGGAGATTTCAAACGCACCAGGATATGAGAACACCTTCGCCGCAAAAGCCGCCGAAGAGTATTCGTGGATGAACAACACGCTTCTCGGTTCGTATGTCTACCCGCACATGGTGACGCTCAAGACCGGGCTGGACGAGCTATCCGAAGGGATCTCATCGAAAGGGGAGTTCGAGCCGGTTTATGTCGTCGGAAAAGGAGTGCAGTTCAAATCGAACACGATGGAGCCGGAACGCGGAATCGCAAACATCCTGGCTGGCGCTGGCGGTGGCGCCCTCATCGGCGGTGAAATCGGCATCGGGGCAGGAGCCGTGTTGCTTACCGGAGGCGTGGCAGCCGGAGAGATCCCGCTTGGCGCCGTCGTTGCCAACATCGCCCCGTATGTGTCAGGGGCTGCGGTGAATATCTTGTTCTCCGGAGGATATGGATATCTTACCCACACGCCAGTCGATTATGTCCGTGCAGCGGAGATAGGCGCGGTCGCCGGGCCGATAGCCGGGAAGGTTGGAGAGGCGGCTGGTGAATTGCTTGGCCCGGTGAGTCAGGAAGAAATATTACGCGGTGTTGTTCTCGGAACTGCAACGAGCACCATTCCAAGAGCTGCAATCACGGGAGCAGTCACCGCCGCATCGTTTGGTGGCACTGCATCGGCGGCTTCCGATGTTCTCGGGAAAGAGCGCATTGACATAGAAAAAGCGAAACAGACCGCAGAGTATGGGGCGGTACTTGGCGCCATTGCCGGCCCAGTCATAACTCTCGCATCGCCTGTGTTGGGTTCTGTGAAATATGGCGAGGTATCAATCAAGGGCGGTGAACCAGAAGCGCCAGAAGTGAAAATCTATCGTGGACTGTATCTAAGCACCGGAGAGGGGCATGCATACCCCTTGGTTGGAATGTCTGAAAAGGGTGTGCTGGTCGGTTCCCCGACAACTCCAGAAGGGTATCTTGAGGAGTTCCCGAGTCTGGCGAATGCGGCATATCCGGAACAGACGGCAGCGAACAGGAACATCGAGAGTTATCCTAAAACGTCATTGGGTTTTGAAATCAGGGGGACACCAGAAAGCATGGCGGTGCAGGGATTCTCAGAAACAGACATGCGGAAGGTTCAGCTTGCGAAGTCAATCATAGACCAGACGATAAACCAACCGAGCGAGTTCCTGCGGGAGTTCCCGGAACAGACAGAAACTCTGAAGCCGGAAGAGACGACCGCCGTCTTGGATAAAATCAAGTCTGACCTTGCACTAGGCAGGGTCTCTAAAGTATACGGTTCATTTGCACAAAATACACAAGTATCGCCGGAATTCGAAAGGCCATCGGGTGACATTGAATTCGAACTTAAAACAACCAATCCGGCAGAGGCAGAGAAGATAACGCAGGAGTACGCTGAAGTCCTGAAGAAGTTTGAACCGGACGTGGAAGCGTCTGGCATGACGGTGAATGTCAGAGGCATGAAGGCGCTTGACATCCATTATCCAGGCGACACCGAAACCCCTGTTGCATATCTGAATACTGAAGCGGGGCCATACAGGTTGGGCTACCTTGAGAACCGTCCAATAACTTATGTCGAAGAGATACCGACCGCATCTGCCGGAGAGCAACTTCTTAGGAAGGGTTCGGCATCGGTCACTTTCTATACCTCGCCTTCTGGAGAGAACATAATCGAACCCGGAATAGTCCGTGGCAAGGATGTCGCAGACTTCTATCGTGAGGCTGTTACGCTGGTACAGTCAGGGCAGTCTCTTGGCACGTTATCCGAGACGGAAGCAAGGAATCTGTATGGGCAGATCCACGAGTTCAGCGAATTGAAGTACTCGACACCGGGGGTTTCTGAAGGATACGAGAAAATGTATGAGAATATGGCGGCATATCAGCCAAAGGTCGACATTACCGGAGCATTGAAAGCGCAGATAAGGTCAGAGTCCCTTCAATCCTTCGCCGCCACAGAAGCCGGAGTCGCTTCCGGAGCCATGGCGAGCCCGTCACGGATTATGAACATCGAACATCCTGCGATAGAACCCATGGGATATCCAAGCAGAAGCGCGGCGGAAGTTATCCTGCCTGAAGAACTGATCAGCGTGTCGCCATCTCCATCTTCGCCTTCTTCGATATCCGGTTCATTGAGCAGAAGCCAGATGCCGTATTCTTCGGGCTCCCCATCAACAAGCCCTGGGTATTCTATATCAAGTCTATCTCCATCCCCTAGTCCTTCATCACCGAGCATCAGCCCACCAAGCATTTCGTTATCACCAAGCGAATCTCCGAGCAGATCAATCAGCCCATCCATATCCACTAGTCCGAGCATTTCCCCAAGCCCATCCCCAAGCATTTCCCCTAGCCCGAGTGTTTCCCCATCCCCTTCAGTTTCCCCTTCGATTTCGATAACCCCGAGCCCGCCATCAGTGCCTCCGATTTTCCCTCCACCTTCTGGTGTTGGCTACGAAAGAAAACGAAAACGGCTTCCGGTAATGCAGGCTCCGAAACTGAAGGTGAGCGGAAAGAAGGAGATCCTTTCCGACATCCTTTCAAGCATGCACTCGCAGAACGTCTATGGCAGCGCAACGTCAATCTCATACGCACGGCATCCGGAATACCGCAACAAGACGGAGTTCGGCAAGGTTCCGACAGAGGAGGAGTTGGCACACGGCGAAAGCGCTCCGGGGAATCGGTTCGCGGTTGGCAGGATGAATCTCGGCGGTTCAGGCAGGTTCTCGAATGCCAGCAACATCGGAAGGATCGCAGCGCAGGGCGGGAGATTGGCGGAGGCCAACAACTCCCAGCCGGGCATCTCAGCCGCCATAGGCAAAGGATTATTAGGGAAGCAGGGTAAACCAAAATGGAAGTGGATATGATGCAGGGCGGCTTTGGTTTTGGGGGAACACGGAAAGGGCAGTTCAGCCTCGTGAACATCATCGGGGTCTTTTTGGGCCTCATCGTCTACCTTCTCGTGGCAGTTCCGATATTGAATCCTCTTGTCGCCGATACGGTGACAACGCTCGAAGCGACGCCGAACGCATATACCCCTATCACAGTCGCGCTCCTGCAACTGATAACGTTCTTCATGCTGCTCGGCATCGTCGTCACGATATTCCGCTACGCAGTGGGTGAGCATCCGCCTGGTCAGTATGTGAGGTGAACGCGGATGCGGAAACCGTTCATTCTCCTCCTTGTTTTGCTTCTCATCAGCGTATCCGCAGCCCAGAACTGGACCATGGACGGCCACGGCGGGGTCTACTGGACGAACGGCAACGGCACGATAGCGGCATACCCGGCGGTCAGCAACGATCTGATAACCCACGTCCAGTATTTCAACACGACCTACTCCGGGGCAAGTTACGGAACCACATCAGCGTCTTTGAACATCAACGGGCAGAAAACCATAACCTCGTCGAGTTCAGCGCATGTCGGGACGCAGACGCAGAGCTTCATTGTGTCATCCGCCGTGATCACAGCGGCCTCGACATTCACGCTCACTTTGACATTCAGTACCAATCAGGGATTTGACTCGTACACATTCGCGGAGATTTACGAGGTCATGGTGTTGCCGATCGCGCAACAGAGATGATGGCATGGGAATCAATAAGACAATGTGTGTGTTTATCCTGCTGCTCTCCCTCAGCTTTGCTTATAATGCCTCGTCATACCTGACATTCGATCATAATGAAGTGGACATCACGCACGCCTGCTCCTACTATAATCTGACCAGTCCGACAGCGATCATCACTGCAAACGGAGTGAACGCGCTCGGCATCAATGGCTGGAATGTCGTGAAGGGCAGCCTCAAAACGTCTTATTGGGAGAAGCTCGTCAAAAATGTCGCATACAACAACACTATCTGGCAAGCAAATGTCACCTGCAACAATATCACGGATGCCAATTCAACGGTCATTCAGAACTGCACGGACAATGGGAAGTACGTGACGCAGGCGCTTTATCAGGACCAATGGCAATCGCTTGACACAAGCTCAGTGACCGTTTCAATGGCCACACCGTTGAAAGTCCGGTTCTGCGGCAATTATATCCTAAAGAATGGACAAGTTGCGATCGACCACACTCCGCAGTTCATGGGATACGTTTATAACGGGCAGAATGGGACGCCGGATTATCAATGGTGGAACGCATCATTCTCCGGCAACCGCCTGATAACCAACACCTTCACAGGCACATACCCCTATTATACCTCTTACGTCCTGCTCAACTCCTCGGTGAACATCTCCGCCAACTGCTCGGATGTGCGGGCAATTGCAATTGACAATGCGACAGCCTATCCGGAGTTCACGGAGTTCTGCCACTCGAATCTCTCCGGTTTCTTTCCCTCGGCGGATGGAAATGACACCCTTGTAATAATAAATGTGACTGATGGCGCAGCATCATGGGAACTTTATTATGGCAACCCAACGGCCGCAAACGCGTCCAACTGGTCAAGCGTCCTGTTGATGTTCCATGATGCGGAGGCTGGTGTTTTGGACACGAACTCGTCCACCCTGGCCGGGGTCCAGACAAACAACAGCAGATTCGGCTCATATTACTATTGGATGAACGACACCTCGGCCACCAGCATCCCGCGCCTCATATGGTATGTGAACGATCAGAATTCCTACACTGGCAAGGGGATAAACCTCATGTGGTTCGGGAAGCAGATAACGAACGCGCATTATGGGTTGCATGAGTGCGGTGCATTCACCACCGACAGTGGAACGAACGACTGCGGGAACTACGCCCAGGGATTCTTCAACGAGATAATCGGGCCGGACGGCTCCCCGGCGAACAACTACCGCTACCATAACGGCGCGGGATTCCAGGCGCATCCAACAGACACTAATGTCTACACCGGAGCGTGGAGCCTGTTCAGGATAAAGCTGTTCCAGAACCGGACCCAGGACGACTATGTGAACGAGACATTGATAGGGGGTACTCTCACTTCATACAATGCGGCGAACTGGACCGCGATCCGGTTTAATGTCGGCGCATACTCGACCACAACGGACAAGGCATATATAGACAACGTGCAGATG
>Ga0209777_10008105_pt1 | contig 11554 bp, 7 predicted proteins | sample FrelakmetHBP12HB_FD_187147 | JGI IMG/M metagenome (GOLD analysis project Ga0209777, IMG submission 187147) | Freshwater lake sediment microbial communities from the University of Notre Dame, USA, for methane emissions studies -HBP12 HB (SPAdes)... | ecosystem: Environmental > Aquatic >...
TGGCTTCGATCTCGATGAAATATTGCGCGGTTTCGGCTTTGGCGGGGCAAGAGGCGGTGGCAGAACTACATTTCGCACGACCAGAAGGGGAGGCGGCAGTTTTCAGGAAGCTGACGATCCCTTTGCCGGTTTATTTGGTGGTTCTATGGGTGGTGGCCGACAATACGCAAATATGCCTCAAAAAGGCCAGGATGCCGAGTATAACTTAGCGATTTCTTTGGAAGAATCAGTATTTGGCGCCGGCAAGAAAATTTCTTTTCAGTTGGAAAATCGTGTTGAAGATATAAGTGTCAAAATACCTTCTGGAATCAGCTCCGGCAAAAAGCTGAGATTACCCGGTAAAGGCCTATCAGGCTATAACGGCGGCCCCAATGGCGATTTATACTTAAATATCAATGTGTTGCCTCATCATATCTTTGCCCGTGACGGTTATGATTTATATGTTGAAAAAACTATCAAATTTACCCAGGCCGCGCTGGGGACAACCATCGATGTTCCAACGCTAGATGGCACTACAAAAAGACTCAAAATAAGCCCGGGAACCCAGAATAATACCAAAATAAGAATAAAAGGTTATGGAGTTCCGGGATTAAAAGGCGGCGGCAAGGGAGATCAATACGTAAAAATCAATGTCGAACTTCCTAAAAAACTTTCCGACCGTCAGATGAAATTAATCAAGCAATTAGCCGACGACGGGCTATAAGAGCATCAAAACAATCCAAATCACATCATAATCGTAATAGAAACGAATGTTTTGCAGACTTTTATCATAAACTATCTATGTCCTATAAGATATGTTATGTAAACATGGTGCAGTTTAATATGCGTTTTATGATCTTTTTTAAAACTTCTTACTAATTTTCTTTCTTCTTAACAACTTTTGTTTATTAACTAATTTGTTTTTCATCAAATACTCTTTGAATCTTTTTTCGATGATTCTGTGTCGCTCTTCGTAACTGCGTTGGTCGTCGGTGCTCCGATTAAATCTATCGAAAGTCATAAGCTCGCTATCAGGCTCTATTTCCGCTGATGTATCGTTTAGTATCTCTCGATTTTCCCTTCTTTTCTTCTCAAAATTGTTCAAAAATTCTCGCACGTACTGGTCCTGTTTAGATCCGATATTACGAATAAACCAGTAGAAAACGGGGAAAATACCCGCAGATGTTAGTAAAGGATCACGAGGTAAGAAAATCGTGGACATGCGGTCAAGTGTATCAAATACCCTTCTGCTGGCAAGTTCGATTTTCTCCTTTTCTTTTGATTTATTGGCCACTTCAGATGTAAACTTATCTAAGTTCATTTTCTTTGTATCCATCATTTGGCCCTTATATTCAAAAAGCAAGAGTTTCGTAGCTGCGTTCTTGTCTTGAGCTCTTGTTATCGTGAATTTTATGGACGATTTGAATAACTCATGATCGGCAAGGAGTCTGGCTATATTAGGTAGCGGTCCTGACATGGCATTTCTAATCTCCGCTCCTGTAAGAGGCTTGCTTCGGTTTAGTCTAACAAACAATTCATTAATCTTTTTTTCTTCGTCCGTAATTATATGAACAACAGACAATGGATAGATGTCGAATATATCGGCAACAACTGGGTAGTTCTTGCTCAAATCAGTGTAACCTAGTCCACTTAGATTCAGGTTTGGGTCTTGCTGAAAAACGAACTCATCGTTGAGAACAAGGTCACCAGAATAAAAATCAAACATCGCCTCCAAACGTTGCTTCCCGTCTATAATGGCGTATGGGAGACCTTTTTTATTGAGTTTGATATTTCCGAAAGTGAAGTCAGCGATGTAAATTTTGGGGATATCGTAGTTATTGAGTATCGAATCTATGAGAAAAGCTTTGTCCGTTTTTGACCATAGACGGCCGTGCCGCTGATAGGGAGGATTAATATCGATATTATTTTGTTGGGACATCCACCATCGCAATGGTTTTGGTTCTAGTTTTGCGACTTTAAACACAGTTACACCTCAAATGAAAATTCTCGTTTGATCTCACGAGCGAGTCCATCAAGGTCAGGAAAGGCAACAGAATCAGTTAGCCCGTGACGACGGAGTGCTTCATATATGTGTGGCAATTTACCTTTTCTAATCACCACCTTCATAAGACAATCCACAGGAAAATGTTCCCGTTCATACAAAACTTCCATGGGCCGAGCATCCTTTCCAAAACAGACGAATACACCGCGTTGGGCAACGATACGCTGACTGTTGTGCGAGCCGTAAAGAGCAATTGGGAAAGGTTTCATTATGTTGATGTCACCAACTGGCTTGTATGCACTGACGTTTATATCGTCCGTCGTCAAGACTGATCCGGCGAAACTGCTTAGTTCAACGGCTCGTTTGTTCCATTGTTCTGGGTCCATAAGCCAGATCGATGCATCGCCATTGAAAACTGGTATACCCTGTGAAGTAAGTGTGTGCCGTGCTAAGATAACAGCAAAAAACAAAGCCATCAAAGGACTCTCGGACCAGTCCAACAGTCTAGTCGGAACACCATAATGTTGCATAAAGAAAAGCCATTCCCATGGGTCAGTTAGTGCGCGTGAGTGAAATGGGATGCTTCTTTGCTTAAAGCGGGCTATTAAGTTTTTTTCTAGTAGCATGAGATCTTCAATGCTCTTGTATCGTTTGTGCCTGTATAGCGAAGGCTTCAACTTATGGGCAACTTTGCCGCACCCTCTATACCAGAGACGTCCGTTACGATTGGCGCGAAGCCTTTCAACATGAGAAATGTATTCTTCCAATGACTTTACTACTTTGATATTGACTTTGGCCATTTCTCCTCTCTTTTCTTCGGTTTAACATCCAGATAAATTGCTTAAAATAAGTAAAAATAAATCATTTATTTATATGTACAGTTTCTCTAAAAATATTATTATTCCATAAAAGTTTTATGACGATCAGCATAATATCCCCCTACCCCACTTTGTCAATATTTTTTTGCGTGAAACAATTATAGCTTCCCCCGGCACGTGTGACCTTTAGGTTATTCGCTAGGCTTCACCTTACACTGTCGCCTTTATGGCTTCGTTGACCGTTTCCTTCTTGTGCTTTCGTCTGAGACCAAGTCGAGCACCGAAGTATGCAAGGAGATAACAGACGGCGAATTGTGCAAAGACGACCACGACTACTTTCTGCAACGTGGAAATGTCTTTGGCTATCTGGAACCTGATGACAGGATTGTTCAGAAGGAATGACAACGCAGGGATAGCTCCCCCGAGTAACCATGTTCTTGAAATCAAGCCACCAAGGAAGCCAACGATGCCGAAAACCACAGCACTGACAAAGATACTAACGGAGAACCAGTTGATATCTGATACGATCTTTTTGCTCATTTCCGTCAATTCCTTTTTGTCTTCTGCCGATAGAGATTGGTATGCCTTTAGGGCTTCAGTCCGAGAAGAGCCGGAATCGATTCCTTTGTCCTTCATGAACGATGTGACTTTCTGTTGGTATTCCGAATTGCGGGCAATAGACAAGCCGGCGAGAACACCACCTGTCGCACCCCATACGACTTCTATGAGAATCCAAGCCGCTGCCAGTGCGACGACATACACCACCAATGCACGGACTGTGAATTGATTCCGTATACTCATACCCTTCTCCTTTCTGCCAACAATGTTAAAGTAATTTAAAGCAACTTCACCTCTTCTGGCACGTGTGACCTTAGATCATTCGCCGGACTTCGCGCATCGCGCTCCCCCTCCCCTGCTTTATCAATCTTTTTTTGTGTGCAACAATTCAAAACAAACTCAATTTCCCCTGCTCCCATTTCATATGCCGCTGTATAATATATGAAGCCAGGTCTCGATAGGCGTAATAATACTGCGGCGATGATCTTACTTCACCCGCAAATGTCTTATGTTGAGGGAAAGTATTATCATCCTTAATTTTACTCATTATGAAGCCGCCATCTTTTAGAATTTTTTGTTCGTTTTGATAGTATGCAACGACCGTGCAGGGATAAACATCGTCCTGCTTATTACATTTTTTTTCGTTCATAAGTTTAGGATTCACAGACGACTTTACATAAATGATCTCTACGAAGTTTTTCTTATCCTTCTCAGAAATATATCCCGGGTGAAAACCTCTGACCTTAAAGTGCAAAACAGACCGTTTAGTATTATGAGGATCATAGCCATTTAATATAGCCTCAAAATTTGATTGTTTGCAATCAGACTGTTTGCAATCGGGGTTATAATCATAAAAGGACAGCCAGAGTTTTTCGTACTCCAGGGCACGTCTCAATTCCATCAGCCCCTCAAATTTTCCATCATTATCGTATTCCGCATCAATAATTATAATCTGAGGGATACCTCTGATAATAAGAGGATAAGCGCCAAGATTCTCGGAGTGTCCACCATCACTTAAATAAATATCGACCGAATCTTTATTTCGGGTAAAACCATGAAGATAGTAGACTGGCCACGGTAATAATCTGTGAAAGCCGATGCTGGACCTGTTGGGATTGTAATTATCTATGGAATAACCCAGGTTTGTACAGAACAATTGATCAGCAACAGCGGCAAGCACGCTGCCTGTCCCCTTGCTGCTTTTCATTTGAGAGTCCAGCGCAGCACCGGAAATTGATACGGCTTTAGAAACAGAGATTTGCTCCATTGCTTCGTCTACAAAGCCGTACTCGCTGGTACCGTAACCGAACGGCGTAATGGAAAAAACGGTTTTATTGAGCGGCTGTTTAGGCTCCATCCATTCGTAGACGCGGTTGGCCACGCCGGCGGTACTGTTAATAATCCATAGCGGTGCTCGATTGCATTTTCCGGAATCACGTAAAGACACGGGGCAATCTTCCCACCGTTTTACAACATAGTCCTGCAGACGTTGGAAATTATACTCATCAGTCTTGGCATTACGAAGGCCAAAGGAAGAATCCGCATTATAGTATTTCCTCTCGCCATAACTATCCGGTTCTATATTTATCGGTACGAGGCCATATGTTCGTTCGATGCCGTTTTGGTAATACTTTCTCCACATTGAAACGTTGCCCCCCCAATCAAATAATGTATTAGCCACATGGTGGTTCAAAATGGATGGGCCTTGAGCAGACAGTTTGCCACCAATTTCAAAAAACTGAAGGGTTTTATTCTCTGCGTAGTAAATAAGATCTGTCCGACCGGCAAGATGATACTGGAATCGATAATCATTGCTCCTATAAACAGCTTCATCGTTTTTTTGCTCCTTACCCTTACAGACGGGGTACTTTGGTGATTCACTGCCGTAACCATTATAAATGCTCATCTCACTATGAAAACAGTCCGCAAACAGTTCATCCCGGCTAAATTTAGGGTTATTTGAATTCTCTAACGCCAACAGGGAGTTCATAAACCAATACCCCGCATATCCTCCGCCTGATACAGCTGAAATCACATCAACATGTTCAAGGATATGTGATTTCTGAAGCCCGGATAGGGCTCCAATACTGAAGCTTGCTGAGCGCACACCACCACCCGACAACGCCAGCCCCAATTTTTGTTTTTCCCCTTTGAGGTGCTTTTGTTCAGCAAATAACTCCTGGCGAACGTCGGGCGTAAAGAACCGCGCTTCGCCCGGCCAATTATGAATGTTTTTTACCGGGGCTATCGCGCATCCTTGAAGAAGCAGGATACAAATAATGGCAGTTATTAATAGATTTTTTGTCATGAATCTGTTCCCTTTCTCCTCATGTGCGAGGGGTTTAAGTTTAAGGTTCTGATTTTTTTCTTTATCCGAGAAATTAGTTAAAGTAAATAAACGTGGGGTTTTATGCAGATCAGCATAATATCCCCCTTCCCTACTTTGTCAATATTTTTTTCTGAAACAATTCAAACAAATTCAACCTCTCCTACTCGAACAGAGCGTAATTATCCTGTCCTCGATTTTTTTCTTAAGCTGCATAAGAGTCTCGGAAAGGCCGGCGATTTGCTCATACTCTTTCGGATCTTTTGAACACCACTGAAAGCCCGGTAAGAAGGTGGCATCTTCCGAATCTAAAACAGCATTCCCCACATCAGCAGCCTGCTCTTCGCTCAGGCGGTGAGCCTTGAACTCGTGCATGGCTATGTCGTACGCGGTCACGAAAAAAACGCTGCCAACAGGCAATTTCTTCCCTTCCTTCCCTTCGATTTTGTGAATATAGATAGCGAGAACCCGATTCGGCTTCGATACAGAAAAATCATTATACACGGCCGGATCCGATTCCGTATCATCGCCAACCAGAATGAAGTTATCCCCGGACTCACCGTACATCTCTTGCAAGCGTTTCTTCTTGTAATCCAAGGCGGAGCTATTGAGCTCTGTCATGCAACGAAGAGTCAACTTGTAGGCAGGAAAGTGTGCATGATTCAAAAGCTCAGTTACATTATATTCCAAGATAAACGGAGAACCAGACAGAAACCTGAGACGCCCATCAGGAGAATTCTCGCCGAGGATGTATCTATAGAGTTTCGGCATCCCGGCAAATACCAATTCGCTGGCCAAGGCGTTCTTGACCTTTTCATTAGAATGCAGCACGTTGGTAATTTTCACCGTATCGTCCACATCGCTGACAAGCACAAAGGAATGGGTTGCTGGTTCGGGAATGGGAGTAAATATTTGGCAACCTGCAATTAAAAATATTGATAAAATAATGGCAATAAATCTATTTCGATTCATAATTCCCCCTTATAATTAATTTGCTTGGCTCATTTGTGAAACGATTCAAACAAACTCAACCTCTCCTATCGCTCCCATTTCACTCCCCAAGATAATTATTATTCCCGTAACGCCTTTAATTTTTATTCCGAAGTCGAGCGCCTTTTTTATATCATTTTTGCTTTTAACTTTATTGCCGATCGCTGAAGCGGTAGCATCGGCCAGTGTCGCCGATGGGGAAATAACACAAACGGCATCAGCCTTCCCAAAACTCAACGAGGGGCCGACAGTTGCCGATGATGTGCAAATACCCAAAGGAGTTTTTTCAGGCTTCACAATGAAATTTACTTTATAGCTTAAGGGTGATTCTCCGGCATACACGGAAATAGTTAATTTATCTTTGGATTTAAGGAAAATATCCCCCCCGTTTTCGATTATTAACGTTTCTGTAAGATCAGATAGGTCATTGCCTACGAATTGAGCAATCGCACCGGCAACTGACGCCATCGGCCCTACCCCGCAAAGCATTGAATTAATTAACATATCTCGAACAATGGCTGGGGCTAAATCATCCCCGGATAATGGCAATAATGAAGTCAAAAATTCAGGATGTTTTTTAATGTAATTTTCTAATAACGAACGATTATGGAGTAATGATTTCTTTGCTGTTGAGGAAAGATCGATGTCCGAGCTTATGAAAAGATCGCTTTCGGCAATAGTGACATTGTATGATTTTAGATTGTCTTTGGAGATTAAATTTCTATAAGTTCTTTCTTCATATGCCATGGAAGTCAACTTATAAAATACTTAATTAAATTAGATTAGTGTAGGGCCGCTACCTTCAAAGAACCTCTAAAAATTGTTCCGTCCCTAGGAGTATATAGTGGCGCCCTCTCCCAAAATACTATCCGCCTCTTTTTTTAGCTTATCATTAATATCCACACGCATTTCATCCCCTAAATAGACGATAGTTTCGCTTTTTCCGTTGATAATATGTAGATAACCGTCATATTTACCATGATATTTTTTTATTGTTTCGTTCAGGGAAATAATAGTCTCCGAAGAAATTTTATCGGCGTTAACCATGAAACGTACTTGCTTATAAGGATTTTCCAGCGCCTTGGAAAGCGCTGCTGCCTCCTGAGCAATGATTTTTAGCGACTCATCTCCGACATCGATAATCCCCTGGATAACGACCGGTTCATCTTCATGCAGAACGGAGTAACATTTCTTATAGGTATCCGCCCAAAATATAATGTTTACGGAGCCTTGCAGATCCTCTAGGGTAACATTACACATCGTATCTTTTCTCCTGGTTTGCTTTTCGACAAGACTGCTGATTACTCCGGCAATGGTAACGGTATCTTTATCCTTTTTGGTGTTTAAGTTGCTGGAATCACTGTTGGTAACCAATTTTAGACGATCTGCAAAACGCAGTAAGGGATGGCCGGAGATATAAAAGCCCAAAGCTTCCTTTTCGACAGCTAAGAGTTCCTTTTGATCCCATTCGGGAACATCAGGCATTTCATATGATTTCATTCCATTTTTAAAGGAAGAGTCGGAATCAAACTGGTTAAAAAAACTCGATTGTGAACTTTGAATTTCTTTTTGCCGGCGCTGAGCCGCATCCATTGCCCCTTCATAATGCTGGATGAGCTGACGTCTTTTATGACCTAAAGAATCGAAAGCGCCGCATTTAATTAGACTTTCGATAACTCTTTTGTTGGTCTTGCGCAAATCCGTGCGGGTTAAAAAATCCATAAATGATGAGAATTTGCCCTTTTCCCGGGCGGCAATAATGGAATCAATAGCGGCCTCACCGACATTTTTCACCGCCGCTAGGCCAAAACGGATGTTTTCGCCAGATATGCTAAAGTCCTTAAATGATTCATTTATATCCGGAGGCAAAATGTTTATCCCCATTTCCTTACAGGAACTCATGTGCCTTATTATTTTATCGCGGTTATCCTTCTCACTGGTTAAAAGAGCGGCCATAAAGGCGACTGGATAATGAGCCTTCAGATAGGCTGTTTGGTAGGAGATCATGGCGTAGGCGGTGCTATGGGACTTATTAAACCCATATTCGGCAAAGTCTTGCATCTGCTCCCATATCTTTCTGGCTTTGTTTTCATTGATTTTATGTTTTTTGGCGCCTTCCAGAAATTTAGGCTTTTCCTTATCCATCTCTGCGGATTTCTTTTTGCCCATAACTTTACGCAAAATATCCGCTTCGGCCATGGTGTAATTAGCGAGGACGCCGGCAATTTGCATAACTTGTTCCTGATAAACAATGATCCCGTATGTTTCCTTGAGAATCGCTTCCAATTCCGGAAGCTCATAGCTAATTTTTGTTTTTCCCTGCTTGCGGGATATATATTCCGGAACCATTTTCATGGGGCCGGGACGGTACAGAGCAATCAAAGCAATGACATCTTCGATACGGTCCGGCTTTAAATTTTTCATGATATCTTTCATACCGTCGCTTTCCAATTGGAACACGCCGTCTGTATCGCCTCTCATTAAGAGTTCATATGTTTGTTTATCATTTAAAGGTAAGTTATTAATATCTAAGTTGATATTATTTGATTCTTTAATGAAGTTAACGGCGTTTTTAATGACGGTCAATGTCTTCAGACCCAGGAAATCGAATTTAGTCATACCGACGGCTTGAATGTCGTTCATTGAATATTGGGAAACGATTTCATCCTTGGGTATGCAAAGAGGAACTCGCTCCACCAGAGGCACATCGGATATAACAACTCCAGCGGCATGAGTGGAAGCGTGGCGGTTCAAACCTTCCAGAATCCTCGATAGAGATAAAAGTTTGGCCACTTGCGGATTATTTTTGGCCTCCTGGGCAAGCCTTGGTTCCGTTTTTATCGCGTCATCTAGGGTAATATTCAAAACGTTAGGAACTAATTTGGCAATTTTATCCACTTCGCCATAGGGAATATTCAGAGCCCTACCGACATCGCGGATCACCGCCTTGGCCTGCATTTTTCCAAAGGTAATGATTTGGGAAACTTTATCTTTGCCGTATTTTTCGGTTACGTATTTAATAATTTCATCCCTGCCCTCCTGGCAAAAATCGATATCGATATCGGGCATACTGATACGGTTGGGATTTAAAAATCGTTCGAAAAATAAAGCATAACGGATAGGATCGATGGTGGTGATTTTCAAAGCATAGGCCACAAGACTGCCGGCCGCCGAGCCGCGTCCCGGCCCTACGGGAATATCATTGTGCTTGGCGTGTTTAACAAAATCGGAAACGATTAAAAAATACCCCGCAAAACCCATTGTCTTGATTATTTCCAACTCATCGCGCAAACGTTTTTCATATTTTTCCCGGATTTCACGCTCGCTTTCTTTTTGATCTCTTAAAATATCCGGCAGGAGCTTTTGGAGCCCTTCCCTTGCCTTGCGCTCCAGATAATCATTTAAAGTTTCTTCCGGATTTTTAATCTCAAAATTCGGCAGGTAAAACTTACCGAATTCCAGGGAGAGATTACATCTTTCGGCAACACTCACCGTATTGGATAAAGCTTCCGGCGTTTGTGAGAAAATCTCGTGCATTTCTTCGGGCGAACGCAGATAAAATTGATCAGTGCCTAACCGCATGCGGTCGTTATCTTCAATCGTCTTGCCGGTTTGAATGCAGAGTAAAACATCATGAGCTTCGGCATGTTCACGATTTAAGTAATGGCAGTCATTAGTCGCCACAAGGGGAATGGAAAGATCTTTACTGATTTCCATCAAGGCTTTATTGGCGATTTTTTGTTCAGGAATGCCGTTTTCCATCAGTTCCAAAAAGAAATTGTCGTCATCAAAAATTGCCTGATAGGAACGCGCCGCTTCTTTAGCTTCATCCATCTTACCTTTAAGGATTAAATCGTTGATTTCACCATGCAGACAGGCGCTAAAAGCGATAAGGCCCTCGGAACAAACTTTTAGTATTTCTTTATCCACTCGCGGCCGGTAATAAAATCCTTCCAAATAACCCGCTGTCGTCAGCTTCATCAAATTCTTATAGCCCTGCATGTTTTTTACCAGAACAATCAAATGCCTTGCCGTTTCACCGATAGAGTAGCTTTTGTCCAGGCGGCTGCGAGGTGCTACATATAGTTCACAACCGATTATCGGCTTTATTCCCTGCTTGTAGGCCTGCTGGTAAAAATCAATCGCTCCGAACATATTGCCATGGTCGGTAATAGCGATAGCCGGCATCTTATATTCGCGCGCTTTTTTGAAAAGATCTTCGAGGCGAATCATTCCGTCCAGAAGAGAGTATTGGGTATGGACATGAAGGTGGACAAAATCAGAGTGTTTCATAATCACACTTTGTCAGAAATAAATATATTGATAAAAAATTTATAAGTTCTTAATCCAGCCAGTAATTGGGCGCTTCTTTGGTAATAATTACATCATGGACATGGCTTTCTTTTAAACCGGCCGGAGTAATTCGGATAAAGCGAGCCTTTTCCATCAATTCCGGTATTGTTTTACAACCGACATAACCCATGCCTGCTTTGAATCCGCCGATCAATTGGAGAATGCTTGCGGAAAGTGAACCGCGGAAAGGCACCCTGCCCTCAATTCCTTCCGGGACAAGTTTCGAGGGGCCTTCAATATCATCTTGATAGTAACGGTCGCGGCTGCCTAGTTTCATTGCTTCCAAAGAACCCATACCGCGGTAAACTTTATAGCTTCTTCCTTGAAACAAAATAGTTTCCCCGGGGCTTTCTTCCGTGCCGGCAAATAATCCGCCAACCATTACACTATGCGCGCCGCAGCCAATTGCTTTGACAATATCACCGGAATATTTGATGCCACCGTCCGCTATTACCGGAATATTGTGCTTGGATGCCGTCTTGTAAACATCTCTGATGGCGCTCATCTGTGGAACGCCTACACCGGCGA
>Ga0209777_10008106_pt1 | contig 11554 bp, 10 predicted proteins | sample FrelakmetHBP12HB_FD_187147 | JGI IMG/M metagenome (GOLD analysis project Ga0209777, IMG submission 187147) | Freshwater lake sediment microbial communities from the University of Notre Dame, USA, for methane emissions studies -HBP12 HB (SPAdes)... | ecosystem: Environmental > Aquatic >...
GTGGCAAAGGAGGCAAGAGAACATTTATACCGTTATAGAGCTAGTTGGATCATCTCCCACCAGCTGGGAGGATGCTGTTAGAAATGCAGTCGACACGGCGTCTGAATCCCTTAGGGATATTAGAATAGCCGAAGTCACAGAGTTGGACGTCAGGCTGGACGATAAGGGAAAAATAGCCGCATATAGGGCCAAAATAAGCCTTTCATTCAAATACGAGAAGGATGGAATGGACTAGTATATATCCAATTATTTTTTAGTCTTTCTCCTTGGGCTCGGATCTAGGATAAAGGTCGACGAAGTTCTGGAATTAGAAGAAGGCAGAATTAAGTCACATGACTGGGATTTCCGTGGCTATGGTCATTTCCCGCTTCAACCCCCTGTTACACGGACAGACGGCCGTACCACCTTCTAGAAAGTCTGGCCTGTGGAGTGGTTTTTCGCATTGCCCAATACTTTGAGGACAGTGCTTCTTAGTGTTTTATCCGGAAGCCAGGATGCCGTTTTCGTCTTTGAGCCTTGCGTCTTCCATGAGCAAGGAACAACACTTTGTCGTAAGTGTTTCCTGAGGATTATTGTCTTGGTGTCTTGAACATGATTCCGAGCCAAAGAGAGCCACCTAACTATTTTTCTCGCCAGAAAAAGAAATATTTTAGCACATCGGTTCTTGAATAAAAAAAACCAACCTGCCTTAGTAAAAGACAAGGCCAAATGCTCTTTCTAATAAATACTCGTTATGGATTTCGATAGCTTGGGAATATATCTCGACCGTCTGTCTGGCAATCCGGGCCCAAGTGAAATACTTCTCTACTCTCTCTCTGCTTCTTTTTCCCATTTCCTTTAATTCTTCTGGGGACAATGATAACAAAGGCTTCAATCCCCATCCAAAAATGTCTGCCGGATTCTGTCCATTCACATGTGCACCGGTCCGATAATCACCCGAAGAGACAACTATTTCTCTGAATCCGCTAATACCACTTGCTCCGACTATGGCCGGTTTTTCCATTGCCATTGCTTCTAGGGCCACAATCCCAAACGGTTCATATTTGGAAGGAAATACCGCTATATCGCAAGCTGCTAAATGACGAATTCTTTCTTCCTCTGAAACAAAATCAAAACATGTCTTTATTTTGTCTTTTAGTTCCAGCTGGGAGATTAAATCGGTTAATATTCCTTCAAGATCTCCTCGCCCCAAAATCACAAGTTTGACACTGGGATCTTTAACCATTGTCATGGCTTCTACTAATTCAATTGCTCCTTTCACTGAAATTAATCGCCCAATAAAAAGCAACATTTTTTCGTCATCTTCAATTTGATACCTTCTCCTTATGGCCAATCTTTCTTCATCACTGACTTTATTGGGATCGTATTTTTGAGTGTCTACTCCGTTCCAACAGACTCTGATTTTTCTTGGGTCAAATCCTTGATTAATGAGATCTTCTTGCATTGCAAAGCTCACTGTTATAATTCTCTGAGCCGCTTCTCCTGTTTTCCATTCGATAGAAGCTATCGTTTGAGAACCGTTTCCCATTGCTCGTCCCCGTTCTGTGGAATGAAGATGAAAAACAAGCGGCAGTTCTGTATTACTTCCTGCGATCATGCCAGCAATTCCGGCAAGCCAATCATGGACTACAATTATATCAAATTGTTTTTTATCCTTTTTTATTAAATTAATAAACTTTGACGCGCTGAAAATATTGTATAGCACAATTCCTGGAATTCCCCAATGGTGCATATCATTAGGAAGCAATGAATCTATTACTCCTTTTGGAAGATTCATTGTCATTGGTCGATAAATCTCCACGCCTCCAATATTTTCTTGAGTTTTTAAAGTACCATCATTCAAGGTAAATATTGTGACCTCATGACCCAAGTCCGCCAAAGCCTGGCACATATACTGGGCATATGTACCCAATCCACCTACTATCCTTGGAGTATATTCTGGAACAAGGTATGCAATCCTCAATCTCTCACCCTTAATCATTTTCTATATCTTCATAGTTCGTCTTCTGAACATTAGGCTCATTTCATAATCCTTTCCTAGCTTCTATTTTCGGTATCGAATCCCATATATTCCAAGAAGTTACAAATTGGCATATTTTAACCTGAACTTCATGGTGAATCCCAGAGGCCCTGCTTCTTGGCTATGTAAGAAGATAAGAGTGCCGCTCAGTGCCTGCTGCTAAGCTGCCATAATCACATCTTTTTCGATAAGCTCCGCTTTTGTCACCTCCAAGTCACTATAGAAAAAGGGAGCTACAAGCCTGGCCAGCTTTCAAGCCCAATCACTCCGACTTTTGCCTCCTCCTTTTCTTGGCTGGCGTTCTTAATGTAGGTTGATGACTGAGGCTTTAAGGCTTGCCACAGGTCCCATGATCGAGTATCTCATTACCGCAATGGATTATCGATGCTGGTTGGATCAAGTAAGGGCGGTGCCAAATCTTAGGAGGCTGTTCTGGAAATGATAGCTGATTTGGGATTAATGAAGTCAACCTCAATAGATCCTAGAGTTGTTAATGGCAGTATTCTTCGTGGTTTTGGTATTGATTGGATATTATGCAAGGGCTTTTGGTACCCATCCCAAGTTTAGGCCGTGGCTCATAGAAGAGGCCAAGAAGCGTTTGCTCATCTCTGAAGATCAAGCGTTCATACCCGGGGTGAATGGGGTATATCCAGTAGCTTTTGAGACATTCAGAACAACTCGGAGTGGGCTCAACATTCTCCTTAGGCGCGAAGATCGGAATCTGCCTCCCTTTGGGATGCCTAAATGATCGAGAGTCGTCATGGCGCAGCTGATAATCTGCAAAAGATTGATGTGCTTGGGAGGATGTACCGTAGCGGAAAGGTGGGATCTATGAACCAGGCAGAGGCCATCGAGAAGGCGAAGGATCATTTCGCCAAACTATTAGAAGGGCAGCTAAAGCGTGTGGATCAGATGAAAGCGGGCGATGAGTGGGCAGACTACAGCAAGATTAAGCCTATCATCATCGGCGTGGTGAGCGGGGACGGCATCGGCCCTTACATCACCAAAGAAGCTGTAAGAGTCCTGGAATACGTTTTGCAGAAGGAGATCGCAGAGGGTAAAGTCCAGCTCAAGGATATCAAAGGCTTAACGATCGAAGAGCGAGCTGCGGCCAACAAGGCCCTGCCCGAGGATGCCCTGCTAGCTCTGAAGGAGTCCCATGTGATCCTCAAAGGCCCCCTTACCACTCCAAAGAAAGGCGACCCCTGGCCAAACCTTGAGAGCGCCAATGTCTCCATGCGCCGCGAGCTGGACCTCTTCGCCAACGTCCGGCCAGTAAAAGTACCTGATAAGGGAATTGACTGGATCTTCTTCAGGGAGAACACCGAGGGCGAGTATGTTCTGGGCAGCAAGGGCTTCAATGTAACCGACGACCTGGCTGTGGACTTCAAGATAATAACCACCCAGGGCTCCGAGAGGATTGTCAGGCTGGCCTTCGACTATGCCAAGAAGAATGGCGTCAAGCGCGTCTCCGCGGTCACGAAGGCCAATGTTATCAAGACCACAGACGGCAAGTTCCTGGAGACCGCCAGACTTGTGGCCAAAGACTATCCTGAGATCCAGTTCGACGACTGGTTCGTGGACATCATGGCAGCCAAGCTGGTGGATGAGAAGCGCAGGAAAGACTTCAAGGTAATCGTCCTGCCAAACCTCTACGGGGACATTCTCACCGACGAGGCAGCAGAGTTCCAGGGCGGTGTGGGGACCGCCGGAAGCGCCAACATCGGCAAGAGATATGCGATGTTCGAGGCTATCCACGGATCAGCTCCCAGAATGGTCCAGGAGGGAAGAGCACCCTTTGCCGACCCGTCAAGCATCATGAGAGCTGCTGTCATGCTCCTGCGGCATATCGGCTTTGTTGAGCAGGCCAACAAGATAGAGATGGCCCTTGATGTCTGCGGCCAGTTCGAGAAGAAGGTGTCCCTGACAGGCCGTTCAGACGGCGCTACTGGTGCTCTGTTTGCCGACTACGTCATGGAGACAATCCGGTCGCCTGATCTGGAGAAGAAGTGGAGAAGCTACCAGCAAGGATAAACATTTAATTAATTAGGCCAACTTTAATATGTGGCAAATCTAGCTCAAACCTTTCTAAAGCTAAGCCGTGACGATTTCGCTGTCCTGAATGGCATCGAGGCTGGGATGCGGACTCATGAGTGGGTTCCTCTTGCGGATGTAGCTCGCATCTCCGGCCTAGCTCCTGACAAGGCTGAGTACAGGCTGCGCTTTCTATCGAATCTCAAGGTGGTCTCAAGGGAGACCATTCACTACCTCGGCTACCAGATGGACTTCGAAGCCTATGACATCCTAGCCTTATCCGACCTGGCGGATCGTAACGTCGTGGCCAGCATAGGCGACAGGATCGGCGTAGGAAAAGAGTCTGTAGTTTACGAGGCGCTGGGCAAGGGCAGCAACACGCTTGCTATAAAGTTTCACAGGGAAGGGCGAACCAGCTTCAAGCATGTCCGTCGGGTCAGAGAACACCTCAAGGACGGCTCCAGATGCGCCTGGATTCACGCCGCCCGGCGGGCCGCACGCTACGAGTTCAGCGTCATGACCGGCCTTTATCCACAGGTTTCCATCCCCAGACCGGTTGCCCTGAGCAGGCATGCCATTGCAATGGAGCTGATCCACGGAAACCAGCTCAATCAGGTTAATTTGTCAAACCCCAACGAATGTCTGGATATCATTCTGGATGAGGTCAGAGCTGCCTATATCTTGGGCGTAATTCATGCAGACCTCAGCGAGTACAATGTAATAGTGCGTGGGGAGGAGATCAAGATCATAGACTGGCCCCAGGCGATTAAGATAGACCATCCAAACGCCTCCGAGCTTCTGGAAAGAGACCTGACCAACATCTTACGGTTCTTCGCCCGCAAGTACAAGATCGATTACTCCTTGAAAGAAGCTCTGGACAAAGTCGGAATGAAGTATGAGATAGAGGATCGAACGAAAGAAAAGACAGCTCGGGAGGTGAGCTGAACTGGTCGTCTTCGGGGTGGATATCGCAAGCGGTTCACCCAATAGTCGCCGCCCACCCAGCTACGCACTTTTCATCCTGGATGATGTGACGGCGACGTATCCCATGATAAGCAGGCACAAGTTGATCCGCCTGATGAGAGAACGCCAGCCTGAGATGGTGGCCATGGATAACATCCACGAGCTGGCTTCGGAGAAGGCCGAGCTGGTCCAATTGCTTCGTCGCCTCCCGCCCTCCACCAGACTGGTCCAGGTTACCGGGGGAGACAAGCCGGAGGCTCTGACCAGATTAGCCAGGTGGAATGGGATCTCCTTTAACAGGCTAAACCCTCTGGAAGAGGCAGAAGCCTGCGCCAGATTAGCGGCACGAGGCGTTGGGGCTGTTCTATCGGCCTTTGAGGACCGGACCTGGATAAAGGTAAGCAGACGCCGGTCGCCCGGCCGGGGCGGATGGAGCCAGAACAGGTACTCTCGGAAGATCCACGGAGCCGTCAAGGGCCTGTCCAGAGAGGTGGAAAAGCAGCTTCGGGAGTCGGCCTTGAACTTCACAAGCCGGGCTGTCGAGGGATTGGGAGGATATACAAGAGCAGAGTTCGTGGTGGATGCGCCTAGGCAGAGCGTCCATATCAATCCTGGCTATTACTGCGATGCCCAGGTTAGAATCGAAGGAATAGAGCGACCTAAGCTTCAGTTCAAGCCCTTGCTGCAAAGACGAGGATACATAATCGTTGGCCTTGATCCAGGAACCACCACAGGCATCGCTGCTCTTAACCTACGAGGAGAGCTGATCGATCTGGTCAGCTCCAGAGAGATGTCCTCCTCGGACGTCATCGAGTGGATTGCAGCCAGGGGAAGGCCATTGATAGTAGCCACGGACGTATTCCCAACGCCCGGCGCGGTAGAGAAGGTGAAGCGATCCTTCAACGCCGTCCTTTACTCGCCGAGGATGGACGTGCCTGCTGAAGAGAAGATCGCCCTGGGCAAGGAGTTCGGATACAAGAACGACCACGAGCGAGATGCTCTGGCAGCAGCCTCTAGCGCTTTTAAGAGATACAAGAACAAGTTCATGCAGGTGGACAAGAAGGTCCCTGCAGAGCTCGATCCGGACGAGGTGAAGGCCCTTGTGGTGAAGGGCTACTCAATAGAGAATGCCATATCCGATTTCACAGAACAACCCGCTGCCCTGAAGAAAGAGGAGCAGCCGCGGGCGGAATTGGCCGAGGCTCCGGGTTTGGAATCCTTGAGAAACCAGAGCCAGCAGCTATCGGAACAGGTCAGAACTCTCCGATCCTACGTTGACGAGCTCAAGGCCGAGCTGGCTGAGAAGGATGAGGCTCTGGCAGGAACCAGAGCCAAGATGGAAAGGCAAAAGGACAAGTCCTCCAGAGAGATCAAGCGCAACCATGAGATAAAGATAAGGGACAAGGAGATAGAGCGCCTTCGGGGCCTGCTGCGCTCTGAAAGGAAATATATAAAGAAGCTGAAGCGCGACCTGGGCCACAAGAAGAAGGCTGAAAAGATCGAGGAGATTAAAGGCTTCCGTAGGCTAAAGACGGTGGAAGCATTCTCAAAGGAGGCGATAATGGCTGCCTCGGAGCGCTGGGGCATTGAAAAAGGGGACATGGTTTACATCGAGGATGCCAGCGGCGGCGGACCAAACACTGCAGACCTGCTCACCGACCGAGGAATTGAGGCGGTAATCGCTGGGAGCGAAATGTCTCCTGCCATCAAGGAGCACTTCTATGATAAAGGATTGCCGGTTTTCTCTATCGGTGAGGTCCAGGTTCAGAGGATAGACGGAATAGCCTTCGTGAATCCCAACGAAATAGATGAGGCCAAAACACTATGGACCGAACGGATGAAGGCCCGCCAGGCTGAGCGCAAGGCCGAGTGGCTCGAATCCATGATCCAAGAGTACCGAGTGGAGCGAAAGAAGGAGGAGCGCAGAAAGCTTAAGCAGGCCTAGCTGTTCAGATCTGCTAGCCTCTCCGCCCTATCCATCAGCGCAGTCCCCACCAGCAGGGCATCGGCTCCCGCCTCCATCATCCTTCGAGCATCCACTCTGCTATGCACTCCACTCTCCGCCACAAGAAACACACCAGCATCCTTCGCCATCGGTTCCAGCCGCTCGAAGGTCCCGAGATCGACCTCCAGCGTATTCAGGTTGCGATTGTTGATTCCTATAATCCCGGCATCGGTCTTAAGTGCCTTGTCCAGCTCTCCCTGAGTATGAACCTCAATCAGCGGCTCCATTTCATAGGCTCTTGCAAGTTCCACAAATTTATCCAAGTCTATTCCCAAAGAGGCGATCAGCAGCACCAGGTCGGCCTGCACCTCCGAAAGCTGCCTTTCATCGAAGATGAAGTCCTTTCTCAAAACCGGTAATCCCACCTTCCTCGCGATCAGGGCGTTTTCCAGAGAGCCTTTGAAGTTAGTGGGCTCTGTCAAAACCGATATGGCGCAGGCATTGTTATCGGCATAGGCTTTGGCATAAACCGCTACCTCTTCCGGAGATAGAGACCTGCCAAGAACCTTCGGCTTGATCTCTGCTATGATGGGAATGAAGCTCCTGGCATTCAGGGCGCGGGCTGAGCTGATCAGGTCACGTCGCTCGTCCTTTGGCCAGACAGTAGCAGCCTCAAAGCCTCTCGCTCTTGATGCCTCCAGGATTCCGTCTATCAACGGGTGTATCCAACCACGTCCTCGATCCAGTTGGAGATTATCTTTTTTCCCTGAGGGGTTAGCACTGACTCTGGATGGAACTGGAGTCCATTGGCGTGCAACGTCTTGTGCCTTATGCCCATGACTACCCCGTCCGACGTCTGGGCTGATATCTCCAGAGTTGGTGCTAGCTTCTCCACGGCCAGCGAGTGGTAGCGTCCGCCTACCAATGGGTTCTCCAGGCCTCGGAATATTCCCAAGCCATCGTGCTTTATCTGCGATATCTTGCCGTGAAGCGGTTTTGTGTGAGCGATGGTCCCTCCGTATGCCAGGTTCATTGCCTGATGGCCCAGGCATACTCCCAGAATGGGAGTCGAACCGAACTGTTTTATGATCTCAAGGCAGCTTCCGATGTCCCTGGAGTTGGCCGGATTGCCAGGACCCGGAGATATCACTATCCCGAGAGGTTCCATTGTTTTGATTTGCGAGAGGGTTATGCTGTTGGAATGCACCTCAGTCTCAGGATAGAACTGGGAAACGTAGTCCACCAGGTTCCAGACGAAAGAGTCCTGGTTGTCAACGAACAGGATGGGCCGCTTCATGCTTCAACCCCCAGGGCCCGCTTCATGGCAGCCATCTTCCTCTCAGTCTCCAGATACTCCTTGTGAGGATCGGAGTCGGCTACAATGCCTGCTCCTGCCTGGACGGTGGCAACGCCGTCCTGGACCAGGACGGAACGAATGGCTATTGCGAAATCTGAGCTACCGTCCACGGAGAAGTAGCCTATCCCGCCGCCGTAGATGCCCCGCGGCTCAAACTCCAGGTCGTCGATGATCTCCATGGCCCGAAGCTTTGGCGCACCTGAGAGCGTACCAGCGGGAAAGGCCGCCCTGGCAGCGTCGAACATGTCGCACTCCTCCCGCAGATCTCCGACAACGGTAGTTTCGATGTGCTGGAGGTGAGAGTACTTCAGAACGGACATGAAATCTTCCACCTGGACAGTGCCCGATTTACAAACTGCACGGACATCGTTCCTGCCCAGGTCAACAAGCATGACGTGCTCGGCCCGCTCTTTTTCATCACTCAGCATGATTTTGGCATAGTAGTCGTCTTCAGTTTTGGTCCTTCCTCGGGGACAGGTTCCTGCGATGGGGTTTACCTTCAGTTTCCGATCGTAGGTGTTAAAAAGCGTTTCCGGAGATGCGCCAACTATGGACAGGTTGCCGAACTCGAAAAGATAGGTGTAAGGGCTTGGGTTGATGGACCGCAGACGCCTGTAAAGGGCTACAGGGTCAGAACATTTGATCCTGGTTGACCTGGCCAGAACCACCTGAAATATGTCGCCGTCTGTAATGTGAACCTTGGCCTTCTGAACTGCTTGCTGGTAAGCCTCGGGGTCGCTTGTGATAAGGACTTCTCCCTTTAGCTCTTCCGCGTCCGAGTCATCCGGATCTATGCCCCCGATGTGCTCAATAAGGTTGACCTTGGCCCCTGGAAGGATGGGTGCCACGGCGAAGTATACCTTTCTCATGAGGTGGTCGAAGATGAAGGTGCTCTCGGCTATGATGAACTGGGCATCCGGATGGCTTGAAACCGACTTTCTGCCCAGCCTTTCTTTTACCAGATCGTAGGCCAGATAGCCGATGCCTCCACCGGTGAATACCTGCCTGCAGAAGCTGTTTTGAGTTCCCGCGCTACTGGGAATGGCCGCCCTCAAGGCATCAAAGATGTCGCATCCCTCTTTGATCTCTCCATATAGGCAGGACCCTCTCTCAACAGCGTTCACGCACCTGGACAATCGCTCCTGCATGTAGCTTTGGCCGCCATTGAAGAATTCCATGTTGAGAAATCTGTTCTTCACGCTGACAATTGCTGAAGGATCTGCTCCCACGAAGGAGAAGCGCGCCTTCTGGCCTGATTTCTCTACCGACTCAAGAAGGTAGGGGTACCGCCTGTCCCTCAGAGCCAAGTAAAGAGAGAAGGGTGCATCAACGCTCACCTTTTCTGTCACGTCCACGAAGACCGCCGGAGCAGGGCACACTTCCTTGATCACAGCGGCAGACAAGACCTAACCTCCCTGATAAAAGACTCTACTTTTTTCTGATCTTTTATTCCGTTGGTCTCAACGCCGCTTGCAACATCCACTGCATAAGGCCTCACTGTTCTGATAGCATCTCTGACGTTTGATGGATTCAGCCCTCCGGCGAGAATGACGGGGACCGTTAGTTCTCTGGCCAAGGTTGCGCTAACGGACCAATCGTGGACTGCGCCAGTTCCACCCAGTTTCCCATCCTTAAATGTGTCCAGTAAAACGGCATCGGCCACCTCCGCTAAACGGTGAGCTTCTTCACTGGGAGGCAGTGCGACGATGACTTTCTGGGGCACTCGCTTCTTCAAGGTCTTGATCTCATCGGGCCCAATAGCTCCATAGATTTGGAGGATATCGGCTCCCGTCTTTTGGGCCAGGAGCGCAGCGTCTTCCGAGATGTCAGGAGCGATTACTGCGACACTTTTGATAAATACAGGCGCCTTTCGAATCAGCTCCCTGGCATACTCGGCGGATATTCTGTGGCGCGATCCTTCCACCTCGACTATGAAACCTACGGCGTCAGCCCCACCCGAGATGGCACAATTGAGATCCTGTTCGTTCATTATTCCACAGATCTTTACCCTGGTCACAGGAACCGCTCCAGCTTCTCGGGCTCTCCGTTCATCTCCGCCATCCGCCTCAAGAGATCTAGTGCCAGTCCAGAGTCGATTGCCTCCTCGGCCATACTGGCTCCCTCCTTCAATGAGGCCGCCTTGCCCGATACGTACAGAGCTGCTCCTGAGTTTATGGCCACTATATCCCTGGCAGGGGAGATCTGGCCTTTCATGACTCCAACGAGTTTCTCGGCATTCTCGAATGGTAATCCACCTGCGATCTCCCATTGCTTGACCACCGGGTAGCCCAGGTCCTCCGGGTGAAGGCTGTAGCTTTTAACCGCGCCTTCTCTCAGCTCAGAGATTGTAGTCTCGCCGGTGTTTGTGATCTCGTCAAGGCCGCTGCCGTGGACCACCATAGCCCGATTGGTGCCAAGGATATTGAGGACGTTGGCAAGTTTTTCGCACAAGCGGGGGTCGTAGACGCCTACGACCTGGGCTCTGGCTCCAGCAGGGTTGGTGAGGGGCCCCAGGATATTGAAGACTGTGCGCATTCCAAGCTCACGTCGAAGCTGGCCGACGCGCTTCATGGCCGGATGAAAGAGTGGAGCCAGCATGAATCCTATTCCGAGAGTTTCTATGGCTTCCTGGACCGCTTCGGGCTTTGGGGAGATGTTGATGCCAATCTCCGCGAGAACGTTTGCGCTTCCGCACTTGGAGCTGACTGCGTAGTTACCGTGCTTGGCAACAGGGACGCCACAGGAGGCGGTAACGATGGCCGCAGCGGTGCTGACATTGATGGTATTTGAGGCGTCTCCGCCTGTGCCGCAGGTGTCCACCAGGGTGCCCTGGACCCGGGGATTGATTCTGATGGCTGAGCTACGCATCTTCTTTGCCATGCCAGCTATCTCCGAGGCAGACTCGCCTTTCATCCGAAGGGCTATGAGCAGCGCCCCGATCTGGGCGTCTGTAAATCCGTTGAAGATCTCGCCCATGAGGGCTTCGGCCTCTTCAATGCATAGGTCATGGCCGTCAAAGATCTGCTGCAAGTAATTCATGTGATTCACCAATCTGGTGTACTATTCTGTACTTTATTGTATCAAAGAATACATCATATATAAGATTTGTGCATTGGAGGACAGAGGTCTCAGATTTGGCAGGGCTGAAGGATAAAGGGAAAATACGCGCAACAATGCAGGAGCCGATAATTCGCAAACAGAGCGCTTTTTTTCAAAGAGCATCTAGAAATGATCA
>Ga0209777_10008107_pt1 | contig 11554 bp, 6 predicted proteins | sample FrelakmetHBP12HB_FD_187147 | JGI IMG/M metagenome (GOLD analysis project Ga0209777, IMG submission 187147) | Freshwater lake sediment microbial communities from the University of Notre Dame, USA, for methane emissions studies -HBP12 HB (SPAdes)... | ecosystem: Environmental > Aquatic >...
GTGTGGCACGGCTGGCTTGTCCAGCCGTGGAAAACGTCGCGGGCCTTCCGCCACGGCTGGGCAAGCCAGCCGTGCCACACCGTGGTTCGGGCGCTAAACAGACCCGCTGCGCAAGGGGCTTGGTAGTGTCGAATCGCCAATTGCGAACCCGCTTATTCGCCGGCGCCCCCGTTTTCGCCCTCTTCGCCTGCCTCTTCGGCGGCGACGCGGGCCATGGCCACCAGTTTGTCGTCGTCGTTGAGGCGGATGATCCGCACGCCCTGGGTGGCGCGGCCGATGGGCCGGATGCTCTTGGAATCGACGCCGATCCGCATCATCTGGCCGGCCTGCGTCACGAGCATCAGTTCGTCGCCGTCGCGCACCGTCATCATGCCGACGACCTTGCCGTTGCGGTCCGTGGTGCGGATGTTGATGAGGCCGATGCCGCCGCGGCTCTGCGTGCGGTACTCGGAGAACTCCGTGCGCTTGCCGTGGCCGTTCTCGCAGACCGTCAGGAGCGTGGCGTCTGGCTTGACGAGGCTCATGCTGACGACGGCGTCGCCCTTGCGTAGCATGATGCCTCGGACGCCCGTGGCGTCGCGGCCCATGCTGCGGACGTTGCTCTCGTGGAAGCGGATGGCCATGCCGTCGCGCGTTCCGAGGACGATCTCGTCGTTGCCGCCGGTGATGTCGACGTCGATGAGGTTGTCGCCCTTTTCGAGGTGGATGGCGATGATGCCGCCCCGCTTGGGGTGGCCGAAGGCCGCCAGGGCGGTCTTCTTGATGGTGCCCTGGGCGGTGGCGAAGACGAGTTGGCGCTTCTCGTCGAACTCGCGAACGGGAATGAAGCTGGCGACGGTCTCTCCGCTGCGCAAGCTCAGGAGGTTGACCATCGCCCGCCCCTTCGACTGGCGCGACATCTGCGGAATGTCGTACACCTTCTGCCAGTAGCACTGGCCCATGTTGGTGAAGAACAGGACGTAGTCGTGCGTGGAGGCGACGAAGAGGCTCTTGATGAAGTCGCCTTCCTTGGCGGTGGACCCGATGACGCCCTTGCCGCCGCGGCCCTGGCGGCGGTAGCTGGTCTGCGGCATGCGCTTGATGTAGCCCTCGTGGCTGATCGTGACGACGCAGGACTCCTCGGCGATGAGGTCTTCAATGTCGAAGTCCTGGGCATCGCCGACGATCTCGGTGCGGCGCGGATCGGCGAACTTCTCCTTCAACTCGTGGATGTCCTCGGCGATGATGTTGAGGACCAGCCGCTCGTTCTTCAGGATCCCTTCGTATTCTTCGATCTCGCGCTTGACCTGGACCCACTCGTCGCGGAGCTTCTCGACCTCCAGCCCGGTGAGTTGCTGAAGGCGCATCCCCAGGATGGCGTCGGCCTGGATGCTGGAGAAGTGGAGCGGTTCTTTCGTGGCCGCCGCGAGCACCTGGTTGGCCTCGTCGCCCTTCTTGCGGGGCAGGCTCGTGATGCGGAACTGCCAGGCCTTGGCCATCAGGCGTTGCTTGGCGGTCGGCACGTCGGGGCTCTTCTTGATGATCTCGATGATCTCGTCGATGTTGGCGACGCAGTAGAGCAGGCCGAAGAGGACGTGCTCGCGGGCCCGCGCCTTTTTGAGCATGAACAGCGTCCGCCGCCGGATGACCTCGATGCGATGGTTCTTGTATGCGACGATGATTTCCTTCAGGTTCATCGTTCTCGGGCGGCCCTTGTCGAGGGCGATGTTGATGATCGAGAACGTGTCTTGGAGGGGCGTGTGGTGGTAAAGCTGGTTGAGGACGACGGCCGAGTCGGCGTCGCGTTTCAGTTCGATCACGAGGCGCATGCCTTCGCGGTCCGATTCGTCCCGCACGTCGGAGATGCCCTCGAGGACGCCGTCCTTGACGCCGTCGGCGATGCGTTCGATGATGCGGGTCTTGATCTGGCCGTAGGGGATCTCGGTGATGACGATGTTCGACCTGCCGCCGCGCACGTCCTCGCAGTGCGCGCGGGCCCGGACGGTGATATTGCCGCGCCCGGTCAGGTAGCCGTCGATGATGCCCTTGCGGCCGCAGATGAGGCCGGCGGTCGGGAAGTCGGGGCCCTTGACGATCTTCAGGAGGTCCTTGACTTCGATGTCGGGCTTGTCGACGACCGCCAGGATGGCGTTACAGATCTCGCCGAGGTTGTGCGGCGGGATGCTGGTGGCCATGCCGACGGCGATGCCGCTGGAGCCGTTGCACAAGAGGTTCGGGAACTTGCCGGGCAGGACCGTCGGCTCCTCGCGCGTGTCGTCATAGTTGGACTGGAAATCGACGGTGTCTCTCTCCAGGTCCTCCAGCAGTTCCATCGCCAGTTGCGGCAGCCGCGACTCGGTGTACCGCATGGCGGCCGGGGGGTCGCCGTCGATTGAGCCGAAGTTGCCCTGGCCGTCGACCAGCGGATACCGCTCGGCAAAGGGCTGGGCCATGCGCACCAGCGTCGGGTACACGACGGCCTCGCCGTGGGGGTGATAGTTGCCGGAGGTGTCGCCGCAGATCTTGGCGCACTTGCGGTAATGGCTTCGCGGGCCGAGGCTAAGATCGTTCATCGCCACCAGAATGCGGCGCTGGCTGGGCTTCAGGCCGTCCCTCACGTCAGGCAGCGCGCGGCTGACGATGACGCTCATGGCGTAGGTCAGATACGCGTCCTTCATCTCCTCTTCGATGAAGAGTTCCTGGATGTTTTCCTGCTGGTTCAAGCGGTCCACCGCGCGGATACCTCCGATTGGGTGATGACGTTGTAAGTAGTGTAATCACAAGCACTTACACGAGCGTTTTTGGTCTTTATTCCAGCCCCGAACTATATCAGAAACGGGTGGGTCGAGCAAAGGAAATCGAGGGGGGTTGGTGCGGCAGTTACTTGTGCTGCTGGTAGCAGATGACCGTCTGCTTCAGCGTGTTGGCGTGCAGTTTCAGTGCGACGCCAGCCAGGTCTGCCGCGTCGACGATGCGGACCATCGACGCCCAGGCGGCGGCGTCGGGGGCCACGTCCACAAGGCGGTTCGGGGCCGACTCGAAGAACGCCTTGCTCAGGTAGTTGTCCTGCCTCGTCGGGAAAAGCGCCAGGTACAGGATATCCATCTCGATAAGTTCGTTGAGGAAATGCGTACCCAGCGACACGTCGGGCACGAGGTCGTCGCGCATCGCCACGATCTCCACGAGGACCGAGACGGTGTTGATGTCGGCGAAGCGGGCCGGGATGCCGAGCGACGGCGTCGTGGTGCCCCATCGTCCCGGGCCGAGCATCATGAGGGTCTTGCCGGCCATGGAATCGGCGTGTGTCAGCCGCCCGATCAGCCGCGCGACGGCGTAGCGCTCGGCCACGGGCAGTTGGCCGTACAGGGCGGGCTCGACGTAGATCATGCGGTCGATGTCGATGAGGCGGCTCTGGCCGATGACGGCCCCGTGCGCCTCGACCACGAGGTCCTTTTTCTCGACGTGCGGCGCGGGGCCGGTCACGGGGCCGCCGCCCTTGACCTGCAAGGGGCGGCACTGCACGAGGTTTATCTTATAGGTCGAGTCCGGGAAGAAGTTCGCCGTGAACTCCACATCCACCGGGTAATCGTACGCCTGGTGGAGGATGGAGAGCATCTCGCGCATGTCCTGGACGAACGGCGTCTCGGCAAAGAGGCGGTCGAACGTAACGACCCACGGAAAAATGTCGCGCTGGCCGTGCTCTTCGGCCCGGCGCACTTCGCCTTCGTCGCGGCTGGCGAAGAGCGTCAGGGGCAGTTCGGGGCTGCGGCGGGCGACGTTGGAGAACGTGTCGGAGATGAGCTGGTTGGCCCCGAGGTCCAGGACGTCCACCCTGCGCTGCGAGTAGCGGCGGACCTCGTCGAAGTTCGCCTCGGGCCGGCGGTCGGGGGCGTTCAGGGCCACGACGCGGGTGTAGTCGTCGTCGGCCCGGTCGACGGCCCTCGTGCCGAGGCCGAAGACCAGCCGCAGCATGCCCGCGGTCGAGTCGATGTACTCGCTCCACACGTACGGATTGACGGAGAGGCCCACGCCCGCGATCTGCGGGAAGAAGAGGTTCCCGTAGACCGCCCCCGAGACGCGCTGCACCAGCAGGGCCATCTGCTCGTCGCGGTCCAGCATGCCGCGCGCGGCCCGGTAGCTCAGGGCCTTCTCGCTCATCGTGCTGGCGTAGATGGTGCGGACGGCCGAGACGAAGTCCTGGAGGCGCTTCTCGCGGGAGCCCTGGTTGGCGCAGAAGACGCTCTCGTACTTGCCGGCGAAGGAGTTGCCGAAGTTGTCCTCCAGTAGGCTGGAGGACCGCACGATGATCGGCGACTGGCCGAAGTAGTCGAGCATCTCCTCGAACTGTCGCATGACGTGTGGCGGAAAGTTGCCCGTCAGCATCCTCTGCCGCGGGCGCTCGGCGCCTTCGAGGAAAGCCCGGGCGTCTTTCTGCCGCTGCCGCATCCACCAGATGCCGTTCTGGACGAGAAAGGAGTAGAAGACGTCTGAGCCGATGTAGAAGGAATCGTGCGGCTCCATCAGGTTCGCCCAGCGCTCGGAGTGTTTCTTAAGGATCGCCCGGGCCAGCAGCATGCCGACGGCCTTGCCGCCGATGAGGCCCGTGCCGATCATGCGCTTGCCGATGTCGATGATGTCGGCCAGCGTCAGGTACTTCTCGACGAGGCCGCGGACGCGGTCGTCGCGCGAGAGGGCCATCCGGACGAGCCGGTGAAAATACTCATCGGCCTTCTCGGGCGGCGCCTCGCCGCGGCGGATGGCCGCCAGCGCCTCCTCGGCCTGGAGGAACGTCCGGTGCCACACGCCCACGCGGTAATGCTCCGACTCCGGGTGCAGCCACGGCACGCTCGTCAGGATCTCGGCGATGCGGGCGCTTTCGCGCACCGGGGTGAAGTCCTCCCCCTCCCATGCGTGCAGCATGTACATCGTGGGCGAGTAACGCTGCTGCACCTTCAGCGGGTGGATGTACAGCTTGCCCTTGTGCCGGTACACGTCCAGGAAGACCTGGGCCGTCTCGGTGATGGGGGCCGTGGCGTACGACGAGTGGTAGTTCCTGAGGAGCGCGAAGTACGCGATGGCCTCCACGTCGTACAGGTACGGGCACGTCAGCATGAAGAAGTTCGCGAGCATCTGGTCGCTGTACCAGTCGACGGCCAGCTCCGAGAGGCAATCAAAAACGTAGAAGCCGCCGCGCCCGGTCTTCTCGATGGTCTTGTGGATGTTGCCCAGGAACGCCTCGAAGCCTTCCTCGGGGTGGACCTCGCAGGTTTCGATCCTGTCGTCCGGCTCGACGAGCGGCGGATGCGAGGCGAAGCGGAAGTACACGACCTTCTGGCCGCGGGACAGGGCGTTCTCGCAGTAGGGCTTGATAAAGGGTGCGTAGTCGCCCACCGCGTCCACTTCCCAGACGAGATTGTCGCCCGGGATGAGGCCGCGAATCATCCGGTCAAGCCCCGGCAGGCCAAGGCTGAGTTGTGGGTTGACGATCGTCATACCTCTCTCTCCGCACGTGCACGCCAAAGGCGGGGTCTTTGTTAATGATACCCTTCCTTGGGGAAATCGTCTCCGGAATTATAGCGCCAGGCAAGTCGTCGGGTGGCATGGTCACGCTGTTGCGTGACCATGTCGCAATGACGGGGCGGGCGCCGTTCGAGGCACATGGTCACGCAACAGCGTGACCATGCCACCCGGCGCAGCAGGGCGAGGCATGCCTCGCCCCTACTTCGCCGCGGACTTCAATTCGGCCGCTGCCTTGGCCGCCGCGTCCGCCGTCGCGCCCGATTTCTCCACGTCGCCCAGCACCGTCGCGATGTCTTTTTGGAACTGCGCGAGCGCGTCCTTCTGGGCCTCCGGCCCTTTGTCGACCGCCTGGAGCATAGCTTCCTTCAGCGCCGTTAGCGACGGCGGCGTCTTGGCGCCCAGGACCCACGCCGCCCGGTACAGTGCCGCCAGTTGCCGGTCGCCGGGGTTCCGCCAGCGGTTCGGCGGGGCGGGGACCGACAGGTCCGGCTCGGGCCGGCGCCGGTCGTCGAAGTATGGCGTCACGCCGTGGCGCCCTTCGCGCGAAAGTATCGCCCCCGGTCGCGACAGGACCCGCTCGCGCTGCTCCGCCGTCAGCGCCACCGAGTGCTTGAACTCCTCCGTCCGCCCGGCCTTGGGGTCGCCCGCCCGCAGGGTTATCTCCAGGCCTGCGGCGGCGATGCGAACCGTCATGCCCACCAGGTGCCCGCCGTCGACTATCGCGCTGCGAAGCGCCACGGGCAGGGAGACGACCTTTCGCTCCAGCCTGAGCGGCGTGCCTTCAATCACGAGTTCCTTCTCCTGGTTGACGAGAATCGCCAGGTAACCGCCCCCTGAGGCCCGCCCCGGGTTGACCGTGAAGACCCTGACGCCGCTCTTGACCTGCGGGGCGTCGGGGTTGGGCTTGGTATCCTTCGGGGCTGCGGCAGGCTCTTCGCCCGAGATGACCCCCAGGCCCAGTCCGGCCCGCCCCTCGCCGGGGGTGCGCGTAAAGTCGATGAGGCATCCCACCGTCGGCTCCGCCGTGCCGCGCGCCACCGGCCCCACAAGCGGCGACATCTCGCACAGCGGGTAATCCATCACGAACGGGTTGTAGGCGGGCGTGTCTTTCGGCGGGAGGTTGATGTCGGTCTCCGACACGAGGCCGCCATCGGCGTAGCCGTAGGACCAGATAAGGTCGCCGTCCTGTTCCCAGCCCCACTGGGCATAGTGGAAGGTGTTCCGCAGGCCGGCCGTCCACGCCTGGAAGTCCTCGTTGATCTTCCGCCACGGGCCGAAGAGGCCGACCATCACGCGGCTGGACTCTGAGAGGTTACGGTCCTTGAGGTTCTGCCGAAACATCTCGTCGCGCCAGATGCGCAGTTTCTGCGCCCGGTCCGGATCGTCCATCAGGTAGTGCGCCAGGAGGAACGCCAGGCCGCGCTCGTTGCCCTTGGTGTCGTGGATCATCTCGGCCGTCGTGGCCGATTGCTTCAGGCCCGCCAGGCCGCTGTCGAGGTAGTTCCGCGTTGTCGCCTTGTCGAGGACCCAGACCGTCAGCCGCCGGGCCTTGGGATCGTACACATGGTTTGCCAGTCCGTCCGCGACGCCCTCGGTGTACCACCCCGGCACCGTGTAGGAACTGCCGAGGAGGCAAAGTTGGTAAAGGTGCGTGCACTCATGCAGGAGGATGTACCGCTGGTGGTACTGGAGCGTGCCGCTCGGGTACTCGTAGGCGCACTTCCAATTCTCGAGGGTGATGCCGCCGCCCTTGAAGTCCCATGTGGCGCCGTCGCTCCTCATCGCCTTCCGCAAGCCCTCCTTTTCCGAGGCGTAGCAGACCGCCAGCCGTTTTTCGCCGATGCCGGGAATCTCGCGCCCGAAAAGCTCCACATAGTGCGGGTAGGCCATCTCCAGGAGGACGAGGTAGGACCGGGCCGTGTCCTCCGGGTAATCGGTCTTCAGCGCCCAGTGCTTGCTGACCCACCATGAGAAACCGGGCGTGTTCTTGACGGCGTCGCCGGAGAAGGTTCTCGGGATAGTGTTGCCGCAGGCGGCCGTCTCGACGTTGCGGACGGTTACGGTTGAGGTGCGGCCGGAGACGATGATATCGGCGGCCATGCGGTCGGGTGAAGGCGCCTCTGTGGCGGCGGCCGCGCTCCACGCCGCCGACACGAAAACCAACGCCGCCAGTAGTCGCACGACACTTTTCATGGCTCAGCCAATTTCGTCCCAACGTATGTTATCGGCCCGCCCGCGCCGCGGCAAGCACCGTGCCTTCGGGCGCCCAGTGGTCTGTCAACTTTGATTATGCGGGTGCCACGGCTGCGCCTTGTGCAGCCGTGGTCGTCGGCAGGGATACACGGCTGCAAACTGCGCAGCCGTGGCACCCGCAGATTCAATTGTGACGGGCCTACCAGCCTCGCGGGCAATTGATTTGCCCGCGCCCCTCGATTAACATGAGGGCCATGAAGATCGCGCTGGCGCAACTGAACCCGACCATCGGCGACATCCACGGCAACATGCGCCGCATCCTCGATGCCTACCACCGCGCCTCTGGGCTGGGCGCCGACGTGGTCGTCACGCCGGAACTGTCGCTCCTCGGCTACCCGCCCAAGGACCTCCTGCTGAAGCAGGGGTTCGTGGCAGATAACCTTGCGGCGTTTGAGCGATTGGTCGGCGAGGTCGGCCACACCGGCCTCATCGTGGGTTACGCGGACCGGACGGCCGGCCCGAGGGGCCTTCCGCTCCACAACGCCGCCGCCCTGATCGCCGATGGCCGCGTCCTGGCCAAAAAGTACAAGTCCCTTCTGCCCACGTACGATGTCTTCGACGAGATGCGGTACTTCGAGCCCGGCAACGCCGGCCCCGAGACCGTTCTCTGCTACGGCCTCTACCTGGGCCTCTCCATCTGCGAGGACATCTGGACCCAGGAGCCCGCCGGCCCGGTCGCACGTTATTATCACGGCAACCCGATCGCGGAGTTGGTCGAGGCCGGCGCGAACATCCTTGTCAACATGTCCGCCTCGCCGTTCGTGATGGGCAAGTTCGCCCAGCGCCAGGCCCTCGTCCGGGCCCAGGCCACGAAGTACCGGCGGCCGGTCGTTTACGTCAACCAGGTGGGCGGCAACGACGAGCTCATCTTCGACGGCGCGAGCTTCGCCATGGACGCCTCCGGCAAGGTCGTCGCGCAGCTCCGGGCCTTTGTGGAGGACCTCGCCATCGTGGACCTCCCCGGCCCGGCCGCGCAGGCGGCGCCGTCGGCGGCCCTTCCGGGCGACATCGAGTCTCTGCGGCAGGCGCTCGTCCTGGGCATCCGCGACTACGCGCTAAAGTGCGGCTTCAAGGAGGCAGTGCTCGGCCTCTCGGGCGGCATCGACTCCAGCATCACCGCCTGCCTGGCGGTCGAGGCCGTCGGCCGCGAGAACGTCGTCGGCGTTGCCATGCCGAGCCGCTACTCAAGCTCCCACAGCATCGAGGACGCGCGGGCGTTGGCCGAGAACCTGGGCATCCGGTTCCACGTCATTCCCATCGACGAGCCGCACAAGGCGTTTGAGAACACGCTGGCCGGGGTCTTCGCCGGCCGCAAGCCGGATATCGCCGAGGAGAACATCCAGGCCCGCGTGCGCGGCACGATACTCATGGCCCTCTCGAACAAGTTCGGGTACCTCGTGCTCTCGACCGGCAACAAGAGCGAGGTGGGCGTGGGCTACTGCACGCTTTACGGCGACATGGCGGGCGGCCTGGCGGTCATCAGCGACGTCCCCAAGACGATGGTCTATGAGCTTTCGCGCCAGGTGAACGCCACCAGCGTGCGGCCGCCCATCCCCCAGCGCGTGTTTACGAAGCCGCCCTCGGCGGAACTGAGGCCGGACCAGACCGACCAGGACTCCCTGCCGCCGTATGATGTGCTGGACGGCATCCTGGACCTCTACGTGCGTCAGGAACTCTCGCCCGACGACATCGCCGCCGCCGGCTATGACCCGAAGACCGTCGCCAAGGTTGTCCGCCTCGTTGACCTCAACGAGTACAAGCGTCAGCAGGCCGCGCCCGGCCTGAAGGTCACCAGCCGCGCGTTCGGCTTCGGCCGCCGCATGCCCATCGCCCAGCGCTACGGACCGACGAACAACACATAGGGCCCGCATGGCTGATTCGACAGATTCTTCGCCCTCTCAGGTTCCAGCCGCCCGGACCACCTTCTGGAGCCAGATGCGTGCCTCCCTGCCGCGCAACGTCTTGGCGCTGGGCATCGTCTCGTTCCTCACGGATTCCTCCAGCGAGATGATGATGTGGACGCTGCCGTTCTACATCGCCCTCCTGGGCGGCGGCCTGGTGTGGGTCGGCCTGGTGGAGGGCCTGCGCGAGACCACCGCCAGCCTCGTGACAGTCGGGTCGGGGTGGCTGTCGGACCGCATCCGCAACCGCAAAGTGCTGGTGGCCGTCGGCTACAGCATCTCGACGATCGTCAAGCCCATCCTGGCGCTGGCGGGGGCTCCGTGGCACGTGCTGCTCCTGACGAGCGCGGAGCGCGTGGGCAAAGGCATCCGCGGCGCGCCGCGCGACGCCCTGGTGGCCGGGGCGGTCGCCTCCGGGAACCTCGGCAAGGCCTTCTCATTTCACCGCATGATGGACCACGCCGGGGCGAGCGTCGGCCAGATCGTCGCGGTGCTGCTGGCGCTCTGGATGTTCCCGTACTTTCACCGGCTGGCCGACGCGGGCGCGAATCTCGTCCCCGCCGACGTCTTTCGCTGGATGTACGTAATTGCCGCGCTGCCGGCGGCGCTGGCGGTGCTGGCGGTCCTTTTCTTTGTGCGCGAGACCGCCGCCGAGATCAAAAAGAAGGTGCAGCTCAATTTCCGCACCGCGTACGACCGGCGGTTCTGGGCACTGATGGCGGCGATGCTGGTCTTCGCCCTCGGCAACTCGTCCGACATGTTCCTGTTGCTACGGGCCGGGCAGATCCTGAATTATCCCATCCAGATGACGCACACCGAGACGCAGGCGATGGCCGCCGAGTGGAACTTCCCCTGGCAACTGCCGCTGATGTTCTTCATCCTCAACGTATCGAAAATGGTCTTCTCGATGCCGGGCGGCTTTCTGGCCGATCGCATCGGCCGCACGAAGACGCTGCTGACCGGCTGGCTGATTTACGCGGGCGTGTACTTCGCGTTCGGCTTTGCCGACCACGCGTGGGAGGCATGGGCGCTGTTCATCACGTACGGCCTCTTCTACGGCTTTACGGAGGGCGTGCAGAAGGCGATCGTGGCCGACTTCGTGCGGCCGGAAGTCCGCGGCGCGGCCTACGGCCTGGCGTACTTCTGCGATGGCATCGCGAAGTTCCCTGCGAGCCTCCTTCTGGGTATCATTTATGCGGCGGCGGGGCCGGCGTGGGCCTTCGGGTTCGGCGGCGCGTGTGCGGCCGCGGCGTGCGTGCTGCTGGCCGGGGCGATGTGGGTCTTCCGTGGCAGGCAGGCGGCTGTGGCCTGAACGCAAGACCATTTAACCGCAGAGAACGCAGAGAACGCTGAGTAAAGCTATGTTTTAAAGAAGGGTCAGTTGCTGTTTTGCTCAGAAATATTTCTCTGCGTTCTCTGCGTTCTCCGCGGTTAAAATGAACGGGGTGAAAAATGATCCAGTGCAAAGAGTGCGAGTTCTGCGAGATGACCGCCGACGGCCAGGTTTCGCTGAAGTGCAACCCCTTCTCCAACATCAAGGAGCCGGAGTGCCTGCTGAAGTGGCAGCTTCTGCGCCTGGACCTCATGACCCGCGCCTACATGGCCACGATCGCCGAGTACAAGCGCATCGCGCCGATGCAGGAGAAGTTGTACCGCCACATGACCCGCGAGGTCGACGAGGCCGATGAGGCCGACAAGTGGAAGCACGCGGACGATGAGGATGTCGACAATCTCGACGACCTCGACAAGCCGGACGATAAGCCCGACGCCCCGCCGCTCGACGACCGGCTGTAATGCTGCAACGCAACTTTAGAGCAGTTCACGCTTGACTGTAGCGAGTGTGTGCGCGGTGGGCAGTCTTGCCCACCGCGCCGCCTCTCGACATTCCGCGCGGCTGGTAC
>Ga0209777_10008108_pt1 | contig 11554 bp, 12 predicted proteins | sample FrelakmetHBP12HB_FD_187147 | JGI IMG/M metagenome (GOLD analysis project Ga0209777, IMG submission 187147) | Freshwater lake sediment microbial communities from the University of Notre Dame, USA, for methane emissions studies -HBP12 HB (SPAdes)... | ecosystem: Environmental > Aquatic >...
GCCAGTTTGCAAATCTGTTTTATATGGGATCAGTCTATCCCTCAAATCTCTGATCGTTTTTTTGCTTCCTTTTCTTATTTTTGGTTTATTGTTTAAAACTTCGGTTCAATTAGCTAAAAATGCTTCGAAATGGATTTTATTAATTTTAATTGCCATCTGTGTGTCGAACTTCTTCTCCACCATGGTGAGCTACCTTATAGGCACCGTTGCCTATCAGTTTGATTTATCAATGGCTATTCCAACTGAAAGCGTTTCTTTAATTCCCCTCGGAAACTTTTCATTACCAAAATTAGTGGGCAATAGCCAAGCGATGTTTGCCGGCTTACTGCTGGGAATTTTGTGCGGATGGCTGAAACCTTCTTTTGCAGAGAAAATTGCAACTCATCTTGAGAAATTCATTGGTTGTTTATTGAAGTCTATTCTCTATGTTATTCCTCTGTTTATCGCAGGATTTGTCGTCAAAATGATGCATGATGGGGTGATGAGCCTAATTCTACGCCACTATGCTTTGATTTTTGTTTTAGTAGCAGGAGCCGTTTTTACTTACATCGGATTGATTTATTTTTTCGCAACTGGCCTTCAGTATAGACGTTTTGTTCAGAGCATTAAAAACATGTTTCCCGCGGCTATTGCAGGGTTTGGTAGTATGTCAAGCGCGGCAGCGATGCCATTAACGATTTTAGGAACCGAAAAAAACTCGAAAAATCCCGACTTAGCGCAAGCAATCATTCCTGCCACAGTGAATATTCATTTGATTGGAGATTGTTTTGCGATTCCTGTTTTTGCTTTTGCGATCATGAAGAGTTTTGGAGTTGCGGAGCCGGCGTTTTTGAGTTATTTAATATTTGCCAGCTACTTTGTCATGGCAAAATTTTCTGTCGCCGCCGTTCCAGGCGGAGGTATTCTTGTTATGCTTCCGATTCTTGAAACGTACCTGGGCTTTAGCGGAGAGATGTTATCTCTCATTACCGCCCTCTATATTCTCTTTGATCCGATCATTACGGTTGCGAATGTACTTGGCAATGGCGGGTTTGCGATGGGAATCGGAAATTTAGGCAGAGTTACTTCATCTGTCTTAAAATGAAAAATGAATCTGGGAAGAGTTGCTTCAATCGTTATGAGACCATTTAAAAAAAAGTAGAGCCCTCGAGATTGTATCGAAATCTTAGTGGTCTCGGATATTTCGAGCTATTCTTTTTATTGGTATTTTATGGTAAAATTTTTTTGATTGTAAGTTAGTAAATTATTTATAAAAGTATGTTTAAAGTGATTTTTTGTTTATAGCTAAGCAAACGTCGATTTAATTTTTAGGTACTGTCTTAATAAAGGATAGTGTTTTGTATTTAGTATTAATATAATAAGCTTATTATGGAAAAAATTTTATGACTAATGATATTCTTTTTGTTAATCACGAAAAGACTCAATGTGGCGTTTATGAGATTGGTAAAAGGATATATAATATTTTAGATAAAAACATATTGCCAATGAAATATGTTGAGGTTCCTGTTTGGGGATTATCGGAGTATTTAAAAGAAATTGAAAAAACAAAGCCATCTTATGTAATTTACAATTATTATCCTAGCACGATGCCTTTTCTTAAACCCAGTATTATGCAATTTTTCCCGGAAATTAAACATTTAGGAATAATCCACGATCCGCTAGATCCCGGGTTTATAAGTTTTATAGAAAGTATGTTTGATGCATGGATTATTCATGATCGTACTAATCCTATAAAATCTAATAAAAAATTTATGGCTTTTAGACCGATTCCAAGATTTGAGAAAAAAATAAAAAAAGATGACGGAAGATTGAAAATTGGGTCGCATGGATTTAATACATCACCGTGGAAAATGTTTGATACTATTATTAAACTTATAAATCTTCAGTTTGATGAGGTTGATATTAATATGAATATTGCAAAGGCTACTTTTTCTAATCATGATGAGCTTTCTGTAATTCCAAGCTGGAGTCGGCTTGTAACTAAAAAAGATATTAAGCTAAATATAACAACCGATTATTTAAGCACAGAAGCAGAAGTTGTAGAATTTTTGAGTAAGAATACCCTGAATGTATATTTCTATAACCCGCCAAGTAAAACGATTGGCGTCGGAGGAAGTGCAGATCTTGCTGTTGCTGCACAATCCAGTTTGCTTGTAAATAATACTTATATGTATAGACATTTTCATGAAAAGCTAGGATTTTATGAGCAGACTAATAATATGCTGTCTTTTATAAATAATCGCGATCTTGTTAAAGATTTATATACTGAATGGTCTCCAGAGGCAATCTCATTACAATATAAAGAAATGCTGGAGTTGGTTTGATAAAGTGCATTGGGTTTTAACTAGGTTGTTTTTTAAAAAATGATTTTTGTTCATAGTTTTTCTAAAATCGCTAAAATCGAAATAAATAAATATAAACCGCGGCAGATAAATGAAAATTTTGTTTATAAATCATTCTATAATTAAAAAATGTGGAGTATATGATCAAGGTCTAAGACACGCTCAAGCAATGAAGGGAATTGCTGGTTATGATGTTATCTATAGAGAAATTAATAATTTTCAATGCTACATGGACGAGTGTGAGTCTATTCGTCCAGATGCTATCGTGTTTAACTATATGCCAGTACTGTTTTCGTGGGTGTCAGATAAAATTAATCAATATAAATGTAAGAAGTATGGTGTCATTCATGAGTTCAATTCGTTTAATTATAAATTTGATTACTATGTTTTGTTTGACACTTCAGGCGCCGGGATTTTTCCTGATAACACATTTAGGCTTCATAAGCCGCTTACACCGTTCAAGTGTAAAAAACGTTCGTCTATCGGAGATCCTATTCAAATAGGCACGTTTGGATTTGCTATACCAAATAAAAATTTTCATAGACTCGTTCGGGAAGTAAACATTATTTTTGATAATGCTGTTATTAATATGAATGTAACAGAAGCTGACGTAGCTCCTGGACTTATGGCAGTTGTTATGGATTCTTGTTTCAATGAAATAACCAAGCCTGGGATTTCGATCAACCATGACGATAGATTTCTGGCAGAGCAAGATGTTGTTGAATGCTTAAATAAAAACGATATTAACGCTCTTTTCTATGATAATTCTGCTACAGGTGGTATTTCATCGTCTTTTGACTATCTACTTTCGGCTCAAAGGCCATTGCTTATATCAAACTCAGGTATGTTTAGAAATATTGTAAATAACTTTCCGACATATCCTGGTGTCTCTTTTGATTATATGATTAAAAATTACGAAGAATTGCAAAATAAAATTGTTTCATATTATAACGAAGTTCGTGGTTTATTCTTGCAAGAAACTGAAAATATGTTTAGGGTTACTTTGTAACGATGGGTCTGATTTCAACCGCAAAGCGGTATGGTTTGATTGTCGCAAATGATTCGGCTGAGAATCCTTTTGCCCATGTCGAGGTTGATTGGAATGTCGATCAACCTGTGATTTATACTGCTATCGGCCTGAAGCTTTGATTTTTAAGGGCGAGATCGCGGATCATTGGGGCGCAAAAGATGTCGATGAAAAATCAAATGTTCAGGCCGATAGCAGTTTAACTAAAGGCCGTTTTTCAACCTCGCTAACCTATAAAAAGTTAGCGAGGTTCCTCAAATGGATTTTGCGGTCAGAGTTTTTAGCAGAGTGCTCGAAAGCGATTATACTGACAGCCAATTGGGAATGTTTATCGCGCTTTGACAATCTGATATTCCGGTCCTAAGTGATATATCGCGTTCGAAAAACAACCGCCTGTACCTTTGACGGCAAAATAATCTATTCCAATCACGGCTGTAACTCCAGCCACAACCAATGGAACTGCTTTTGGAATATAATCCATAGCAAAACCGGAGCCTAGTATGGATGTTGCAACTGCCGCAATTGTTATTGCAGTAAGTGCGAGGGTACCAGCTGTTAGCGTTGATCCCACCGTACCCCATATTAAACCTTTCAGGGAATTTTGGTGGTTTTTTAGAACGAAAAATTCATCCTTACCATTGATGTGATTGATTGGAAAACTTCCGATAATAGTCATTGGATCTCCTAAAATGTGGTTGAATGGGAAAATATTATAATGTGATTGCTTGATTTATGTATATCGACGATTTTTTTATGGAATCGGTTTATATAATAAATAAATTATAGATACGTTTTTTCTCCATTGATAGATTTTTTTTATTTAATTATGCTGTCTTGTTTTGTTTGATGATTTGGCTCTGTAATTATAATTCATTCTTGATTTTGTTGATTTTTTCTCAAAAAATCTGCTAATTTGATTTTTGGACAGAATTATTTTGCACCCTGGGAGATGCTGAGTCTGTCTCTTGCGTTTTTTGATGTTTTTTCGGCTAAAATGTCGATTTTATCAACTCGCTAACTGATCATGCGTTGGTCTGTTTTTTCAATCGCTGTTTTACCAAAAACCTTATGCAAGCTGCGTGAAATTGTTTTTTTTTTTGCATCTCCTTAATAACCAAGAGAGTTTTTATGACAAAAGAAATAGTAAAGCACCGTAAAGATGAAAGAAAAAAGCCAGCACTGACACCGAAAGAACGTAAGGTGAAAAAGTTGGAAAAAAAACAGAATAAATCCGGAAAAATCTAGCCTTTCTCAGCAGATGCCGGATAAGTCTATTCCGCCTATTTTGCGATCGCAAGAGGATTGGCTTGTCTGGCATTTTCATTCAAAAATATCTTTTCGAATCACGAGCGGTATAGATTTTTTTATATGAAATTTTTAGTGCTATTGTGAATCAATGGCAGTTGTGATAGAATGATAACATAGGTTAATTCTGGTTTGTTGGTTTTTGATAGGTTTTAATAATTCATAATAATGGAGGTCTTTATGCCTCGGGTTATTTTTCCACATGAGCCGTCGAAATTGGCTGCGATGGAGATGCATTTACAGAATGCCGATCTTTCGCAAGTGCATCAAACGGTTGAAGAGCTCACGGATCTGTCTCGTAAGACAGGCTCGATTGCGCAAGGCGCATTTGATCTTTTAGAGACGGCGTTGAAACGAACGGATGATCTAAACGATCAGGAAATTTTTATTAATCATCAAATTTGTCAGCTACACGAGGAGATGAATAATTTAATTCTTGAAAAAGATCGGTTGAATCCCGAGCAAATCGCGCATGAGCTCGATGATCTTCAAAAGAAAATTTTTTCTTGTAGCCGTCCATGCACTCTTTCGTTGCAGCAAGAGCTTCGATCTCTGGAAAATCAATGGAATCATCTCAATTTTCTTTATACATTTCCTGTTGCGGAGGGGCTGGAGCCCGATTCGTTTATCAGTAATTATTTTCATCGAATGACGAATCAGATCGAGCAATTGCGCTCCAATGATCCTGAGCAGGCCACGAAGCTGCAGACGACTCTGAAAAGTCTTCAGCGGCTATGTTTTGCTGCTGAGCAGCTGTTTTGTGGAAAAGGGGATCGCGGCTATCGGCACTTGCCTCAGGAGTTTCAAAAGGCGATTGGCCAGCGCATTTTTGCTCATGATCCTGAGTTTTCGATGAACGATCTGCGAAGTAACGAAGGTCGTAGAATCTTAGCCGGGGCAATCATGGCTGAGCTCGCTGACCAAATGAGTTCTTAATTTCCTTTGCAGAGAGGGTGGAAATCGGTGTTGAGACGGTCGCCAAAAGAATAGCCAAAGCGTTTCAGCTCGGAATTGGAGGGGTCTGTAGGGTTGTGAATATAGACGGTATTGATACTGCCGTAGGCGATGACGATTTGTGATTCAGCTACCAGAGGCATGCGGTCTGGCTGGAAAAAACGCGCGCTTCCCTCTAGTTCACCGGTTAATATCAGTAGACATCCGCAAATTAAATTTTGATAACTCAAATGATTGTCCAGATGGAGAGGCTCAAGGATAATTCCTGGAGGAATCCATTGATCGCAGGCGAGCAGCATGGATTGTTTGTTTGTCAAGCTGGCGACTGTGGAGCTACAGCGTTTGCTGCAAAAAAATTGTTTGAGAAGGGGAGAGTCGCGCCAACAATCGCGGGCGGAAAGATAGAGCTGTTTTTCGGGGCAGCGGGACAGCTTTTTTACTTCTGTCCGTAAGCGCTTGGCCACCGTTTCCAGAATAGCGGAATGAATGGCCGTACATTCATCGGCTGATAAAAACTTTTCGAATTCAATCCAGCCAAATTGGGCAAAATGATTGACTTGTTGAGATGTGACCATTGTCTGCATGGCGAAGTATAATACTGCGACTGCTAGGATCTTGTCTCACTTAAAATAATTTTTTCATTCGCAATAGCCCCTCTGCGAGGTGAGATGGGTCGGTATACGCTGAAAATCGCACATATCCCTCCCCATGATGGCCGAAACCGCTGCCGGGGACGCAGATGATATGGAGCCGCTCGAGTATCAGGTCAAAGAATTGCCAGGAGGTGAGGGATTGGGGAGTCTTGCACCATATATATGGAGCATTCTGTCCCCCATAAACGGTAAGTCCGATTTTTTTGAGCCCTTCAAATAAAAAGCGCGTCCGGTCTTTATAGGTTTGAATCATGCCTTGAACTTCTTTTTGTCCTTCCGGAGTGTAGATTGCAGCAGCACATTTTTGAATCGGATAGGGCACGCCGCCAAATCGCGTTTCATGTCTTCGCCGCCAGAGGGAGTGAAGGGAGATTTCGTTTCCATTGAACATTGCCCGGAGTTCTTTGGGAATAACGGTATAGGAGCAGCGCAGTCCTGAAAAAGCGGCGCTTTTTGAAAATGAGCGGATTTCAATCGCAACTTCTTTGGCGCCTTCAATCTCGTAGATGGAGTGTGGACATTGATCGGATGAGATATAGGCCTCATATGATCCATCAAAGATGATGACGGATTGATTTTCTAAAGCATAATCAACCCACCGGCGTATGTCTTTCTTGCCAAGCGCCGTTCCCGTCGGATTATGAGGGGAGGAGAGATAGACCAGATCGCAGGGGAAGGATGGCGTTTGAGGAATAAACTCATTTTCTTCCAGGCAAGGGATGATATGAACATTATCAAATTCTTTTGCCCGAGCCGTAGTATGCGCTCTGCCTGCCAAGATGGTTGTTTCGAGATATTGGGGAAAAGCCGGATCGCAAAGACCGATGCGGTTGTCGAGGTCAAATAATTCCTGGATATGGGACAAATCGCACCGAGCTCCATTGGAAATGAAAATCTCATCGGATGAAATCCCGAGATGGCGATATTCGCCATAGGAGATCGCCTCTCGCAAGAAGGGGTAGCCTTGCGCTGAGCCATATCCGCGAAATGTTCGGCGATCACCCATCTCTTGCGACGCACTGCAAAGAGAAGCTAAAAGAGTCGGTGGAAGAGGTTTCGTGACATCGCCGAGATTGAAATATACCATGGCAGGGTCCGGCTTGTTTGTTTTGATGCCGGCTACTTTTTTTTCGATTTCAGAAAATAGGTTGTAATGGGGAAGCTGGAAAAAATGGGGATTGAGCTTGACCATGTATGCCTTTTTTGAACATTCAGCCACGAGTTGTTGTTTTCGACAAGCACTATACCGAACACGGCTCAAAAATCGGATTTTTGGCTTGGCCAAAGCCTCGGGGACCGGCGATCGTAAGTCGATCTATATTTCTAATATGAAGCGACTTACAATCGTCGATCCGCGAGAACTTTTGCGGCAGGCCAAAATTGATTTTTGAGTCGTGTTCGGTATGCATGATGAAAAATTGCATTTCATCTATAGTTGGATAATTCTAAATGGATAACTATGACCCCTTTCGAGTTGGTCCGTCAAAATTTACCCCAGATTGAAGAAAAGATCGGTACTATATTCGAGGATAAAAATCTGCTCATCCTCGCCTTTGTGCATCGCTCTTATGTGAATGAGCATCGCGATCAAATCGATCAACATAATGAACGGTTAGAATTTCTTGGCGATTCTGTCCTCGGATTGGTAATGGCCGATTATCTTTTTCGGCGCTTGCCCACATATGCCGAGGGCGATCTCTCCCAGCTCCGTTCCCGGCTTGTCGATACGGTGGCATGCGTTCGGTTCATTCAAAAATTGAACCTTGCCGATTACATTCTCTTGGGCAAAGGCGAGCAGCTCAGCGAGGGACGAACCAAGGGATCGATTCTCGCCGACGCGTTTGAAGCGATCATTGGAGCGATGTATCTCGATGGCGGGATCGGCGTTGTTCGTTCATTCATCACTTTTCATTTTGAATCTGAAATTGAAGAAGCGATCGGAAGCCCGGCACGCAATTACAAAGCGGAATTGCAGGATTATTCTCAGAAAAAATTTCAAAAACCGCCGGGATATCGCGTTGTGGAAGAAACGGGACCTGATCACGCGAAGATATTTCATGTTGTTGTCTCGATTGATCATCGAGACTTAGGAATGGGGATGGGTCCCTCTAAAAAAGAGGCTGAACAACGGGCTGCCTTTGAAGCGCTTGGAAAGATTGAGGCCAGCCGGACATGAGCAAGGCAAAAGTCATTTGGGCCTGTCGCGAATGCGGCCATGCACAAAATAAATGGTCCGGAAGCTGCTCGCAGTGTCAGAACTGGAATTCGTTTGTCGAAGAAGTGGCGGTTGAGGAAAAAAAAGAGCGCTTTGAGGCCAAAACAGTTAAATCTTCGCGCGCTTTGCTGATTAGCGAGGTGAATCCGAGCGAGTGCAAACGCATCGAAACGAAAATGGGAGAGGTCGATCGATTATTTGGCGGCGGGATTGTCGCCGGATCTCTTGTTCTCGTCGCCGGCGAGCCGGGCGTGGGTAAATCGACATTGATGCTGCAGCTTGCCAATGCACTGGCGGTTCAGGGACTCACTGTTTTGTATGTTTGCGGCGAAGAGTCTGTGGAGCAGACATCGCTGAGAGCTCTCCGTATCGGGATCAATCCTCCCAATCTCTTTCTTTTATGCGAGACTGCTTTTAGCTCCATCATGGCTCAGATCGATTTAATCGATCCCGATGTCATCATTGTCGATTCCGTACAAATCGTCTATAAATCGGATATCGCGTCCTCGCCGGGCACCGTTGTTCAGGTGCGTGAAATTGCCACTGAATTTATGCATGTATCGAAAGGCCGCGGCATTACCACCTTTTTAATTGGCCATGTGACTAAAACGGGAGAGATCGCCGGTCCGCGCGTGCTAGAGCATATCGTCGATACCGTTCTCGAATTTGAAGGCGATCGTCAGCTTGGATTTCGATTGCTGCGCATTATTAAAAATCGTTTTGGTCCAACGGATGAAATTGCTATTTTTCAAATGAAAGAAAGCGGTTTAGCCGAAGTGCCCAACCCGTCGCTGGCATTTTTACAGGAGCGGATGAAAGAAGTGCCGGGATCTGCGATTGTGCCGGGATTAGAAGGGATTCGTTCGTTTTTGCTCGAGATCCAGGCGCTTGTGAGCGCAACGGCTTTTGCTACTCCCAGCCGTCGTTCGACCGGCTTGGATCAAAATCGTCTCGCATTGCTTTTGGCTGTCTTGGAAAAGCGCGTTGGCTATCAGCTGCATCATGCCGATGTCTTTGTCGCATTGGCCGGGGGATTGAAAATTTTGGAGCCGGCCATCGATTTGGGCATCGTTATGGCGATCGCCTCATCTTTTATGAACCGTCCCGTACCATCGGATACGATTGTCGTTGGAGAGGTGGGTTTGGGAGGGGAAGTGCGCGGAGTAAGCCGTATTGAGACTCGATTGAAAGAGGCTATTCATATGGGATTCAAACGATGCATCCTTCCAAAACGTAATTGCAAGGGGCTTGCATCTAGCTACACTGAGAAAATCAAGCTCGTCGGCGTGGAACTCGTCGATGAGGCGATTCAAGAAATATTTGGTTAATGAAAGAGGACAAAATGATTCCAGAAGTAAAAACGAGCTATCAACTGCCCGATTTATCGTATGATTTCAATGCTCTCGAGCCGGTGATTTCTTCAGAAATCATGCAGCTTCATTATTCCAAACATCATAAAGCGTATGTGGATAATCTGAATATCGCTCTGGAAAAATATCATCAGGCCGAGTCGAAAAATGATATCGCTTCGATGATCACCATTCAATCGGCGATTAAATTCAACGGCGGCGGCCATATCAATCATTCGATTTTTTGGACGAATCTGGGACCTATTTCGAAAGGCGCCGGCCAAGGTCCAAAAAAAGAATTGGCCCAAGCCATCGACCGCGATTTCGGCTCGTTTGAGTTATTTAAAGATAAATTTAATACGGCAACAATCGCTATTCAGGGCTCAGGCTGGGGTTGGCTCGGTTATAATAAAGTTTCAAAAAGACTGGAAATCGTTACCTGTTCCAACCATGATTTGTTGAATTCCATGGGGCTGGTTCCAATATTTACAGTTGATGTTTGGGAGCACGCCTATTATCTTCAATATAAGAATGTTAGGTCTGATTTTGTCAAATCGGTTTGGCAAGTTTTGAATTGGCGAAATATGGAAGAGAGATTTTCAAAGGATTGTATTTAGAGGTAGTTGCAAAAACTCGAGAAGCCAGTTTTACAATTACCTCTTTAAAAACTGTTGAGTTAATGTCATTTTGAATGGTAAACTTTACAATTACGTAAATGACGGGATGATTGTTGGATGGGACTTTTTTCGCGCAGTAAACCAAAGATCAAAATTCAGACGACGAAGAAAGACGGTTTTAGCGGCTGGATTAAGTGCTCGGGCTGCTTAGAATTAATTCACGCCAATGAATTGCAGCAAAATCTCAATTGCTGTCCCAAATGCAATTATCATTATCGTCTGCCGATGGAGGAGAGGATTCTTCTATTGGCCGACCCAAACAGTTTTGAAGAATTATTTACCAACATCAAGCCGGTCGATGCTCTCGAATTTGTCGATACCGAGGCTTATTGCGACCGTCTGGTTCAGTCGAAAGAAAAAACGGGCCGTGATGATGCCATCTGCGTGGGGAGCTGTTCTTTAGGCGGCCATCCGATTGCGCTTGCCGTTCTCGATTTTGCTTTTATGGGCGGATCGATGGGGTCGGTGGTGGGCGAGCGATTGACTTGTTTGATCGAATTGGCGATGGAACGCAAACTTCCTCTTGTAATCATTTCAGCATCCGGCGGAGCGCGGATGCAGGAATCGGTGCTCTCTTTGATGCAGATGGCCAAAACATCTGCGGCTCTTTCACGCCTGCATGAGGCGAAGGTTCCTTATCTCTCTGTTTTAACGAACCCCACCACCGGGGGCGTCACGGCATCATTTGCCACACTGGGAGATATTATCATTGCTGAGCCCAATGCATTAATTGCCTTTGCCGGGCCGCGCGTCGTTGAGCAGACGATCAAGCAAAAACTGCCTCCGCGTGCTCAGAAATCGGAATTTTTGCTGGAAAAGGGACTCATTGACTGTATCGTCAAGCGCGCTGATTTAAAAGCGCGGTTGACGCTATTTATCGATTTTCTAACGGGCAATGAAGAACCTTCCGATGTGGAAATGGATAGACTTGCGGAAAAAATACCACACCGATTAAAAGAGCTTCTGAAAATTGCGGAACAACAAGCCGCATCGATCGAGCAAGGATCTCAATCATATAAATCATGAAAAAAA
>Ga0209777_10008110_pt1 | contig 11552 bp, 7 predicted proteins | sample FrelakmetHBP12HB_FD_187147 | JGI IMG/M metagenome (GOLD analysis project Ga0209777, IMG submission 187147) | Freshwater lake sediment microbial communities from the University of Notre Dame, USA, for methane emissions studies -HBP12 HB (SPAdes)... | ecosystem: Environmental > Aquatic >...
CCGAGGCCCCTTCGATGTTGTAGTCGCCCTTGCCGAACGTCAGCAGCAGCACCAGCGCGACCACGCCGATGGCGATGAGCTTGATCCAGGTATGCTTGGGCCCCAGGAAGCCCGCCATCGCCTTGCGAACCGCGGCGGCGGCCCGGACCCCGAACCACCGGTCGTGCTCGTTCAGGTTGGCCAGGCGCGCCGTGTTCAGGTCGGTGGCCAGGCGAAGCGGCTCCAGCTCTTCCAGCGCGAACGGACGGTCGGAGGGCCGTTCTATTATCAGCACGCCCACGACCTCTCCGGCCCGTCGCAGCGGCATGGAGACGATGGCGGATGGGCCCTGATGCGCCGACAGGTCCGCCGCGGCCCGGCTGACGTAGGCGGCCTCGGGCGCCGGCGGGTAGATGACTTCGATGTCCTGGTCGAGGCACTCTTCCATCGCCGCCTCGATCTCCTGGACGAGCTTCATTTTCCGGCTGAATTTCTCGGTGTGGCTCAGTCCGCGCAGGTGGACGTAGCGGCCCCGGAGGAACCCCAGGCCGACGCGCGACGCCTGCCAGCGCGAGGCCACTTCGTTGCAGAAGGCCATCGCCGCCCCGGCGAAGCGGTCGTGCTCGTTGACGGCCGCCAACGTCTCCATCGCCGTGCGCAACCGCCTCATGTCCAACTGGCGGTGCTGAAGCGTCAGGCGCATCTCGTAGAGGCTCAGGAGACTGGAGGAGATCTCGAGGCGTTCGCGGCAGACGGCCAGCACCCCCGCGTCGCCCGTCTCGACGACGAAGGCCTCCAGGCCGCGGACGCCCGTGTCGCCCCGGATGGGCACCAGGACCAGATTGCGCCGGGCGGCCTGTCCGTAGAGGTCCTCCGGCTCATGCACGGGGCGGATCTCGGTGGTGCCGGAGGCAAAGACCGCCGGGGCCGACTCCACCGCCTGGGCCAGCCACAGCGGCGCCGCGGCGCCCTCCGTCAAGGGAGGATAAACCGCCAGGATCTGGAAACCGCCGCCTTGCTGCGGGTCGGGGTCCCCCCTGCCGCCGCGGATGATCGCCCCGCCTTCGGCGGCGGCGATCAGGCACTGGGCGTAGAGCATGTTAACCAGGAAGTCTTCCGGCGGCCCGCTGAACCGGCTCAGGCGGTCGATGATGTCCGCGACCGTCACGGGCCTGTCCGCCCGCGGCGCCGGCTGCTGTTGCTGATCCTGCTGCGGTGTCTGGGTCCGGTCTATCCTCATCGACTCAGGCCTACCTCTTCAAACCCCTATTAAACCACAGGGACACAGAGGACATGAAGCAAAATCTCAGACGCCCTAGGTGGCGTCCAAGCGCCTCGGCCCAATGCTCTCTGTGCCCCTGTGCGTTGCCTCAGGCATAACCGGCTCGAAGTTCGCGGTTCGGAGTTCCTGGTTCGAAGACAGAGGCCGGGACTGCCGCTTCTTGCTTCGCACTTCGAACTGCGGTTTCCCGCTTCGAGCTTCGCACTTCTTCTCAACCCTTGCGGCGCTTGGCAACGTCCAGCTCCAGCGCGCCGAACTGCTCCTCGTGGCGGCGGATCATCTGGCTGAGGGTGATCGCCAGGCGCTTGGCCGAGTAGTAGTTCATGATCACCCGTTCGGTCACCTGGAAGATGATTTCCGGCTGGTTCTGCTGGGCCGTGGGGGCCACCAGGTTCAGTCCGAAGTCCAGGAGGACCTCCTCGGCCGTGGCATTGGTGCGGAACGCATTGGCGTAGTCCGTCTTCATGCTCCGCTCGTCCACGCGAAGGCGGATCTGCTGCTGGCCGGTCTGCTCGCGAGCCTGATCTTCGACGACCTTTTCCGGGGTTGGTTGGTTCTGTTCCTTCTTCTCTGCCACGAATTATTCCTTTCCGTCCCTGAGGGACCTTAGCGGGTTGAGACCTTGCAGGCTTCTTTGAGCAACTAACAAAAGAAACAGCCTAAACCACAAGAACACCAAGACAGTTCGAAGTTCCCAGTGCGAAGTTCCCAGTGCGAAACAACGGTTCCTCTTGGCACTTCGCCCTTCCCGCTTCGCACTTTGATCTTGGTTTTCGTTGGCGCCCCCGAAGGGGCCCCAAGGGCCTTTGTGATCTGTGGTTCATTTTGTTATGGTCTTGCTCTGTTGAAAACCTTCAACTTTTGCCGAGGACGTAACCGATGACAAGGTCAGGCACCAGCACATGCAAGGAGGCATGCTATGGTACGCGCTATGACCAAGTCACCGGTGGCCTTGGGCAAGGAAGCCTTGCGAGTGGCCAAGAAGGCTCTCCCTGCCTATTCCAGTCCGTTCTCGCCCAAGGTCTTCACTCAACATCAGCTCTTCGCCATTCTGGTCCTTCGCCAGTTCTTCAGGACCGACTATCGAGGCGTCGTTCAACTACTGTGCGACTTTTCCGACCTTCGTGCTGCCTTGGACTTAAAGAAGATTCCGCATTACTCCACGCTCTGCTATGCCGAACAACGGCTGCTAAAAAAAGGGCTTTTGAGCGATTGCTGGCAGTCATCTTCCAGCGGGCAGCCCAACGCGGCCTGATCGCCCCCAAGCCCGAGGGCGCGATTGATTCCACCGGCCTGGAGACCCACCACGTCAGCGCCTACTTCGTGGATCGCAAGGGTTACAAGCGGTTCCGTCGTCGCCGCTGGCCCAAGCTGACGATCGTTTGCCACACTCAAACCCACCTGATCGCAGCCGCCAGCGTAGTTCGCGGCCCCTGCAATGACAGCCCGCAGTTTGCCCCGGCCATGCGACAAGCAGTTCGGAACATACGGCTGGCCCGTCTGCTGGCCGACACCGGCTACGACAGCGAGGGCAATCATCGGCTGTGCCGAAAGAAGCTGGGCATCCGCAGCACGGTTATTCCCCTCAACCGGCGTAACACCGGACGCCGCTGGCCCAAGACAAAGTACCGTCGTCAGATGAAGCAACGATTTCTCAAAAGAGTCTACGGCAATCGCTGGCAGGTGGAGAGCGTGATCTCCAGACACAAACGCCGGCTGGACTCGGCGCTTCGTGCGCGGAACTACTCCGCTCAGAAGCGTGAGTGCCTGCTGCGAGTCCTGACCCATGACTTGATGATCGTTAAACATGTTGCATAAGGTTTTCAACAGAGCAACAGGTGCTCTGAACTCTTCTTGTCGTTATCCCTTGAATCCCCTGCATCCCTGCTATTCTTTCAGCCTTTGGCGACGCGCTCGGCCAGGGCCTTGCCCAGGGCGATGCTTTTCTCGACGGCGTCGCCGGCCGGCGCGCCTTGGCAGGTGACGCTGGCGGCGGCCGGGGCCAGCTTCAGCGCGCCGGCAAGCTGCTCGATGCTCTTGATCCCGCCGCCGCCTCCGCCGTGGGTCAGGAACGCCACGTACGGCTTGCCGGCGATCTTCTTGCCGGCCCAACTGGCCAGGCACAGGTCGTCGAAGAACTGTTTCAGCCCGCCGGCCATGTAGGTGAAGTAGTCCGGGCTGCCCAGCGCGTAGCCGTCGGCGCGCTCGGCCTGGTCCATGTCCACCCGCTGCCCGCAGACGTTGATGAGCTGCACCTGCACCCCGGCGACTTTGCGGCAGCCCTCGGCCACCAGCTCGGCCATCTTCCCGGTGTTGCCCTTTTCCTGCGAATGATAAACGACGAGAATCTGTTTCATGGCGGGCTCCTTTCTCGGCTCGATTGAGCTCGCCGAAATCTGGACCTTTCCTGCGGCAAGGCCAATATAAGCATTTCGTGGCCTTGCCGACAAGGGAAGATCGGAAAGATTGACGCGAAGCGGCGACATCTACACCTTCACCGAAACCGGCCGCCCGCTTTGGCCTTAGAACGTGTATGAAAACCCTCCGTTTTGCCGATAACAAGAAGCATGGACGGAACCATATACCCAACGGACCTCACGGATGAACAATGGACCTTGATCGAGCCGCACATCCCGCCAGCCAAGTCCGGCACCCGCAAGGGCGGCCGCCCACCTGTCGACAAGCGGATGGTCGTCAACGGGCTGATGTACTTTGCCCGCAGCGGCTGCCAGTGGCGGATGCTGCCGCGGGAATTCGGCCCTTGGCCCACGGTGCATCATTACTACCGGCTCTGGCGACGCGATGGCTTGCTTCAAAGGATTCACGACGCCCTCCGCCAACAGGTGCGAATCCAGGACGGCCGAAAGCCAAGCCCCTCCGCGGCGATCATCGACAGCCAGTCGGTGAAGACCGTGGAAAAAGGGGGGCGCGTGGATACGACGCAGGCAAGAAAATCAATGGCCGCAAACGTCATCTCGTCGTAGACACGCTGGGGTTGGTGTTGGCCGTGGTGGTGCATGCGGCCAACATCCAGGACCGCGACGGGGCCAAGCTGGTGCTGGCCAAGCTCAAGGGGTTCTTCCCCCGACTGAAGCTGATCTGGGCCGATGGCGGGTATGCGGGCCAGTTGATCGACTGGACGCGGCGCCTGGGCCGCTGGGTGCTGGAGATCGTCAAGCGCAGCGACGATCTGGCGGGATTCGTGGTCTTGCCCAAGCGGTGGATCGTCGAACGAACCTTCTCCTGGTTCGGACGATACCGCCGTCTGAGCAAGGACTACGAAACGCTCACCCAGAGCAGCGAGTCGGTAATCTATCTGGCCATGACTCATCTGATGGTCCGTCGGCTCAAACCGTGTGTTGTGTAGTGGTTTTCATACACGTTCTAAGTAACAGTGGATGCCGGCGCCAAGCCCAGGGCCAAGACAGCGGTGTGGTAGGAAATGACGGGGCGGTTCGCCGAGTGCCTTTGCCAGGCAGAATCGCCGCCGGGCGTGGCGCAGTTTGTCGCGGTGAAAGCCAGAAGAATGATCGACGACCCGGACCGCCAGATCGCCGCCGGCTTGCAGGCAGGCAAGAGCGAGGCTTGGAGCGCGCTCTACCAGGCCTACTTCGACCGCGTTTGGCGCCTGGCGGGGCGGATGATCGGCCCGGACGCATCGGCCGTTGCCGACGTGGTCCAGGAGACGTTCCTGTCCGCCGCCCGTTCGGTGCGGACCTTCGACCCCAGCCGGGGGCCACTGTGGCTCTGGCTGGCCGGCATCTGCCGCAACCAGGTCGGGACGTATTTCCGCACCCGCCGCCGCGACGGCCGTGTGAGAAATGGCGGCGATCTGCACGCCGCGGTGCTCGGCCAGTGGGCCCAGAGATTGCAGCGAGCGGAGGTCCCGCCGCCCCAGGCATACGTCTCGGCCGAGGAGGCGTCCCTGGTGCGAGTGACGCTGGCGAACTTGCCCAGCGAGTATCAACTTCTGTTGACCTCGCGATACTTCGAGGATGTCCCTGTCGAGGAAATCGCCAGGGGTGCCCGCTGTTCGGTCGTCGCGGTCCGCTCGAAGCTGGCCCGGGCCCGCCGGGCGTTCCGCGAGGCATTCCTCGGCCGCAAGCCCTCGGCGTCGGCCGCTGAGGGCGAAGTCGGGAGCACGCCATGAGCACGAATGACGACAACCGGGACGACGAGCTCTTTGGGGCGTTTTTTGCCCCGCTCAACCGGGACGCCCCCCCGCCCGACCCGGAGTTCCGCCGGAAGCTCCACGCCCAGTCGCTGGAGGTCTTCGCGGCCCAGTTCGCCGAGGGTCAAACCCGTGTTGGCGGCGGCTCATCGGTTGCGCCAAGCCCTCAGCCGGGCGCGACGGCCTCGGAATTGGCCGCTTCTGAAATCCACGCTCGTTCCCACACGAAGCATCTCACCAGGAGAGCCCGCATGATCCGAATCGCATGGCGTTCAGCGGCGGCCGTGGCGGCCGCGGGTGTACTTGCGGCAGTTTGGATTCTGGCCTCGCCGGGTACGGCGCCGGCGGCAGAGCCGACGTTGGGCGACATCCTGAACAAGTTGGCCGGGGTCAAGACCGTGCACCTGAATGTTTCCCGGGATGGCAAGACCAGCGAAACCTGGTTCAGCCGGCCCGGCAAACTGCGACGGAACAACCCCGATGGCACCTACCTGATCGCACAAGGCAGCCGGGCCTGGCTGGTTGATGAACAGGCCAACCGGGCGTCGTCGCGTGCCTCCAGCTTCTTCACGACGGACCGAAAGACCGACCAGCCGGGTCTGGACACGCTGGCCCTGCTTGAGATTGGCGAGTCGAAGGACCTGGCGGCGGCCTTGGGAGCGCGACCTGCGCGGCAGGTGAAGCGCGACGGCGTGAATTGCCTGCTCTACCAGGTGAGTCTCAAGACCACACATGGGCCGGTCACGCTCGAGGCCACCGTCGATGCCGCCACCCAGTTGCTCCGCTCGCTGGAGACCAAGGAAAACCGCGACGGCAAGATCGAGCCGCTGGCCGCCATCACCGTGCTGGCGGTCGACCAGCCGCTGCGCGAGGAGCTTTTCGTCGTCGGCGAAACGCTCACCGAGGACGGCCGGATCGGCAAGATCGTCGACGCGCAGGGCATCGTCTCGCTCAAGCCGGTCTTGGCCAGCCGCTGGACGCCCGTCAGCGACGGCATGCTCGTGCGGCCGGGCGATTGGCTCCAGACCGATGTCCGCGGCGCCAACGCTGCCGCTGTCCGATTGGTTGGACAAGCGGAGATCGTCGTCGGGCCCGGCAGCCTGGTCGAACTGTCGTCAACCAGGGCTGTCCGCCTGAACGACGGCGAGATCAGGATCGCCGCCAGTGAAAAGGCCCCCGTCCAGTTGGCCGGGCCGAATCAGCAGAAGGTCGAGGTCAAGGACCGCAGCGTCTACCGAGTGCAAAACGAGAAGCTGGTCCGCCTGGACAAGGCCCCGCTGTGGCTCAAGGGCTTCGAGGGCGCGGTGGTGAACGAGTCAATCGGCTCGCTGGTGGCCAAGGTTGAGGGCCGCGACGTGCCGCTGACCGTCGGCTACCACAAGGTGTCCGTGGACATCCGCGACCAGATCGCCCGCACCGTGGTGGAAGAGTCCTTCGTCAACCACACCAATAGCCGCCTGGAAGGCGTGTTCTACTTCCCGTTGCCGCAGGATGCGTCGATCTCCGGCTTTGGCATGTGGATCGGCAACGAACTCGTCGAGGCCGACGTGGTCGAAAAGCAGCGGGCGCGGGAGATCTACGAGCAGATCCTCCGGGAGCGACGAGACCCGGGCCTGCTGGAATGGTCGGGCGGCAACCTCTTCAAGGCCCGCGTCTTCCCGATCGAGCCGCACAGCGAGAAGCGGATCAAGATCACCTATACCCAGGTCCTGCCCATGCGCGGCAGCAGCTATCGCTACAGCTACGCCCTCCAAAGCGAGATGCTCAAGCAGCATCCCCTGCGAGAGCTCCAGATCGACGTGAAGGTCTATTCAGCTATGCCCCTCAAGGCCGTCAACTGTCTCAGCCACCCGGCCAGGCTGGACCAGACGGCCAACTCCGCGCACGTGGAGTTCGCCGCTCAGGAATACACACCCACGCGGGACTTCGAGGTGGCCGTCGAGGTCGACGGCAAGCAGTCGAGCGTCGTGATGGTCCCCCATCGCCGCGGCGAGGACGGGTACTTCATGCTGATGCTCACCCCCCCAGCCGGCGACGGCGACTGGCAGCGGGAAGTGCTGCCCGAGGGCGAGCCGCAGGAACTGCTGGTCCTGGCCGACACGTCCGCGTCGATGAGTATCGACCAGCGGAACAGCCAGGCCGAGTTCATCGCCGCGGTCCTGACGTCGCTGGGCCCGAAGGACACCTTCAACCTGGCCCTGTGCGACGTGGGCTGCGACTGGGTTTTCGAGAAGTCCGTCCCGGCCGACGCCAAGAACACCGCCACGGCCAGGGAGTCCCTGTCGCGCCGGGCCTCGCTGGGCTGGACCGATCTGGAGAAGGCCTTTGCGGCGGCCATCGGGCGATGCGGCCCGACGACCCGCGTCATCTACGTTGGCGACGGCATCCCGACCGCCGGCGACGCCGACCCGGCGGCGATGGCCAAGCGGCTCAAGCGATTGCACGAAGGCAAGTCCGGCACGTTCTACGCCGTCTCGGTGGGCAGCACGTACGAATCGGGGGTTCTGCAGGCGATCGCCTCGTTGGGCGGCGGCTCGATGCGGCATATCAGCGGGCAGTTGGGGCCGCGGGCGGCGGCGTTGGAGCTGCTGGGCGAGATGGCCCGCCCGCCGCTGCGCGACCTGAAGGTCCAGTTCCAAGGCCTGCGGACCGCGCGGGTGTACCCCGAGGAGCTGCCCAACATCCCCGCCGGCAGCCAGCAGATCCTCCTTGGCCGCTACCTGCCCGCCGGGAGCGACCAGGAGGGCCAGGTGACCGTCACCGGCATGCAGGCGGGGAAACCGGTAAAGTTCAGCACGCGCGTGTCGCTGAAGGACGCCGAGCAGGGCAACTCGTTCATCCCGCGGCTGTGGGCGCGGATGCACCTGGACTTCCTCCTTCAGCAGGGCTCTTCGCAGGCCATCCAGGACGAGATCATCGCCCTGTCCGAAGAGTACCACATCATGACCCCGTACACCTCGCTGCTGGTGCTCGAGAGCGACGCCGACCGCGAGCGGTTCAAGGTCAAGCGGCGGTTCCTGATGCGCGATGGCGAGAAGTTCTTCGCCGAAGGCCGCGACAACGCCAACTACGAACTGACCCAGCAGCAGATGAAACGGGCCGGAACCTGGCGATTGGGCCTCCGCCGCGCGGTGCTGGGCCAACTGGGCAGCATCGGGCGCGATGCGCGGATATTCCAGCCTCTTGATCCGTCGGGCGCATTCCGCAAACGTTTGGAAATCTCGGGTCCCTCTGGCGGCTGGGGAGGTGGCGGAGGCTTCGATTTGTACGTTAGCACCGGCAGTTCTGTCATCTCACGATCGGAGGTGGAAGCGAAGGCAGAGCCGAGCAGCCTGTCCGGCGGCATGGTTCTTGACGAGCTTGACAGTATTGTTGAGAATCGCGACTTGGGGGTCGAAGAACGACTGGGCGACGATCTTGCTTACAAAGATCGATTCGACGGTGAGGATGCCGGAGAGAAACTGGAAGACAGAGAGGATACGTACTTTGCCGCAGCCGCATCGGCAAGGCCGGTGGGGGAGTCGTTGGGCGAAAGGCGCGCACGGATTCTTGCGCCGGCCAGTAGTAGTTTCATGTCCACCGTGGAACTCGATTTCAGGGGCGAAAAACTCACGTCCAACTTCGGCTTGTTCGACGAGAAGAATGGGCGGCTGTGGTCCGATGGTCTGGCCGTAAGGGGGGGTGGCTACCGCAGGGAAGACTATCAGTACACGCAATGGCTGAACACGCTGTTTGCGCCGGTGCCCGCCGCAGCCAAGGAACTGTCGCCGCTGAAGGTCCGCTGGCCGGCGGAGGCCCGAGCCATCGCCGAAAACCTCCTGCGCAAGAAGCAGTTGGCGCAGTTGAAGGACGGCCTGGTCGTCGATCGCCAGGTCGAGGGTTTCGATCTCCAGTCCGCCCGGCTCTCCTATCGCAACCGGTCGGCCTGGCTGGTCTCGTCGAAGAACTGGCTGGTCCGCACCGAGAACGACAACCAGCAGACGGCCGTGCAGTGGTGCGATGGCAAGCAGAGGGCCATCTTCCAGAAGGGTTTCATGCTCGGCCGCACGCGATCCGCCGCCGCCGACGACCTGGCGAACCCGCCGCTGGACTTCGGGGTCTATACATTCCAGTCGCTGGAGCGATCCTACCAGGGCTACCAGGTTGAACTGAAGAGGCAGGCGGACCAGCAGACGCTGTTGATCCTGACGAACCCCAACTCGCCCGCTTACGAAATCCGGATACTCGTGGACACCGACCGACACGTCGTGCTCCGCATCGAGCAGTCCAATGCGGGCAAAGTCACCAACACGCAGAAATACGGCGAATTCGTCCAGATCGCCGGGGCTTGGTGGCCTACGCGCCACGAGGGGCTCGACGACAAGGGCCGCCGCGTCAGCCTGACCACCGAGAAGTACTCGACAGCCGCCTCCGATGAGTTCGAGCGAAAGCTCCAGGCCGAGTTGGCGGATGCGCCCAAGGTCCAGTTCCTCGAGGACCCAGGCCGCAAGCTGGCCGATGCTAAGCAGTCAGCCGCCCTGGGCAAGGCCGATTTCGACGACCGAGTAACCCTGCTGATGCATTTCGTACGAAGCCAGCAGTGGGATCGGGCCCTGGAGCACCTCGAAGCGGCCGAAAGACTCGCCCCCGACAAGGGCGGCATGCGGTGGGTCCGCAGCGCCCTTCTCCAGATCAGCCGAAGGCACGAGGAGCTGAAGAAACGGATGCTCACCGAGGCGGCCGCCCTGTCCAACCGGCAGGGGCCCAGTCGCGAGGATCTGCCGTTGGCCGAGTACATCATTGGCCAGGCCGGCGGGCTGCTGGAAGCCAACGAGATGCTGGGCCTGCTGGACGCCCTGCGCCCGGTCTTCGAGCGCCAGGACGAGCACGTGCTGGGCCTGAAGCGATGGAACTTGCAGCGAGTCTCGCAGCTCCAGCGGCTCGGCCGCAGCGACGATGCCCTTGCGATCCTCAAGCAACTGGCCGGGCAGTACCGGCTCGACAGCTCGCTCCAGGTGCAGTACGCCCAGGGCTTGCTCAATGCCGGGCGGATCGAGGACGCCTGCGCCTGGCTGAAGGAGGCCCTGGCCCAGACGCAGTGGCTAGGCTACAACGAGGAGTCGCTGCGGAGCGCCTTCGCGGACATGCTCTTCAACCAAGGCAGATACGAAGAGCTCCTGGGCTTCACCACCCAGTGGACGCAGCGGAACCTCGATGGCACAAGCGCATACCAGCGCCACCTGGGCAGCCTGATCCGCATGGATCGCGTCGACGACGCCGACAAGCTGATCGCCCGGTGGCTGACGGAGGGCCAATCGCCCGAGCCGCTTGCCGGACCGGTTGCCGCACGCCTGGAGGCCGCGGTTTCGCAGGCCCTCGGCCAGGGCCACGCGATGTACAGTGACCGGATCGACGAGCAGTGGCTCCAGCCGCTGGCGCAGGCAGCCGTTTTCTTCGCGCGGCATCCGTCGCACGCCCACGTCGCCGACCGCATCATGAACCACTGGCGATTCCAGCAGAGCGACAACTGCCGCCAGGTCCGCAAGGCGGCGGCGGAAATGCTCCGCGCCGACATCGACAAGCTCACGCCGCAGCAGGTCCAGCGGCTGGTCAACTGGATCATGCCGAACGATCCAGCCGTGGAGAAGGACGCATGGAAGCGGATCGCCACGGGCCTGCTCAACCGCTGGGCGGCCTCGGAAATCCCCCAGGACAAGCGCACCCTGGGCCAAACGCTTGTGCAGATTTACGCCAGCCGGCTGGATGCGCCGGAGTACCTGGCCTTCCTGCGCCGGCAGTTGAAGGGCGCGCCGGAGGACCTGCGGACCCAGTACGCCTGGCAGTTGTTCGAAGCGCTCACGGCCCAGCCTTGGTCGCAGGAGTTCGAGGACGAGGCGATTGCCATGATCGAGAATCTCAGCGATGCCGACGAACCGTCGCAGCGGCTTGCCTCGGCCGTCAGGGCGCTGCATACCTTCGACGATCGGATGCTCCAGGCCCGCTACAACGCCAAGGCCAAGGCCCTGGAACATCCCGAGGAACTGCCCCGGACCGATCTGATGGCCAGGCAGGCGGAGCACCTTCGCCTGGCCCGCGAGGAGCTGGCCGACCGGCTCGGCCGCGAGATGGCCAAACGTTCCG
>Ga0209777_10008111_pt1 | contig 11550 bp, 11 predicted proteins | sample FrelakmetHBP12HB_FD_187147 | JGI IMG/M metagenome (GOLD analysis project Ga0209777, IMG submission 187147) | Freshwater lake sediment microbial communities from the University of Notre Dame, USA, for methane emissions studies -HBP12 HB (SPAdes)... | ecosystem: Environmental > Aquatic >...
CGCCGCATGTGGTACATGGCGGAACCGCCACCACCGCCCCCGTTGGGCATCATGCCCATCGGAGTGCTTCCGAAGAAACCGGCGGCGCTGCGCCGAGCCCCTGGAGCCAGCGTCATGTCCTTGGGGAGAACGCTCGCCGCAAGCTCCCGCCGAGCGTAGGACGGATCGGCGGAGATGATGCGCGGCTGGAAGCGCGCGGAGTTCCTCGTGGGGATGAAGGTCTCCTTGAGATCGACCCTTCTCTCTCCACCACCCGAAGGCGGATCCTGACGATTTCGATTAGCCATCTTGCTCCACCACGTATTCCTGTCCTTGTGGAGGACGAACCACGAGGGCATCGATGTCGATGAGGTTGTCCGTGGACAGCTTCATCTCTCTCAAAATGGCCTTGCAAGTCTGAGAAGCCACTACATGAGCCTCCTGGAGCCCCTGCTGGGCCTGCATGAGCCTCAACTCGGCTTCCCGTATCCTGGAGCCAACCAGGGCAGCCTCGGCGCTATGGAGGCGACTCAAGGCCACCTCCTTCTGCTGCGTCTTAATCGCTCCTCTGCTCTTGTCCTTGACCATGCCTATCCTCCGGTTCGTCACCTACAATATACCAGATCCGTCTCAGCCTCCGTCATCGCCCAAACATCCACACCATTGCCGCCACGAACGCCATCAGCAGCAGCGTGGTCACGACCACAGAGGCCCTGGAAGATTTCGTCATCACTGCTCCCGGTAGACCCGCTCGAACGGGTCGCCTGTCGGGCACTTCACGGCCACGCGCACCGAGTCCTTGGTCTCCGCCAACACCGTCACGTCGCATCCTGGGTTTTTCTTCTTGGCGTACCGCAGCGCGGACGCCTCGCATCCAGCCGCGCTCACGGCCAGGACAACGACCAAGACGACCCGCAACATCGTCCTCATTTCTTGCCCGCCTTCTCCTTGGCAGCCTTGGCGGCTTCCACACCCTTGCGTGTCTCCTCGATCTTCGCTCTTCGCGCGGCTCGCCTCTCGGGGAGCTTCTTCGGACTCTGCAACAGGACGCCCATGTTCAGCAAAAAGCCCAGCTTGATCGGGCCGAACTTGCCCGCTACCGCGTCATCGTAAGCCTGCTGCCCGTGCTTCGCCACGATCTCCGCCTGTTTCCCTGGCAAGTCGTCCAGCATCTCGACGACCCGGCCCAGTTTCTTCACCGGGACAATCGTGCCCGCCTTGGGTTCAGCCGACTTTTCTTTCGTCTTCTTGGCCATCGAACGCCTCCGTCCAAGTGTTCTGCGCGATGCTCTGCTCAATCGAGATCAGCGGCGCGGGACCGTAGGCCACCTCGTAAGCGCACGGGCGCTCGCGCCAAGGCACCCCGGTCTTCTCCGCATGGTCCCTCATCTGGTTTCGCAGCGCGGTCGTGCGGCAGGAACGGCACAAGGCGGCAACCGCAACCTGCTCTGCCCTCACGCACATCCAGCGCCGCTGCTCCTTGTGGACCTCGCGCTCCGCGTCCTTGACGAATTCCTTTGCTGCCGCGTAGTCGAGCTTCAACAGGATCTCGTACACCCGCTCCGCGTCGTCCCACAGTCGGGACGGTTTGTCCTCGGGGTACGACCGATGCAGGGAGGGCTTCACCTCACCTGCCGCCAGCTTCCAAGCCCCGCCCCTTCCGATGAACTCGGCCACGCGATCCACTGTTGCCACGGGGTCGGAAAGAAGCTCATCGTGCCGCACCACGAGAACCGGGATCTTCGGATGAGCCGCCAGCCAATGCAGGACCGCCAGCGACACCCCGATGAACATCTCGGGGCTGTGGACCGCGAGCCCTTCGTACAGGTCGCGCACCTCACCATCCGGGAACTTGAACTTCAACTCGCGCCGCAGGCGCTCCTGGCTCTTGGCCACCTCTCGCGGGTGCCGCGCCATCAGGACCACCTTGTCCACGTAGCGCGGATCGCTGTGCGCCAATCCCTGCGACACGATCTTGCACACTCGCTCCTCGCCTGTCGCAAGAAGCTCGTCGAGCAGCGGCTCCATCTCGGGATGGTAGAACACCCCCGGAGTCGTGAACAGACACTCCCAGAACCCATCCGGGTTCATGTCCTTGCTTCCCTCGATGTCGCGCCCTGGCTCCAGCGCGAGCGCGTACATCCGGTAGGCGTGCTGGGCATCTGTCTCGCGGGGCAGGCGCTTCCTCCGTGCCTCCTGCCTCTTCTCCTGCGGGAACTTCTCACCGAGGATCGCGTTCTCTCCGAGCGCGACCCCCAGAATCCTCATCATCAGACTCGTACCGCTGCGCGGGCACCCGCTCACAACGATCATCCGTGCCTCCTCATGCGAACGCCGAGTTCCACCGACTGCCCACCTTCCACCACGTAAACGTCACGTCCCTGCCGGGGAAGCTCAGAACCGCAGAGCCCATCAAGCCATTCATGATGCTCCCGCGTCCAACAGTCGTGTACTTATAGATCACCCTATGTGTGCTTGAGTAATAGAACGCCAAGCTCATGCCGTTGATCGTAGAATAGTGCGTCCACGTTGGCGCTGTGCCCGGTGGCTTTGTGCGATGACGAGACGCGCCAAGCCACAGATACATGTAGGAGTTGAAGCTCCACCGCTCGTACATGATCTCTTTGGTGCCGAGCGTCCCGCTCGGATACCAAGATCCGTAGGAAGAACTGTAGCTGTTCGGAGTAACGGCCCACACTCCGTCAGGAAAGCCTCCAACCCCCGAGATCACGAGGTTGATCGCCGGTTTGCCCCCCATCTGATCCGGCTCCCAGAACGCGATGGGCCTGTCCTGCACGAACAGCATCTCGACCGTCAGGTCAGAAGCGTCCCCGTTCCCACCCTGCGTGGTCGTAATCTCCAGCGGCGTATCCTGCGTGATGAGATAGTGCGACGGATCGGCGGAAACCCAACTCTTGCTCCAGGGATCGCTGAATGAAAACGTGTTCACCTGGATGCCAGAAGACAAGACGTAGTACCAAGCGTCTGCATCCATGTCGAACTTCCGCACGTTGACGTTCGGCAGATTCCCGGTGTCGGTGTCTCCCTGATAACACGTTGCCGAAACACGGACGAGGTACGCTGGCCCTTCCGCCCACTTCAAAAATTGCTTTTGCCCGCTGAGAAGATAATCGCTTGGGGCAGCATCGAACGTCCCCGGAATCGTCACCGTGATCCGCCGCAACGCCTCACGCGGCCCTACCTCAAGAACCGTAGGCGTGGAATTCATTGCGACCCCGGAGAACGTCACCGTGGCCTTGTCGGGTGTGTACCCTGTTGGCGCAAACGTCTCCACGACCCCGTAGTTCCATCCACCTCCGACACCGGCAACCGAGTACATCCACCGAATCGGCACCCCCGGCTGCAACAGGTCGTACATCTCTTGCGTGGACGGCACGGAGATCGCAGCACCGCCGTCAGGTAGCGTATCGAACGAGGGCACGGGCGTCCATCGCGTCGTTGCCTGTGAGGGCTGCCCGAAGTCGGCACGGAACGTGGCTGGCACGTCTGTCAGGTCGTAGAAGTTGCTATCGAAGGGCGAAATCCACAGACCTGACCCGCCTGCAACGCGCCAGCGATCTTCGCCTCCGTCCCACACGAGATCCAGAAATGCGTTCGGGTCGTAGGACACGACGGGCGCGGCTCCATCGGTTGCGGTCACGCTCGACCGGCGCGGGAATGCGATCAAGGTGTGGTGCGACCCTGTATCGATCCTGGCAGGGCGACCCTTGCTGTTGGTCCCGATCCGAACTCGGAACCCACTCACCAGCCCTGTCGGGAGCGTGAACGTGACGAGGCTCGTCCGGTCCCCGCCACTCGTGATGAACGTGCGCCCGTCGTCGCTGTACGTGATGCCCACGTCCCCAATCGCGTACTCGACGGACGGGTTAGCTCCTGGTGCCTTAAACGGCGAAACCATGTCACACCTCCACGTTCGCGTCCACGACGTTGAACCCGCCCACTATCTGGTTGGTCACGAGGACCGCAATGTTCGTGTTCATGCGATTCTGTGCAGCCTTGATGTTCTGCGGAAAGCCCGCCGTGATCGCGTCACTCGCACCATCAAGAGCTACGAGCGTGTTTCCGTAGAAGACCGGAGTGTCCGCAATGATGTTCATCACCGATCCGTTAACCACGCTGAAAACGCTATCGTAGAACTTGCTGCCGTTTGCCGCGCAGAACGCTCCCGAGCGGTTCAGGTTGATGCACCGCCGCAGGGTTCCCGAACACGCTGTCGCACCGCCGAAACTGTCGCCAGGACTCGTGCATTCCGTGGCCGTTCCGAGGAACAGTTGCATACCGCCACCTGCGGCGAAGCTGTCCGTACCAGCCACGCAACGAAGTGCCGTGGATGAGAACTGTGAAGTCGCCCCATTCTTGTCAACACCGAACGAGTTGTCTCCTGCAACACAATCCGTAAAGACGGCACCCACATCACAAAGAGCGGTCTTCGCCGTCCCGTCCGAAGCCCCGAAGCACTTCTGGCCTGCGTTGCAACGGGTCGCAACGCCCGTGAACGTCGCGTTCCCATTTTCCGAGTAGCCGAAGCTGTAATCCTTCGACCAACAGTCCTCCGCAGTTCCAGCGAACGTGCCATCAAGAAAAAGCCCAACCGATGCCTCACACGATCCAAAGGAGTATTCGCCTGCATGGCACCGTATCAAGTTAGCAGAACACGTCACGCTCGTGGCGGCGTTGTAACCGAAGCTCTTGTCACCACTGAAGCAGTCCACCATCGTTCCCGCGCATCCACCAACCAGCAGCCCGCTCCCGTAGCTGTAGTCCCCGCCGACACACCTCTCGGCGAAGCCGTTGAACGCGCATTCGGTGAACAGCGGACGCTTCGTGTAGCAGTTCTTCCACGAGCCCCACAACTGCGCCACGCCGCTCACCGTCACCGCCGCCCCCATCGAATCGAACTTCATCGACTCGTAAATGCTCGCGCCATTGATCGCCGCAACGGTGAACGCCGCGTTGGACCCCGCCTGCCGCACAAAGATTCCCTTCAAGCGAACGTCCTGTGCTTCCTGCCGCAAAAGGGACGCAACCAAGCCACTGTCATGAAATAGAACCGTAGGCACCGTTTCGGTCCACCGCCAATCGACAGGGTGCATCGCTATCACGTCCACGAACTCCGCATCCAACACGAACGGTGTCGTCCAGAGGTACTGTCCTGGGGGCACGAGAACTACGGCGCGGTTCGTCGTGGAGAGCGGCGCTCCTCCCGGAGTCAGCAGCTTCGCAGCAGCATAAGCGTCCTGTATGCCCTCCATCTGGAAGAACCCTGCAAAGCCGGACTCGCGCTGCTCCGCGATGACCACGGAATCGGCAGGGAATCCTCCGTGGTGTTGCAGCTTCTCGGCACGGGCAAACCACGAATTCGGACGCTCACCGCCAATGAGCGTCCCTACATTCAACGGCAGAACCGTATCAAGACTAGACGCATTCGCCGTTACCGCATCGGCGTGCCACGGATTGAACTTGAAACGACTCGCTGCGGTAGCGGTTGCACCCCAGTCTCCAGAACCCAGCTTGAACGAACTGTCCATGCACACGTTGGCATTATTCGGCCCGATCATGCCATCGTAGGGATTTCCCTGATAGTCCTGGCTGAACATCGAACGCCCGCTGAAAATCGACCGATCCATCTCATAGATTCGCACCATGCCCATGAGGTCTACGTTCTGGAGATGCGAATCTAGCATCGTGACCACGACGCTCTCGTCCACGTAGTTCACCACGGGCGGGAAGGGCGGGGGAGGCACCATCGTCCACCAGGAATACGAGCCCGCGATCACTCCGTTGGTCGGCGGCGAGTACGTCACACCGCAGGTCCGCGCCCGGTCGAAGGTCACGTTCAGCCTGCCGAGCATCGCATCGGTGTTTACGCCAAGAGATCCTGTCTCGTAATTCCAGACATGCCCCGACCACATCAACTCGTGGAACTCAAGGTGGTCCTCGGCCCCAGGCTTTGCGTTCGAGGGATCGGTCGCGTTGCGGCTCCGCTTGATGGCGACATTCACCACCGGCATCAGGTTCATCTTGACTTCGGTGAAGCTGCGCGTCGGCATGAGCGTTCCGAACGAAACGCTCCTCACGTTGTTGGCCCACTGAGCCGTCCCGAACAGGTCCGCATCCTCGTTCACCCAATCGATGTAATCGGTCGCTGGGATCGAAACCGCTGTAGGAGAAATGCGGTAGCCGATGCCCGTGATCTCGATGACACGCCTGCGCGGGAGAGGAAGTGCCCCTGTCACGGTGTAGACCCCTGGCATGAAGCAGAACCGCACCGTGCTCTGGAACTCGCCCAAGCTCGCGGGTGCGAGAACCGATCCGAACGCGCCAGCGATGGACTTCCACGGCTTCGCGTAGGAACCGTTTGCCGTACCGTCGTTCCCCCTCACTGCGTCCAGGTAGATCGCCGAGTCCCCAAGCGGCCCGTCATCGGCTCCGCCACCACCACCGGACATCGCGTCGATGGTCGCCAGAGCCTTTTCAAGATCCCAGTCGGACGCGCTCAGGTTCCCGCTGAAGCCCGTCGAGTCGATGCCGATGCCCGCCGCTCGATCCGTCAGCAGGTAGCCGAGAGGGCTGCCCGCAAGGGGGGCCTGGAAGCCAAGATAGTTCAGGCCCGACGTTCTGGCCCGCACGTAGCTCGACGCATCGAAATGGACGTAGCGTGCTCGCGGCGTCACGTAGGCCAGAGCAGAGGTGCACGACCCGAGATACAGGCTGTTCGCAAACTTGCAGTTCACGAATCCGTGCGTACCAAAAGAAGCGTTCTCGATGATCTGGTCCATCGGGAATCCGGGAAGCGGCGCGACACCGACGCGCCCGAACGCCGAATCGAAGCAGGCCCCGATCTGGATGTCTCCGCCCATGTCCGCCAGCATCGAGCAACTCTGCGTCCCGAGAATGATGGTGTTGCGCCTCCAGTTGGGCGTGTTGAACGCCTCGCTGCTGGACGACAGCCACGCGGACCCTCCTCCGAACGAGAAGCAGTTCTCGAACGCGGCCAGCATGGTCCCGGTCGGGTAGTTGAAGTTACCGCTCGCCCGGTTCTCGACCGTGCCCTGCAAGTACATGTTCTGCACAACAAGGTTCTTGGTCACAGCAGGAGTCGTGGCCCCGATGGGGAAGATGCGCTGTGCCACGAGGTCTCCCATGAAGCTCGCACCACCGCCATCGATGATCAGAGTGGGCGGGTAGTCGGACAGGCTCGTGCCCATCGCATTCCACACGTCCGTATCCTGCTGCCATGTGACCGCTCCCGTGAGGCGCGTACCCGACGTGCATTCGATGACGTAGGCCCAACGTCTCGAAAGAAGCGTGGCGGGAGTCGCATACACTCCAGAAGTCACATGGAAGATCACAGGCCGCTGAAAATCAGCAGGAAGAGCCGGAACGGGGACATGGGCTGCCGCGTAAGCCAGCGTCTTGAACGGGAAGTTGAGGGAACCCCGTGTCGGATCCGGAAGAATGGGGTCGTCACCGTTCGTCTCGTCGATCCAGTATTCTTCCGCGCCCGTGAAGATCGGCCCCCCACCTCCGCCGCCGAGCGACAGGTCATGGTCGGTCCCCGCCTCGTCGGTGAAGAAGACGTGGTACGGGGAGAAGAAGCTGTTGGCCCAGAGCGTCGGATTCCCAGGAGCGCCCGGATTGGCAGGCTGCCCCGCCGCGTAGAACTCGACCCCGCCGACCTCGTGGACGGGCTCGTTGACCAGACCCAGCTTCGCCTGGAGGGCCGCGATGGCCGACGCGAGGCTGTTGGGATGATTCGCGATGACCTCGTCCACGTTGTCGAAGAGGACGGGCGTGAAGAGATCGAACGAAACCGGGTACGAACTCGGATAGGGCCACAGAGTTGTCATGATGCACTCCTCCTAGCTCTCAGAGTATAGCCCAAGATCCTTTGTCAATCTTAAAGCAGGCTCACTCGGACAGCGACCCGATGTCGATCTTGTCGTAGGGCTTCGTATTTCTGATGTTCTGGGCAAACCACTTGCCCTTCGACTCCACATTCAGCAGGCTGCTGAATTCCTCGGGAGTGACGTTGAAGTAGCGGTACATGGTCCGAGGCGTTTGCCGTTTCGGCTTGAAAGAAATATAGAGAAGTCCCTCCTCCTCATCATATCCGACAGCCTCCAGATTCGAGGACTCGACCGCGTGCATGACCGGCATCGCGTGCTCCTCGGGGGGTGCGAACTCCTCGAAGCGCGGGTACTCGTCTGGCTCAGGAGGAAGCTCCGTAGCAGGCGCGAGCGCGGGAGCAGGAGGCTGGGCAAGCTGCTCCCTGTCCTCTTGCTCCTCCAGGTCGCGCTGAACGTCCAGGTCGGTCTGAGGGATGTCCCCCGGAGCCTTGCCAAAGTCCTCCCCTTGCGGGGGTTCTGGCTCCTGGTACTCGTCCTCGATGTACTGCTCCGCCTGGGAATCGTCCCAGCCGGTGAACTCCTTGATCTTCTCCTTCAGCGTGTCCCACCAGCCCGCGTCCCGGCGCATGGCCGCGCGGACGATGCGGTTCTCCAAACGAAGCGAGGGGTCAGCGTGCAGAAATGCCTCCATGGCCGCTCGCTGGCTCATCCCCGAACGCCTCAAGACACGCACGATACCCGTCCTCGTCCCGATGTCGAGTTCCACGAGCGCCATGGTGAACGGGTAGCGTTCCGCCTCGGAAAGCTGGGCCAGGAGGTCCTCGTAGTGCTGCTGGCGCAGGACGCGCTCATGCCCCGCCGACAGCTTCGCACTCTCTACCGCTTCGTCCAAAGTGATCATCGGTCTTTTCCTCCGCGCAAGTCTCGTACCACGAGTCGCAAAGCTCCTTCCGACAGAAGGGGGCCTTCTGATTGTAGCACGGAGGGGCTTGTAGATTCTTAACCTGGACCGAGGGATCGAACTGAATCTTCTCCTCGGATTTCTTCCTCTTCGGCATCACCAACTCCGGCCGCGAGCAACCGTCCCGACGAGAGGCGTGTCCGTGGCAAGCTGGCGCTTCCTGCGAGCCCGCTTCTTCTTCGTGTCCGTCTCGTCCACGATGCTGTTCTGGATCAGGAAGTGGACCCCGATGTAGCACCGCGCGAGGTCGTCCGAGTCCCGCCCCCTGACCTTGCCCTTGTTCGGGTTGAAGAACTTTCGCAAGTCCGGAGAGCGGGAGAGCTTCAGCATCTCCACCAGAGCCACCGAACGCCCCTCCATCTGCTCCTGCGGCACACCGATGATGAGGTTGCCCTTGTCCGAAAGACCGACCATGTCCTCGGGCTTCGGGGGCAGGAGGCTGACGCGGCTGTTGTAGGCCATGCTGAGGAAGCCCATGAAGTGCTCCGCCTTCAGGGCGACCGGCTGGGAGAGGATGCCCATCGAGCGGATCTGCTGGATGGTCGCGATGGACGACCAATGGTCGAAGCCGATCCCTGCGATACGGATGCGCTTCCGAAGTTGCTCGATGATGGAGACGATGCTGTTGAACCAGATGTCCCGCCCCTGGGTGGGGACGATGCGAACGGCGAAGTCGATGACCGTGCAGAGCATCTCGCCCTTGTGGTCGTAGGGGGCAGCCATGGCCGGAGTGGTCTGCCACGCCTGGACGGCGCGGCGGCGCTGCTCCTGCGCGTCGATGATCATCGCCCCGTCGCCGCCCATCGCGAAGTCGCCGCCCATGAACGTCCCCATGTCCTCGGCGTACACGACATCGAGCGGATCGAAAGGCTCGACGCGGCCCCGGCCTCCCGAGAGCGGAAGCAACAAGCCGCGCCCCTCGCTATCGGGGTCCTCCAGGTCCTTCGAGGATACCCACTGCGGGTGCGCGCACACGAGGGCGAACGAGTCGAAATTCAAGCCCGCGTCACCGAAGATGTAATGCGCGTTGACGTGATCGAGCGCCGCCTCCTTCAACTCCAGGCCGACATACTGCTTGCCCGTCGCGTCCGAAAGAAGGGTGTCCTCGAAGGTGGCGATGGGATTTCTCTTCCAGTCGATGCTCGACCAGAACCGCAGAGGGTCGTCCACGAAAGGCATCTCCGCGTTCGGCGGAGACGCGCCGAAGTCGCGGGCCGCGCCGACAGGGTCCTTGGCGAACTCCTCGTCGAACAGGTGCCGGGGCATCTGGGGGTTGAACTCCCAGGTCGCGCCCTTCCAGGCGTAGATCTTTCGCGCCACTCCGCTCGTGGCCTGCGCGTGCGTCACCATCGCGGGGTCGTCCATGGCGATGGGAGAGGTGACGTTGATCATCATGCCCAGAAAAGCGGGCAGGCCGTTCATCTCCTGCGCGGCACGGACGGTCTTCAAGCTCTGGTTCAGCACGCGGTAAAGCTCCTGCGCGGAGCGTGTGCCCTCGGTGTTCACGAGACGGGCCCATTCGTCGATGCTCGCCATGATGCGCGTCTTACCGGCGATACCGGCGGAATCGGAAGCCGTGCGGTTGAAGCGGACCATCAGGTAGCCGTCGAGGATGGCGTCGTCGTTGACCCGATACGCCCACTTGTCCTTCTGGCCGATCTGCTCGCGCTCCTTCTGCTGGACCCAGGTCATGTAGCGGTTGATCCACGGGCTGTTGTGCCGCATCTCGCGGTACTTGGCGTAGATCGTCTGCTGCGCCTGCTCCGCCGTCGAGGCCGCGAACGTGACCTCGAACCACTCGGACTTCTCCTGCTTCAGCATGCGCTGGAGATAGCCGCGACCGCGCACGCCACGGGTGATGAGGAAGTGCTCGAAGTACCCCCCGATGTGCGCGCCGAGGAAGCTCTTGCCCGAGCGCATCCCGGCGATGACGATCATTTCGTTGTAGGGGTTCAGGATCCGGTCGATGAAGAACTCGCGCTGGGTGGTCTTGCACTTCGGGCACACAAAGTCTTGGTCGGTCTCCGACCAGACGAGCAGGGCCTCGGACTCCAGGTAGATGCGCCCCTTCCCCCAGGCGTCCACATCCTCGGGACGCATCGAGTTGCAGATCGGGCAGCGCAGGTTGAAGGCGTCCCTGATGATCTGGTACTGCCGGGCGTGCTCGAAGGTCGAGGGGACGTTCCAGTAGTCGATGCCGGTCACCCACTCGACCGCGTTCGGCGCGGGGACCTTCAGGTACTCCGCTTCATCGTCCCGGGTCATGGAGACGCCGGACACAACGCCGTCGATGCGGTTCGAGATGCGCTCCAGGAACTGGGTCGAGTTGCCTTCCATCAGCCCACCGGCACGAGCGTGAAGTTGTTGACCATGTGTTTGCCGCCAGTCTCGCGCACTCGGATGGGGTGGATGTCGTCCTGGACCTTGTACGGCATGCCGTCCACGTAGAAGACCCACCCCAGGACGCTCTTCATCTTCGCCACGGGAACCGTCAGTAACGCGACCTTGATGGGCTTGCCGGGTTCGTAATCCTTGTCGTCCAAAAGGACCACCCGGCCGAGCGGGATCCGGTTCTCGTCGCGCAGGATGTGGTCGTGCTTGAAGACCTGGGGGTGCGTAGAGGGCGCGACAGGCGGGGTTGCGGCTTGTGCTTGTGCGTTCGTGGTCATCACTTGATTCTATATCGCTTCTCAACGGCTGTCACCACCTCGGGAACGACGATGCGAAGGGAGTCCCCGA
>Ga0209777_10008112_pt1 | contig 11546 bp, 10 predicted proteins | sample FrelakmetHBP12HB_FD_187147 | JGI IMG/M metagenome (GOLD analysis project Ga0209777, IMG submission 187147) | Freshwater lake sediment microbial communities from the University of Notre Dame, USA, for methane emissions studies -HBP12 HB (SPAdes)... | ecosystem: Environmental > Aquatic >...
TCTGTTCACTCGGAGAGCCATCAATAGAACCGCTTATCCGTGCACTCATTGATCCAAATGAGGATATCTGCCTCAGGGCGACGCTCGCTCTTGTCACCATTGGCGAACCCTCCGTTGATGCTTTGATTAAATCACTCGGTGATCAGAACCCGGGTATCCGCAAGGGTTCGGTAGAAGTGCTTGGGCAGATCGGAAATATCAAGGCAATCCCGTCGGTTATGAAGGCACTCGATGACCCCGAACGGTCAGTCCGTATTAAAGTCGTAAAAGCACTCGCAGCTCTTGGAGTTCCTGCCATTGCACCACTCATGCAGGTTTTCCGCACGGGAGATACCAGGGTGAGAACAAGCGCTATGGAAGCTCTCTGGATGCTCGGGCAGCCAGCGACAACCCCTCTCATCATGGTATTAAAAGACGACCAGAGCGATGTACGGAAGCGAGCGGCGCTGCTGCTCGGCGAGATCGGCGACCAGAAAGCTGTTGATCACCTGACCAGCCTTCTCACCGATGAAAATGTTGCCGTGAGACGCGAAGCATTCGAAGCGCTTGAGATGATCAAGAAACGAACTGCACAATAATGCCCATCTATTCTTTTTTCCTCACCTTACTATTCAGTGAATTCTTTTTTTAGGATAGCAGGCTTTACTACGATTGTTTGATAGTGAGGAGCCCTGAATCATTTTTTAGACGTAACCCTCATAACCTCCCGATTACCTTTTTCATGTATGGTCTCGCTTGCAGATATCAAAGCAGCTGAAATACGGATTTCTCCGTACATCATCCACACTCCCCTGGTGTACTCTCCCACAATTTCTGAGATAACCGGGGCGAATGTCTACCTAAAGCTCGAAACACTTCAGAAAGCGGGATCGTTCAAGGTACGGGGGGCAACCAATAAGATTCTTTCTCATATCAATGCAATAAGGGAACAGGGTGTTATCGCTGCCTCAGCCGGAAATCACGCACAGGGTGTTGCTGTAGCAGCACGTTCTGCTGGCATTCCCGCTACTATCGTAATGCCGGAATGGTCTTCCCTTTCAAAGCAGGAAGCGACCAGAAGTTATGGGGCACAGGTGATTATTCATGGCCAGACATTAGAGGAGAGTATCGGGAGGGCACAGGAGATCGCACGGAAAGGGCAGCTCTTTATCCACCCGTACGATGATGAGGAGGTGATTGCCGGGCAGGGAACAATTGCACTCGAGATTCTCGCTGATCTACCGGAGACAGATATGATTGTAGTATCGGTTGGCGGGGGAGGACTGATATCTGGGATCGCGATCGCAGCAAAAGCAAAAAAGCCTGATATCAAAATCATTGGGGTCCAAGCGGGAGAATGTCCCTCCGTAAAAGAGGCAATCCGTCAGGGATCCCAGTGCCGGATTCTGGCGGGAAAGACCATTGCTGACGGTATTCGGGTGGCAGAAACAGGGGCACGGACACTTCCCCTCATACAACATTTTGTAGACCAGCTCGTACTTGTCTCTGAAGAAGAGATAGCCGATGCAATGCTCCTGTTGCTCGAGCGCAAACACGTAGTCGCAGAAGGTGCGGGGGCAGTTCCGATCGCCGCTATTATGAACGGTTCTATTGATGTCGGGCCAGGTAGCAATGTCGTACTTGTGATCAGCGGGGGCAATGTTGAAAGTACCCTTCTGTTCCGGGTTATCCGGCAATCGCTTGCCCGCAGGGGAAGGATCATGCACCTTTCGGTAATCCTCGATGACCAGCCCGGCACTCTCGCCCGGCTCCTTTCTGTGATCGCAAAGGAACGTGGCAATATCCTGCATGTACACCATACGCAGGGAGATAGTGATATTCCCGTACAGATGGCGAGGGTAACCATAGAATTGGAAACACGAGGATACAATCATATTGAGTCAATTAAAAAAGCACTGTTGGATAACGGGTACGAAATCCAGATGGGCTGATCCGATAAAAACCGTCTTCAGTCCTATCAGAAAGGGATGAGGAACTTTCAGCGACGATATCCGAAATGCAATAAACTATACAATGGCTCGTTGCGGGAACACTCCCTTCCGATGGAAAAGGGAGGCGGATAATTGTATCTGGTACGGATCCACGCCCGAGATTAGAAGTATTTGAATAAAACAATCAACGAAACTGGAGCCCGTCCTCCTCTAAAGGGGGCTATCGTATCTGTGCCCCGTCCCTTGGGGGACCAATGGCACAAGAGGGGGACATGAAGGGGTTGCGCGAAGCGCTGAAATTCAATCTCCTAATTACTTAATGATTAAAATCTCTCTTATTCTCTGGTTTGTCGATCTTTCCATAAATTCAAAAATTTCCACAGAAAAAGGAATATTTTTCTATCTTATAATAATCAAAAGTTTGAAAAAGTATTCATTCTAGGGGAAACTCCAAATAAAATTCTAATATTGAATGAATTGAACCAAAACACAATAATAATGAAATCATCAATTTGTTATCGACAACCTACCGATGATCCTAATTAATTTTTATTTTTTTAACCATTAACGATATATTATTAAAAAGGTTATAGCTCACCGAGACCTTTCCAGTAATCATACTCATGCTTCCAGAGATCTTTATTGAACATCACCAGGCGTTTGAAGTACTCCTTGCGTTCTGCATGATGTTTTTCCTGTGATGGATCCTTCCATTTCGTCCTGATTGCATCGGCCAGTTTCCTGCCCAGCTCCTTAGCCTGTTTTTCTGCAGGCACAATCGCGTTCGGATCGGCGCCGACGAGGACTGCCACCTTGCCGACTGTTGTCGCACCAAGGTTCATCATCGTTGAGTTCATATAATCCGCAACCTCGTCTGCCATTGAGCCACCTGCTGTGGAGACAGCACAGCCATATTTTCCTGCTAGTGACTGGCAGTGGATCGAATCCGCCATCCGGTCGAACATCGTCTTAAGCTGGGCTGTGACTGAGTTGATATAATTTGGGGAGCCCCAGACAATGCCGTCTGCATCCAGCAGCTTTTCCAGAAGCATCGGGAAATCATCATCGTGTATACACTCCCCTTTCGCGTAACAGGTACCACACGCAGTACAATACTTAATATCAAGACTGCAAAGGTCAATAAACGTTATATTCGCTCCTGCCTGCCGTGCTCCCTCGAGAACTCCCATAACGAGCCGGCGTGTCTGGCTCTTCTCCCGTTTGGGACTTCCGTTGATACCGATAATCTTCATAATTTTTCCCCTTGTAGGGATTTCACCAAGCAAGTATAAAGATATACCAGACATAAAAAATTTTTCCCCGGAAAACCCTCGGTAGCGGGGGGATAATGGAAAACGTGGTTGAAAATTTAAAAAAATAGATTTATTAATTTTTAACAAGCAGGCATCACGGCTGGAAACTGATATCTGTATAACGGGATAATCATAAGACTGTTTATGAGCGGACTGAATGAGAGAATGGAATACCATATCTCAAAAAAACGATTGGAGACTATGGTCGATGGCATCTTTGCCATCGCGATGACCATTCTGGTGGCTGGGAATCACTCCGCCCAAACCCGGCATATCCCAGGCTCAGACTGTGCTTACCGGCCAAATTATCGGTCTTCTTCCGGAATTCTTTATTTTTATTGTCGCTTTTTTAATTCTCGCAGGTTTCTGGCTTGGTCATCACCGCCAGTTCCATTTCGTTCGCATAGTTGATTCCCGATTGCTCTGGATTAACATTTTCCTGCTCATTTCTGTTGTTTTTATACCATACTCTATTGACGTGGCTGGAGACTCCCCCAATATCCTGATTGCCATACTGCTGTTCCATATCAATATTATAATTATCGGGCTCATCTTCTCATTTCACGCACATTATATTTTGCGATCAGAAAATCTCTGTTATCCCAATGTCGATAAGAGATTCCTGTGGGAACAATTTCATCGATCTATACTTATCCCGGGTATCGCGTTCATAGCTGCTATCATATCATTTGTCAATCCCCCAGTCTCACTACTGGTATATTTGGTTGTTCCGGTCGCAGGGTATTTCCTACAGAAGTCCGGTTCATGAACAAAGAATGGATTTAAAAAAATGGTTACCAGGAAGAGCAATTTATTCCCAGTAGTATTTTACAAAAAGTTTTGATTTCCGGACCTTTGGAGTTAGGTATTTGAGGGAGAGAGGTACGATCAGAATCGTCACGATACAATTGCCAATAAACCACGTGGAAAAAGTACCTGAAATATCCCCTGTCCTGATAATATTGCCAAAATTGAGCGTTATTGTACCCCACGCTGCACCAACAATATTGTTGATGAGAACGCCAAAAAGGAGAAACAATGTCCAGTCCCGCCGGTTTTCGAGAGCAAGGTCAACCTTGAAGTTGCGGAAGGCTACAAGGGGGATTAATACCTGCAGGAGACCGGCAATCGCCCAGATTATTACAACTTCCGGATGCGACATGAATCGATCTGACACAAAAAATCCGGAACCGACCAGTGTTCCGATATACGCAGCAATCGCACCGTAGACACCAAACCAGAGTGTGAAAAGAATCATAAATGCAACAGCTATAAAGATCCAGGATACTCCGCTTGCACTTGCAGGAGCAAGCTTCACTGAGAGCCAGGCAAGAAGTGTATCAACCACGATAAGAACAAAAGTAAGGATAACGAAAGAATATGTTGGTTCATGAACATTTCTCATATTTCACCTGTATTCCATTTGTTTTCCGATATAAATAGTATATATTTTCCTATCGTATAATGGGATACACTCGGATATTTCTGTGCGTTGAATGAAGATTGAGCCTTCACAATTTTTATCATCGTAACACTGTATGTATTTTGTAGGGAACATGAGGGAATGATGACTGCCGAAGATGCATCAGGTCTCGATTTTATTTCTGAACAGGAAAAGGATCTGCTTGGGGGAGCTGTACGCGTCCAGGAAGAAAGGAGGGATGCCGGCCTTGAGGGATTGGTTGGCAATCTTGATTCAGTTATTATCGCAACGGAGCCTGCCCGTCTTGTTCCTGCAGTGTACGATCTTCTGAGATACACGGGATTGTCATGCACAGAGTCGTTTTTTGATACAGACTCCCAAAGTTATGTGCTGAGTTTGCCTGAGTCAGCATCGGTCATAATCCGATCACGACTTGCCACCGATAACCCGTTTATTACATTCAACAAAGCAAAAATGACGGGAAACCTTCCTAATACCCGACTGGAGACGTTTGTCTTTAACACCAATAACCTGCAGGATTATGTCACAATCCAAAAGAGACGGGGGGCGAGGTTCCTCACCCCTGCACCTGTAGAATCGGAATACTACTCATTCATCCAGACTGTCCCATCACGATTCACTGGCAATTCCCTCGGCTTTATTGAGTGGTACGATAAGTACCGGTTATACGTCCCGCAAAATGGAACCAGAATTGCACCGGATATTGTAAAACCGGTATACCGGCACCTGAAAAATATATCAGTTCTTGATCATACGGCAACAAGAGTCAGGGCGCAGGACCGTACTTCCGCGATCCTTGAATTTATTGCGCTCACCAATTACCATTATGATTTTGCTGTTCATGTCAAATCACTTAACTCGATCACGAGTGTCGCCCGTCATAATAAGGACGATTTCGCAATGGTCTTCACTTCGGGGATTACTTCATTTTCGAACGATGCTGATTCCGGCCCGACCGAGAAGTTCATTCAGAATTATGGAACGCGTGTCCATCATATGGCGTTTCAGACGAAAAATATCGAAGCAACAGTCAAAGCTCTGAAAAATGATGGAATGGCGTTTCTGCTCGACATTGTAGGTTCTGAGGGGGAGGGGCTCAAACAGATATTCTCCGAACCTTCACAAAACACCCTGATAGTGAACGAGTATATCCATCGTTATGGTGATTTCGATGGGTTCTTCACGCGAAGTAATGTAGAACGGTTGACAAAAGCAACGGAAAAACAGTGAGATTTCCCCCTATTTTTCCAAAAAACACCATGCTACAAATTCATTTTTTTTTTGAAGTTAACACCGGTTTGATTATCTTTTACGACGGGGGGTCACTGAAAAATTATGTCACACAGGAAACAAACCCTGATCGCAATTACTTCGATTCTGCTTATTCTTTCTGCAATCCTCACCTGCGGTTGCATGACCTTTACTTTAAATAAACCGGAGAGGGGAGGGGATGTGATCAACCCGGAAATGGAAGGAATTTTAAAAAGAAAATTCTTTTCGGGTATGCGGTTTTAACCTGGATCCTGCAGCAAGAATATATGCCTGATCAAACTGTGGGGGATATTCCCATAAAATCCATTATCCCCTGCGCCCCATAGGTACAGGACTTCATCATGCGCATTCCCATACAATCAGTCACGCCGGCAAGCGGACAGGCAGAAATCTGCGGCTGGGTCCATGAAGTGAGGGATCTCGGGGGTCTTGCCTTCTTTTTGATACGCGACCGCACCGGAATCATCCAGGTAACCATCCCGAAGAAGAGATCATCAGAGGCTGTGCTTACCGCGGCAAAACAAGTCTCACGCGAATCTGTTGTCCGGGTCGCAGGGATTGTAAAAGCTATCGACAAGGCACCGGGTGGACGGGAGCTCGTGCCTGATGTGTTCGAGATCATGAGTTTAGCCGACAGCCCACTGCCTCTTGATGTTGTAGAGAAGGTCCCCGCTGATCTCGACACCCGGCTTGACGCCCGTTTCCTCGACGCCCGGAGACCACGGGTCGCTGCAGTTTTTCAGATCCGCAGCGCTGTAACGCATGCCATTAACCAGTACCTGCATCAGGAGGGCTTCATCAATATCACCACCCCCAAGATAGTGGCAGCCGCAACAGAGGGCGGGACCGAGCTGTTCCCAATTGCCTATTTTGACAAAGAGGCATTTCTCAACCAGAGCCCGCAGCTCTATAAACAGATGATGATGGCGGCTGGATTTGAAAAGGTTTATGAGATCGGGCCAATTTTCAGGGCCGAGGAACACAACACGACCAAACACCTGAACGAGGCCACATCAATTGATATCGAAGTATCCTATGCAGATCATCTCGATGTAATGCGCATCCTCGAAGAGCTTATTGTTACAACCTACGAATATGTCAGAGCGACATGCAGCGACCAGCTCGCCAATCTCGAAATCGCAGATTTTGTCATTCCAAATGCACCGTTTCCCCAACTTCCGTATAGGGAAGCGATAGAGATTGCAAAGAAAAAGATTGAAGATCCGATCAAGTATGGCGATGATATCAATCCTGCTGCAGAGAGGGTTATTGGAGCGGAAATGGGCGGGCATTACTTCATTGTGGACTGGCCCAGCGAGATCCGCCCCTATTATGCTATGCCATACGAGAACGATCCCACAATCTGCAAGGCATTCGACCTTATGCACCCGAGAATGGAGTTATCGAGCGGGGCGCAACGTGTCCACCAGCATGATCTTCTCGTTCAGCAGATCAAAAAGAAAGGATTGAATCCCGAGAGTTTCGATTTCTACCTGCGCCCGTTCCGGTATGGCATGCCGCCCCATGCAGGCTGGGGACTGGGGGTTGATCGGTTGGTCATGACGATGCTCGGTTTGTCAAACGTGCGCGAGGCGGTACTGTTCCCGCGTGATATGCACCGGCTGGTTCCCTGACCACATACATTTTTTTATCGCTGCGGTCAATTCGATTATACGATACATTATCCGGATTTCCTATGTCAAAGGATTATTTCATAGACAAAGTTCTGGCGACAACCGTAGTCGGGAGTTACCCGGTAATGAAAGGGAGTGGCCTAAGAAGTCTCTTTGACCCCTTTCATACCGCAGTCGAGACTGCAGTTGCCGACCAGATCGCAGCAGGCATCGACATCATATCGGACGGTCAGGTCCGTGGTGACATGATCCTGACATTCGCCTCAAAACTTCCCGGGGTTAAAGGTCAGGAGGTTATCGGTAAAGTGCAGCCTGCATCCGGACCCATAACCGTCGGAGATACGAAGTATGCATTGGCAAAAGCCCCAAAAGTGAAAGGGATCATCACCGGCCCCAATACACTTGCCCACGGTCTCCATATCAGTACCCCAATGTACCGGAACAAGGAGGAACTGGCGCTTGATCTTGCCGCTGCATTGGTTCCTGAGGCAAAAGCACTGGAGGCCGCGGGGGTAACCCTGTTGCAGATTGATGAACCGATATTTTCGACAGGAATGGCGGATCTCGCTATCGGAAAACAGGCAATTGAAATCTTAACGACAGCACTGCGGATTCCAACCTGTATGCATATTTGCGGAAATTTAGGCAATGTCCTTGACGAAATCCTGAAGTTCAACGTGAACGTGCTGGACTTCGAGTTCTCGATTAACCCTGCAAATCTCGATCTCCTGTCCCGAAGAGACCTTGCCGGGCGGATGATTGGGTACGGTTGCGTGGACTCATCGATTGATAAGATCGAAAGCGTAGCCGAGATCAAAAAACGAATCGAAAAAGGTATTGAGATATTTGATCCAAGGATCATGCTGCTCGATCCGGACTGTGGAATGCGAATGCGGTCCCGTGAGGCAGCATTTGCCAAGCTAAAGCATATGGCTGAAGCGGCAAAGATGGTACGGATCGGTCTTTGATTTTTTCGTGCATCTCATACTCCACCCGGATTGATATAAAAACACCACTCAAAAAACCACTACTTAAAAAACACGGATTTGTAAACCCCCCTTATTTCTCATTTCCCCCCAGTTCCACGAGATTAAACCCGATCTTCAATCCAAAAGGAACTGTTGGCGCATTTTTCCGGGCACGATAACTATTAAATCAAGCTAATTGGAGTGAGAAATGGGAGAATCCGAAAATTTATAACTCCGTTTTCCATGAATTCCGCATTTTTTTGCATTTTGTGTCAGACACCCCTCCGGAGAATTTGCCAAAAATGGCCCCCGTTTGCTAAAAGGAGGTCATTTTAAGATCACAGGGGCCTGGACAAAACCAGTACTCCAAAAGGAGAGATTCTCCGACGGGAGATTCCTCCCCATAGAAGTATCCCGGGGTGACCGGATACCTGTCTCACTTCCCTGTCAGCTCCCCTGTTGTGGCCGGAGGTGCAGCGCCGGGTCCCGGCTGGGATGCCTCCCCCGGGACCGGCTGGCGTCGCGGCCGATCTCGGTGAGAGCGTGGTCACCGATCCGGAAGAACCGCCACGCATACGTGGGCGAGCAGAACCAGATCTCGCGGGAGATTGCCGGTGACGATGTAATAGTCCGGAGCGCCGCGATCTCAAACGATGCATTCCGCTCCAGCTCTTGTACCATACAGCAGAGCCGGCGCACGCGTTTTATCCGGGGTGTGCCACACCTCCCGGGCCCGTGATGGTGAAATCGCAGATCGATCCGGGTTCGTGATGGTAGTGCTGGACCGTGCCCCGATTCTTTGCTATCCGGTCCGACTCGTCCTGAGCCCGTAACGGATGGCGTCCCCGGGTCATGGGGAAGTCCCTCTGGAAGTTTTGTGTAAGTCGGTGTACACTGGCTGCTGTTCTGCGAGAATTTGTTCCTCAGCGATACCGGGAAATCGTGGGGTTGTACCGGCTCCCGGCACCCGGACAGGTGCTGTTAGTTCCGGTTCTGTCGCATTCGCTGCGAACCCTTCATTTTTTTCTATAGCAAATCCTCCATGACGCTTTTTTGCTCCGATCCGTAACACGAATTTTCTTGTTTCCCTATACCGGGGAATCGGACGGGCCAGATGCTTCTCCAGTCGTTATTCGTGAACATATATATGCTTGTCTTATGCAGGAAAAATCCGGCGTATCCGGGCGCAACGCCACAATTTTTCCGGAAACCGGGCGCAGTTTGTCCAGGAAACAAACGGCAAAAAACAGGCGGGTGTGACCCGCTCAACGACAACCGAATATGCAATCGCGAAAGATTCCTCGTTACCCCCAAACCACAAACCCGAAATATCCCCCATAAAAGATAATGATCAAGGAAAATTATGTCTGTAGAAAGGGAATATCCAATCCGGGTCAAAGCATTCCAGCACTCTCCCTCAGAACCGCTCGGTTATTTTGAAAATATTTTTTCGGAAGAGAAAATCCCGTATGAATATGTGAGGCTCTGGGACGATGACCCTGTCAATACAGAGTCTGCCACTCACCTTGTTTTCCTGGGTGGGCCGATGAGCGTGAACGATGAGGCGGAATTCCCATGGCTCAAACAGGAGAAGGAGCTGATACGGCAATCAGTAAGGAAGCGGGTTCCCGTGCTCGGCTTGTGCCTCGGCGCTCAGCTGATCGCATCGGCACACGGGGCGACCGTGTACCGGTTTCTGAACGAGACCGGCTGGTACCCGGTACACTCCACACCCGATTCCACCGGAGTTTTTGCATTATCCCCGAAGACTTTCCACGTTTTTCAGATGCATGGTGAGACATTTCACCTGCCTGTTGGCGGGAGGCTCCAGTGCAGGGGCGATCATGTACCACACCAGGCTTTCCGGCTCTGGTCAGCACTCGGGCTCCAGTTCCACCTTGAAATGACCGAAAACCTGATCCGGGACTGGGCATGGAGGGAAAGAAAATTCCTGAAAGAAAAGATCGGACGTGATACGGAACGCTACCTTGACGGGAGCAACCTGCTGTGCCGGCAGGTTGCGATGGAGTTTTTGTATCAAAATTTTACATAAAATACACTAATACGATCAAAAAAATAGTTTAATAGAATTTTTTTTGAGGATGTATCAATTTCCCCAAGTTTTTTTTTACAGGGAAAATTCCCGGTTTTTTTTCTGCGGGATAAAAAAAATTTCCTGACCTGTTTTAATGGAAGTATCCCCAATTGCCGTTACGGGCACCATGGCGACTGGATGGTGCCAAGCAGCAGGAGTGTCGCTTCTGCCAGAAGCGGCTCTAAAAAAGCAATTGACATAAAAGGAAAAAAATGATTATACAACCCTTGATGTAGTCGATGCTTCGATGCCATTATCCGTGATGATGAATGGCAGCAGTCGCCGCGGCGACGCCGCGTCCTTCATCTTATGCACCGCAAGTGTCCGCTCGATCTCAGCCTGATGAATTTCTGTCTTGAACTCGATGACAATGTCCGCCGCACGCATGATCCTGGTCATTTCTATAGGCGCGTGAATCCCCGTGTAGACGACAAACATGATATTTGCACTACGTTTCTTCATTTCTTCGCGGGTAAGCCGTAAAAACTTGAGTGCTTCCTCAATCCCGTACTTAATAATGATAGTCGAGAGTGAGTCAACAACAATACGGCCTCCCGCCATCTGCGGGATATACATCTCAGGGTGAAGATCAGTAGCGTCGATCATTCCAAGCTCGACGTCTCCATCGTTCATCAGATAGGTGCCCTCTTCCCCTTCAACCTTCCAGAACTGTAACGCTGCAAGATCTACACCGGCAATCGGTGTCCCGTAGACCATAATAATGGTCCCTTCGGGAAATCCACCATCCAGTAAGAGGTTAAGACCTACAATACCGGTAGTACGTTTTTTCTGTTTTCCACTATCCGGAATGTCCTGGATGTGACTTTTTGTATCCGCCAAAATGCTTCTTCCATATGTTTTTTTTGCCGCTTTAAAAGGTTTGTGTGAA
>Ga0209777_10008113_pt1 | contig 11546 bp, 9 predicted proteins | sample FrelakmetHBP12HB_FD_187147 | JGI IMG/M metagenome (GOLD analysis project Ga0209777, IMG submission 187147) | Freshwater lake sediment microbial communities from the University of Notre Dame, USA, for methane emissions studies -HBP12 HB (SPAdes)... | ecosystem: Environmental > Aquatic >...
CACCATATTTATATCGCGGTGAGCCGTCCAGCTCTCCGCCCGACTGTTCGGGGAATTAAGCCAGAACCGCTCAATGATCCCGGCAAGCGGCGTATACTGCAGGAGGCTCTCCGTCCTTGCATGGAGACGCATGGCCAAATTCGCATCGCTCCACATCCGTTCAATCAGCCCCGGCAATCTCTCGACGGCATGCAATCCGATAGACAATCCCAGTTCCCGAAAGGCAAGACGGTAATCGGCGGGATGTTTCAAGGGGTTGTTTTTTTCATAAAATTGCAGGCCGGTCAGAGAAGAAGCCAGCAGAACATCGAGAAGCTCGGATTGTTCCACCCCTTCATTTATGACCAATTGGGCCAGCCTGTAGGCGGTGCTCAGGAGTTCCCCAAGACCGAGGGGGTCGTCCGTCTCCCAGCTTTTTCCTTCACACATGTTGACCATGTCCGTAATCTCTGAACGGAGATCGGGGCCCGTAATCTCTGAGCTGAGATTGGGCCGCTCACCCGTCCCGGAAGCCTTCCCTGCCGAGGCCTGAAGCTCCAGGTAGGTAACCAGTCCATCGAGAGGATCGTGATGCCCCATTGAGGGTACCAGCGGATGCGAGAGGTCAATGCTCATTTTCCAGTACATCAGCTTCCGGCCGGCGGACGATGGGCCATAGGTAAACCTGGGATGGACCGCTTTGGCAAGTTCAATCGCCCATTGATTAAAAATTGAATCTCCGATCGCCCGATAAATACGATTAAGGGCGTGCATCCATTTCGTCAGATAATGATAGTATTGCCCATCCCGGTCCCATTCCAATTGTTCGTCGTAGGGGTCGTCAGATCCGCGTTCATTCAATTCCTTTCCGATTCTTAACCCGCCCCTGGTGGGGTGCTTTCCGCCCGCCTGTTCGTCGAGCCCGCTGATCCAGCCGGTTCGCAAGTCGTCATCCCTGTGTCGCCCGAGGACGTCATGAACCTGATCGACGAGGTTGAGCGCAAGCTTCCTGTATCGGTCTTCAATGGTTTGACGGTAAAGCTCCAGAAAGTTGCAGACAGCCAAGGCATCCGTCCATAAGTAGCGCCGCGGCGCTTCGCCAGCCGGCGACAGACCGGTCAAACCGGCAAACTCGATCATGATTTCCCCGACCCTAGACTTGGGTACATCCGTTGCCATTTTCCCCATCATCTCCTCCCAATGAACACAATACTATTATCGCTACTGCATCGGCCTTATACCAGCGCCCCAGCGATCCGTGCCTATTCAGCATCAGCCGACATGAGGTCATGTTCCACACCGGCTGATTGGTCGGGCGTTTCTTCCCGCTTGACGTGATCACGTTCGTATTTGAGACGAGAGCAGTCATGAGTCGGCGCAGGTAATGTGTTCGCGCACTTCCCACACCTCGCCCCGCAGGATGTTTGTCTTGTTGAAGATCCAACGATCCACCCAGAAGAACAGCAGGCCGCCGATGAAGTTCGCCAAGACGGTTGCCCAGGTCGCGCCAAACGCGGCAAAGAACACAATGCACACGGCAAGGATTGGCGTCGACATCTGCCAACGGAGCAGATAAAGAACATAATTACGCAGTAACGGCATCTTCGATCCTACCCCCTCTTCGGCCGAACATTAAGGGATAAATTTCCTCTTTGCTCTAGACATGGAGATACTATAGCACAACCTAAGAATTGTGAGAAGACAGAACTAAAGGGTAGAATCCGGGATGTTATAGAATTCGTTGTGTAATCCGGGAGATTGGGGGGATGTAATCCCGATATTCCAGGCACCCAACGGCCCAAAGAAAGTCTTTCGATTCCTGCCTGAAGAGGATCGGCTGGTATGAACCCAGCCCCCACACCGCCCAGCGTGGTTGTCCGCACGGGGTGATTCTCAGAGGCACGGGGTGATTCTCAGAGGCTACCGGGCCGTAGCCGAGTTGGGGAATGATAACGTACTGGTTTGTGTTGTTTTTCACTGTCCAACAAAATTTCTTGATATTAAAAGATATAAGAGTATCATTTGATTTATAAGCTAGCTCGTTTACTAATTTATAACCCTACACCCTGGGAGGGTGCTATGGACTGAAGATCGAAACCCCGATTCTCAAAAAGAGAGCGGGGTTTTGTTTTTTATTGAAACATGGGAGGTGGACTCATGAAAAAAAGTCAGTCGCACGAAAAACATGGAGAATCCGGCCCGAAGATGCTTCTGTCGGAAAGTAAGAGGCTATCCCACCTTTCCGGTATCAAGGTTGTGAAGAAAGGGAAAATACCCGCTGACATTCAGGCCAACGAAGAAATTTATGATTTATTGATTCTTCCCGCATTTACATTATGTGCATGCTATCTTGGATATGCAAATTTTAAAATACTGGAGGAAGAAAAGGTTGAGATTCCTGTCGGCTTGATCTGGGACCTGTTTAACTTTACATCCGGTCTAACCGTCGGCAGGCAAATAATGGATCGGCATATGATGATTATTGAGAAGGCTTTCGAGTTGCTTGGCTTCCATGCAGATCTTTCAGTCAAGGATCAAAATATTGTTGTCATTGATGGGATTTCAAAGATTACGGACAGGGAGAGTGGTAAAACGAAATACGTTGGATTCAACGAAAAAGGCATAAATCCGGACATTTTTTTGCAGATGTTGATGCGTGCTTTACACAAGAGCTTTTGAATGTACCCTCTTTTTGACAACAGGAATTGAGCGCAGGGTCGTCAATCCAGAGACAAATGGTTATCGTTTACATCCCCAGAATCTTTTGAGTTGAGATATTCAGGGGACATAATACGATTTCCCGGGGGAAATAGTAGGGATTTCCACTTCGGTGGAAATAATACGGATTTCCATTTCATGGGAAATAAGAGGAATATTCTAAGCACCCAACGGCCCAAAGAAAGTCTTTCGATTCCTGCATGAATGGAGAAGAAGACGCCCTTCGCCTCCTTAGCTTTCGATCTGCTTTTCTCCTTGCCCCGGTCTGTTTCTTGCCTTATACTCTTCCCCTGTGAGCCTTGTTAATTTCCTTTTAAAACCTGAACACTATTCCGAACGACCATCCAATATTACCTATATTGAGACGCACGCCTCTCACGTCTTTATCGGTGATCATGTGGTCTACAAGATTAAGAAGCCGGTCAATCTTGGTTTCCTTGATTTCTCAACACTGAAAAAGAGACAGGCCGCCTGCCACCAGGAGGTCCTACTCAATTCCCGTCTTGCCGGGGATGTATATCTCGGGGTTGTGCCGATCTATCAAACGGGCCAGGAGTATGGTTTCAGAAAGACGAGGGGGGGTTCCATCGTCGAATATGCCGTAAGGATGAAAAGGATCCCCGATGATTACATACTCGACAACCTGATCAGGCAGGGGAGGCCGCTTTACGGGAGGCTTGAGGAAGTCGGGAGTGTGCTGGCTGATTTTCATAACAGGACTCCCAGTTACCGGGGACGAAAATTCGGTGGGCTGGAGATGATCCGTTCGGCTACCCAGGAAAATTTTGAACAGATGAGTCCTGACCGCGGGGTAACCATTGAGAGGCCCTTCTATGATGAGCTTAAGCGATACACCGAGTGCTTCATCGAAGAGAACGAACAACGGTTTCTGGGGCGGAGGAAAAAGGGCTGGATCAAGGAAGGACACGGTGATCTCCACACCCAGCATATATGCCTGGTGAAACCTCCTATTATTTTTGATTGCATAGAATTCAACAAAAGCTTCAGGATTATCGATGTCCTTCAGGATATAGCCTTTCTCTTCATGGACCTGGAGTTTATGGGAAGGTTTGATCTTTCTGCCCGGCTTTTCAAGGCCTATTCCTCCGGCCTGAGGGATTGCGATGAGGAAATATTAAGATTCTACAAGGTCTACCGTGCCGTGGTTCGAGGTAAGGTGAACGGTCTGCTCCTTCATGATTCTAAAGGGGTGGACATCAAGATGCAGGGCCTTAAGAAGGCAACGGATTATTTCAAGCTGGCGGAATATTATCTCCATCAAGGCAGGGAACATTTCAATCCCGTGGTCATCATGGGCCTTTCCGGTTCAGGCAAATCGGCTCTGGCCAGAGACTTCGCCAATGGGTGGGTCATCCTCCGGTCTGATGAAATCAGGAAACGGCTGGGCGGTGTGGCAGAAGGGGAACATGCCTATCTGGATTACGGTAAGGGGATCTACTCCCAGGGATCGACCGATAAAATTTACTCGATCCTCCTGCAAGAAGCCATTAGGAATGCACAGGAGGGCAAACGGGTGGTGGTGGATGCCACCTATCTCCAATCCGAACAGAGGATGGATTTCTACCGGTCCACCGTTGAAAGCGGGATGAACCCCTTCTTTATCCATTGTTTTGCCTCTGAAGATATTCTCAGGGAGAGGATAAAAAAGAGGATGGAGGAGGGTACCGATGTATCCGACGCCCATCTCGATATTTTGGCCCGGCAGATCGAGGACCAGGAAGAACCGGTTGAATTACCTTTCTTCAGGGTACTGAGATTAAATACCGAGGATACCATACATGAAACGGTGAATGCCCTGAAGGAATTTCTTTAGCTACGGTATCGCCAACCATGTCATGTTTTCCTGCCTGATGATTTTCAGGGGACAGTATAAAGAACCGGGGGAAAAACCTGAACTTAATGAGGAGTATTGCTGGCTTAATTAGATTTTGGGGCCGGACCAGGCCAAGGGGAACAGGGTTCTAATCGGGGGACAGGGTTCTAATCGGGAAATGCTTAAAACCCTGGGCCGTTAAGGATCAAACAGAAAAATAGTATTTTCCGGTTTTGTCTCATGAAAGAAATCGATCTATACGATCCGGTAAAACAATTTTTGGAAAGTCAGGGTTATGAAGTCAAGGGCGAGATCCGGGAATGCGACGTCATGGCGGTCCGAGGCGATGAAGGGCCCGTCGTTGTCGAATTGAAACTCGGTTTCAGCCTTGATGTGCTTCTGCAGGCGGTGAATCGTCTCAGTATTTCGTCGGTGGTCTACATCGGGATTCCCTCTTCCTGCCGGGCGTTCCGGAAGCGACGCCGACGTATCATCAAGCTCCTGAGAATGCTGGGGATAGGCTTGCTGCTGATTTTGGTGAATTCCAAGCGGAGCCGGGTGGAGGTGGTGCTGGATCCCGGTGAATATCACCCGCGGATTCACCCCAAGCGGCGTGTGCAATTGCTCGGTGAATTCGAACGGCGGCGGGGCGATACGATGCCGGGTGGCAGCGGCAGGCGACGGGGGATGATGACGGCCTATCGGCAGAAAGCAATCCGGATTGGCCGATATCTGACGGAAAATGGACCGACCAAAGCATCGGTTATCGCCCATGCGATCGAGGAGTCGGAGGTTCGGCCAATTCTGTATCGGAACGTCTACGGATGGTTCGATCGACTCGGGGAGGGCGTATATCAAATTTCACCGCGGGGAACGACCGAGCTTGCCACCTGGAACAATTCCCACCCGGCTTCATAAATTTTTAATAGGACAGGCCGAAGGGTTTAAACGCCCGAAGGAAACGTTAAAAACAAGATCCAAAAAGGTCTTAAACGGGCCTGTTCATGCTTTCGCACTCACCCGGGGCGGGTTCCCCCACCAGGTCCGGGGCAGGCTTCTCTGAAATAACTCGGAATCTACGACTTGCAGTGGGCTAATAATTTTGCTATCGTGTTCAGTGGGGTAAATTGATTGAATGAATAAAACGCTATTTCTATCGGAGGAGGAAACTGAATGGATATTAAATCTAAGATCAACGTGGAAAACCAGAAGAAGAGTGCCCTGAAAAATCTCGACGCCCACCGGGCTTTTCTGAAAGAGAAAGGGCTCAAGGAAGACGAGATCAAAAGAAATGCCATAGTGCGAAAGCTGAAAGCTGACGTGAGAAAAGCTGATTTTCGGCTGGCCCGCATTGCCGATCAGGAGAAACAAAACCAGGATCTCGCCCGAGCGAAGGCTGAAAAGCTGGCCTCTGGGAAGAAGCCCAAGGGAGAATCCAAGAAAGAAGCCAAAGTAGAAGTGCAGGGGAAGAAAGGGGAAAAAGAAAAATCGGAGAAGAAGACTAAATCCGAGGGACAGAAGGACAAGAAATAGAAGAATACGGCCCCCGCCCTGCGGCCCCGGCCCCGGCCCTGGGTCTGGGGTCGGGTCTTGAATCCTACACCTTACGGCGTTTAAAGGCTGGGGATGGTGGGGGATTAGTTCAATCGGAAAACGACAATCAGGATCAGACCATTTATCGGAATATGATATTTTTAAAAGGACACCGGGAAGCCAGGGGGTCGGGCCGGCTTCGACGAACCTCTGGATTCCTTCAAAAAAAAAGGAGACCGGTATGAATCAGACAGCAACCCAGAAAGATCCGGGTCAAATACCGGGCAATAACCGGTTCGGCTGGAATTTTGTTAGATATGCCGGAGTGGCGGCTATCATCATCGGGTGTCTGTTGATGAGCGCAAGTCTCCCCCGGGCCGAGGAGCCTGCGGAAACGGTCAAGGTCAAGGCCTTGCCCGGCATTCCGGAAGATCTTGAAATCGTCTATGGCTGGGGAGCCACCCATGCGGAACGGGGAAGAAGCATCTATTCCATCCTGGCCGACGGCACAGTCGCCTATGAAAGAACAAGCGGCCGGAGAGGTTCAGGAAACCGGCGGATCGAGCACTTCCTTTTGACGAAAAATGAATTGCAGCGTTTAATCCATGCCATTGAAGACCAAAAATTCTTCGGCTTGGAAGAACAATACACCAACCCGAGAATCAGGGATGGCTCTTCGGCCTACCTGACGGTAAGAATCAACGGAAAGCAACATTCCGTAACCAAGATTAATATGAAAGTTAAAGCCTTTGATAGGATCACCGATCTGATTGATACTATCATGAAAGATAAAAAGCCGATTCCGGACAAAGAAAATTCGTCCCAATAAATTCCCTTCCCAACCCAAAGAACGCACCCCATAGCCTGGACAAGGGATAAAATTGGAATATCAGCTTTATGCCACCTGCCCCGATGAAATGACGGGCCTTCTGGCCAAGGAAATCGCTTCTATCGGCGGGACCGACATACGGACCGACTACCGCGTGGTCTATTTCAGCGGTACGAAGGAAGTCGCTTACAAGGTTCACCTGCACTCGCGCCTGGCGAGTCGCATCTGCCGGGTGTTAAAAGAAATCCCGGCGCAATCCCCAACCATCATCTTCGACAAGGCCAAGAAAATTCGATTTGATGAGCTCTTTTCCGACAGGCAGGCGGTGGGGATCAATGTGGTCGCGGCCAACGATGGAAGTGGGATTCCTAATCATTTGATTGGCAGTAAACTGCGCGAGGCCATCAACGATTGCTTTCAGCATCACCTGAACATCCAACCCAACCAAAGCTCCCAAGGCGCCGCCGTCGGGATCAGCGGCTACTTCCACAACAAACGTCTGCTGGTCAGCGTCGATACCACCTTTGAGAGTCTTCACCGGCGGGGATTCCGCGTGGACGGCCATCCGGCTCCTTTGAATGAAACGCTCGCTGCTGCCCTGCTCGCGGTCTGTGAGTACGACGGGACCACGAATTTCTTCGATCCCATGTGCGGCAGTGGCACGATCGTAGTCGAGGCCGCCCAGATTGCGATCAATCGGGCTCCGCTGATACACAGAAAAAAAGGCGGTTTTGGCTTTGAATATCTGCATGATTTTGATCCAGAGCTTTGGCAGACCATTCAGAACCAGGCGCGAGCGGCTGAGCGGCCCGCGAAGGTGGGAATATTTGCTTCTGATATCGATCCTCAATTTGTCGAGATCGCCAAAAAAACCGTCACCAAAGCTCAGTTGGAAACCGTTGTTCAGTTTGAGACCAAGGACTTCTTCAACACCGAGAAACCGGCTGAGTGCGGACTCCTGATCGCCAATATCCCTTATGGCCTCAGAATGACGGAAAAAGACGTCAGCGCGGAGTTTTTGCGAGCCATCGGTGACCACCTCAAAAATCACTTTAAAGGATGGCGCTGTGGGATTCTCGCGCCCGTCTCGTCGCCTCTGAAGGAAATCGGACTGAAGCCTAAAAAGCAGATGCCGTTTTTGAACGGTACCGTTCCCGTCAAACTTGTCATCTTTGATATGTATTGATCCTGATTGGTGCACTGGGGACTTATTAAGTAGAGCATAAAATTGATTGCACTCAATACGGTAAGGCGCCTTGTCCCTTCCGTGTTGACGTACCTATAGGCATCGAGATGGTTGACATGAGACGGAGAAAATTGGCTCTCACTCCAGGGCCGTAAACCAGGGCCAGAGACGAAAAAGAACCCATAATTAATTTTTAACCACGGACCCACACGGACAACCGGGGACGTTATTTTTTCCCTAGTTGTCTGTCTTGTCTGTGGCGAAGAGGCATCCTATTTTTTGCACCTGGTAATAAGATTCAGCCGTTGACCAGGGACAGGAAATGAAAAACCGGAAAGGAGAGACGTAATGGGAGACAAAGGCAAGAAGGATAAGGAAAAGGGGCAGATAATTTTGTCTCTTTTACTGGCTGCTTCGGTTTTATTCCAACCCGCCTCTTTATCTTCAGCCCCAGCGGTGTCAACAACGAAAGAGATCAGAAATTATCAGGGGAAACACCTTGATCCTTTTGATCGGAACTACGACAATTCCATCAAAGGTCCGCAACAGGTCAATCCCCAAACGTACCGGTTGGCTATAACCGGCCTGGTAGAATTTCCCCAATCTCTGACTTATCAGGACGTATTGAAACTCCCAAGCCATGAAAGGGTTATTACCCTGCATTGTGTGGAGGGTTGGAAGGAAACTCTTTTGTTTAAAGGGGTCCGATTAAAGGACCTATTGGACCGAGCCAAAGTAAAGCCTGGGATTCTGACTGTAATTTTTTATGCTGCCGACGGTTACTCCTCTTCCTTGCCCTATAAGGATGTGGAACGTCTTGACCTGTTACTGGCTTCTGAAATAAACGGCTTAACCTTGGATGCCAAACGTGGCTTTCCCTTTCAGGTCGTGGCTGAATCCAAGTTGGGCTATAAGTGGGTCAAATGGGTAACCCGGATCGAGCTTTCCGATAAACCGTATCAAGGATTCTGGGAAAAGCAGGGCTATGATAATCAGGCCGATGTGAAGTGATGCCGTTTCCGGCATTTCCCATTTTGGTTCCCTCGGCCGATTACCTGGTAAAGGGCACCGGGAAAATAACCCCTGGGTCTTCGAGCCATGATCCCTCGGTAAGACAGTAAAAATAAATCGTAAATACTTTATTACAATTCCCTGACTCCAATTTCACAGGTATTTTTTTGAGAATTGCCTTTGTTTGCCATTTTAGTTATTATATTTATTTAAGCAAAGAAAGGGTAACCTTGGTCAATTAGGGAAGGAGTTTTATATGCTGCTGCTTACCAGAACCCTACAATTGGTAATCGGACTGCTGCTGTTTTTCGGATTCGTTTCAGCTCCAGCTTTGGCGAAGGACTTTGCTGAAGGGGAACTGATTGTAAACGGCAAGACGGTGCAACTCATTCACGCCTACGCCGTGACCCAGAAGGGCTTCTTTGATCCAAAGAAAGAAGACGTCAAGGTGATCCTGACGGATGTGCCGGTTCCCGAAGATGTCCTTTCGGACGACAATACGGCTCTGGACGGTCTGGCGCTGCAAGGCAAGCTGCACGGCGTTCGAGTAGTCCTCGATTCTGAAAAAAACCCGGTCTCGGGATCCATCTATCATTCCGCCTTTAAAGGATCGGCTTCCATGACCGGCATGCACAAATTCACACCAAAAATATTCGACGGCAAAACCATCGCCGGGACGCTCGCGATGGCCGCCCCGGATGACTTCATGGGGGTGACCTTCCAATACAATGCCACCTTTGAAGCTGTCATTCGGCGTCCTCCAGTGCCGACTTTTAGCGGATCTGAGGCGGTCAATAGCGCCCCCGGCCAGAAGGCGGTCGCCTACTACAAGGCCATACTGTCCGGCAATGTCACGGCCCTCAAGCAATGCCTCGTCTCCGATATGGCCAAACAGCTCGATGGCCCGCAAGGGAAAGAGATCATCGAGATGTTGAAGGCCATGACTCCTGCGAATATCCAGATCGTCGAGGTTACGATCAGCGGCACATCGGCCGTCGTCAGATCCGAAGCAAAGGAGGGTGACACGACCACATCGGAAAAACTCAAACTTCTGCTCCTTAATGGCCAGTGGAAGGTGACCCAATGATAGGGTAATCGGGATATCCTCATAATGTCCCTCTCCGGACTTTCCTTCCCCCAATCTAATCTTATCACACCCCTGCGGCCGGCTTCGACCCTCAAAATATTTTTCTCAAAAGAGGTTTCATTATGTTTCTTTACCATATGGCAAAATGACACTATAGTCTGAGATATTATGACAACCTACCTAAATAAGGGGACACTTCCCCTATTTATTCTGATCATAAATAAGGGGATATGGCCCCTATTTATCCTATCATTGGATTATACGGAGTTGAATAATTGAAACGGGGGGCGGGCGAGGGCAAGAAGGGTTTTCTTCATTTTTATCACATCTGGACCGACCGTTATCGGCCCCTGATAAGATAGAGGGGACATCCTAACAATCATTAGCTCAAGGCCCAAGTCTGGCAATTGCGGCCGTGATCTGATCGAGCGCCGCCTGAATATTCTCCATTGAATTCGCAAAGCACAGTCGCAGATAGCCCTCTCCGTAGGCGCCGAAGGCCGTGCCCGGCAATAAGGCGACACCGGCCTGGTCGAGCAGATAATCCGCCAGCCAAGCTGACGTACGCTCCAGACCCGATACGTTCGGGAAGGCATAGAACGCGCCCTGCGGCAGCCGGCAATGCACCCCGGGAATCGAATTCAATCCGGCGACGAGCACATCGCGCCGGCGTTTGTATTCAGCGACGACCTCGACTACCTGGTCCTGCGGACCGGTGATGGCTTCAATGCCGGCGACCTGGGTGAAACTTGCCGTACAGCCTACGGAGTGCACCAGCAGTATCCCGACACGCTCGGCCAGCGCTTCAGGCATGATGCCATAACCGAGTCGCCAGCCGGCCATGGCATACGTTTTCGAAAAGCCGTCGCAAATGATGGTGCGGTCCGCCATGTGGGGCAAGGCGGCGATGCTGGGCGCGGGATGGCCGTCGTAGAGCAGGCGCGCATAGATTTCGTCTGACAAGACCCAGAGGTTCTGCTGAAGGGCGACCTCGGCGATGTGTTCGAGCGCGGAGCGCGGCATGACCCCACCGGTCGGATTGCTCGGCGAGTTCAGGATGATGAGCCGCGTGCGATCATTGACCAGGCGGTCAAAGGCAGCGAGGTCGAAGGAAAAATCCTCCTCCTCGCGCAGGGGCACAGGGACCGGTACACCGCCGGCAATACCGATCATGGCCGGATAGGTCGGAAAACCCGGATCGGGATAGATGACCTCGTCGCCGGGATGGACAACCGCCAGCGTTGGAAAGAAGAGCGCGGGCTTGGCGCCGGGTCCGACGACGACCTGGGATGGTTTCACTTCGATGCCGCGTCGTGCGCTTGCGTCTGCAGCGATAGCCTGCCGCAGGGCATCAGTGCCGGCCGACGGG
>Ga0209777_10008114_pt1 | contig 11543 bp, 7 predicted proteins | sample FrelakmetHBP12HB_FD_187147 | JGI IMG/M metagenome (GOLD analysis project Ga0209777, IMG submission 187147) | Freshwater lake sediment microbial communities from the University of Notre Dame, USA, for methane emissions studies -HBP12 HB (SPAdes)... | ecosystem: Environmental > Aquatic >...
ATCGAGGTCGAATAATGCTGCAAGGGATTATTGTGAGGCCCCTGAAACGATTTGCAGACGAAAGAGGCTTCTTCACAGAGATCATGAGGAGCGATTGGACGGATGTCTTCCAGGATGAAGTATGTCAGGCCAATATGTCCATCAGCTACCCCGGCGTAGTCAGGGCCTGGCACAAGCACGAAAAAGGCCAAATTGATCGTTTCTTGGTAGTTAAGGGAGCATTGAAGATCTGCGCCTACGACGATGAGACGCTAGAGCTGGACGAGGTAGTCTCGACCGGAGAGAACCTCCAGGTAGTCAGGGTTCCCGGGTGCTACTGGCATGGGTTTAAGGTCGTAGGAAACGAGACAGCTACGTTGGTCTATTTTGCCAACAGGCGGTACTGCCACGGCGATCCAGACGAGATAAGAAGGCCTTGGAATGATCCAACAGTTATACCTTCTCTGGTAAACGGTAGAAAGAATGACCGCTGTGGGATACCATGGGATTGGTTTGCCCCCTCATTCAAGTGATGCCAAGAACTTTCTCTAAAAAGGCTTTGCAGCTCGTTTTATAGATCGTTGACTCTGCTGTTCTCCAGGAGGCACTTGGAGCATCTGGCCAACCAATTACTTAATGCATATACGACTGGAGGACACAAGCCAAGTGATAGTAACTGAAACCACCTAATAGGTAGCTAAACCCCATTCGACCAAGGAAGTATACGCTAAAAACAGGGATGATCGCAGTGTCATTAATACGTGCAACCTGTGATCTATCCCTGCATTTTTCGACATGCGTTAAATGGCAAGATATTATTATAAGGACTCTTCTCGACTCAAACTCCTTTTACCTTTACAGCATAGATTCTATATCATCAGAATCGCTATGCAATGACACAGTGGACCAATATCGGGTGAGCTGGTCGATTTGTGCCTAATGTCTGTGGAATAACAGGTTAGCCAGAAGAGCATTTAGCCCGATTTTGCAGGTTATATACCGAACTACGGATTACTTTCGCGGTGGTACGTGCATCCTCAAATGAGTTCTATGACGGTTTTCATCGATATTCTTCGAAGTGTCATAGAACCACACACATAAAACAAGTCAGGATAATGTTAAATCTCAACAGGCGCTAATAGGTCTTCATATGTTCTCGGAGTACATCGAGGCCGCTTTAGAGCGAGCTGTTTACAAAACCATCCGTCCCGGAGCTCCCTGGTGCATGGGCCACAGGTAAGACTATTGAGGAGTCCCGGAAGGAGCTAATCTCCGTCATTGAGGGCTGGATAGCTCTCAGGCTGAGGATGGCCGGTCTATCCCTCCTATAGGCGGTCACACGATAACAGCATCTGCGGAGCCGGTGAGCATAACTTTACACTAACTTTATAGCCTTCAGGCAAAGTGGAGTTTCAAAGTAAATGTTTCTAACGAAAATCGATAGCATATGGCCTTATGCGATTGGACCGTTGCCTTAATTTGGATAGTGGGGGGTTTGCGGCTATTTTCGATATGCGTATGCTTGGGTGATTACACCAAAACGCCTTTAAAGTCTGTATTCTGCAACGATGCATAGCAAAAGGCGGGATCTCCAAAATGTTCTATGACATTTCTTCAATTATTCTCGAGTGTCATTGAGCCTTTTCGAGCATCGTTTCAATCCTGTCAAGGTTAGGCAGCTGCCAGGTTACCACTAATGGATCTAAGCCAAAGGGGCGATACTTAGGATTGATTCTGCAATATCGTGAATGAGGTGACAGCTCTTTGAATACGATCAGATCAACCTTATGTGTACTGGAATGCCTCAAATATCTACAAGGACACATAAGGTACTATTCAAGCTGATAATAGAGCGGGTCTAACAAAGGTCATCCGACTCCTGGAGGGGCAGGAGGTCCTAGCGGCAACAAAGGGCCAGGTGGGAGAGATGAGGCCCGCGGGGGAGGGTTCCTACGTGCTTCAAAAAAAGATCAAATGTGGTGATCCTACCTGCCATTGTGCAAGAAGCCCGAGGATTTCCATGGTCCATATTGGTATTTGTTCACCAAGAAGGACGAAAAGACCAGGTCCAAGTTTATAGGAAAGAACCTGCCAGCAAAGGCTTCTTCTTGAGAGGGCATGAGCGCTAACATCGATTTTAAGGCCGGATCTCGGCCGGCATCTGTTAACCGATAATGCACTGCAGACCTGGAGCGCAAAGGTTGGTGGGGTGATGAAGTAGAAAGCATATTCATAAAATGGAGATGCTTCTAATACTGGTCTGGAATAATTACCCAAAACCTTTTCATCTGATCTGTCAAAGCATGGTGAAGTTAATGAGAGCTGGTACAGTTGAAGACCACAACATCGATGTGCTTAATGGCTCCTGACTATGCTATGATCGGAAAGAAATAAATTTGGGAGAGATTGAGATGAAGATTGCCATAGTAAGCCCCAGTCACGTTCCCTATGTTTATGGGGGCTTAGAGGGTCTTACCTGGAAGCTGACCGAGGCCATTAACCGATTGACATCCCATCAAGCCGAGCTGATAAAGCTGCCTTCCCCTGAAAGCTCCTTCTGGGACCATGTAGATTCCTACCATCAGTTTTACAAACTGGACTTGTCCCATTTCGACCTGATAATCTCAACCAAGTATCCCACTTGGATGGTCAGGCACCAGAACCATGTGGTATACATGGCTCACCACCTGCGCGCGCTCTTTGACACCTACAACTTTACTAATCAGCCGGAAATGGTTCCCCCACATATGAGCTCAGGCCTGGTTGGAGAGATCCTGGACCTGATCCGCGCTGGAGATCATTCGGAGCAACGGGTGGAGGAGGTCTTCGAGAAGCTAGACTGCCTGAGGAAGGAGGCTAGCGACTACAACAAGGAGATCTTCGACTTCCCTGGCCCCTTCATAAGGGAGATCATTCACTTCTTCGATTCTTATGCACTATCCCCACAGCGGATCAGCCGTTACACCTCCATCTCTGATAACGTGGCAAGAAGAAACGACTATTTCCCTATTGGTGTTCAGGTAGAAACTGTGTATCCTCCTTCCAACATCGATACCTTTCGATGGAACGGCTACGATTATCTCTTCACTGCGAGCAGGCTGGACGGCCTCAAGCGCATTAATCTCTTGGTAGAGGCCATGAAATACGTCCCTCATGACATAAAGCTCAAGATCGCAGGAACAGGTCTTGAGGAGGAGAGGCTAAAATCACTGGCCTCCCTGGATAGCAGGGTGGAGTTCTTGAGCTTTGTTAATGAGGAGACCTTGGTTGACCTTTACTCAAAGGCCCTGGCTGTACTATATGTTCCCTACGACGAGGACTACGGCCTCATCACCATCGAGGCCATGATGAGCGGGAAGCCAGTTATAACCGCCTCCGACAGCGGGGGTCCACTGGAGTTCGTGAAGGACGATCAGACTGGTTATGTGGTGGAGCCGGATCCTCAAAAGATAGCAGAAAAGATAAACTATCTTATTGGCAATCCTCAGGAGGCCAGGAGGATGGGGGTGAGGGCTCGCCGGAGAGTTGAGAACATAACCTGGGAAGGAGTGATGGCAAGACTCTTTGGTCAAGACTCCATTATCATCAAGCAAACTCAAAATGCAGTTTCGGATCGAGATAGCCAGATCATCGCGTTAAATGATCAGCTTCAAGAAGAGTCGAATCGGACAAAGACGCTTGCGCTAGCGATTGCAGATCGGGATAGCCAAATTACAACCCTTTCCAAGCAGCTCCAGGAATCTAACGAGCTTACCACCTCGCTATATGAAGAGATTGTCGAAATGAAAAGAAGCGTTGTGTGGCAGATGACTATGAGGTTTCATGAGGGGTTTGTTGAAAAGGCGCTTCCCGTAGATAGTAGGCAGCGTAGATGGTACGAGCTAGGGTTAAAGAGTGGAAGGATTTTGTTAAATGAAGGGTGGGGAACCTTCTCGTTAAGGTTTAAACAATATATGAATATATCTACTAATAAAGATTTAATTAAAAATAATAATAATCTACAATTGACAGAATATCGTGGAGGGAATGGTAATAAGTCGAGTTTATTAAAAAATGTTTTGGTTATGGACTACCAAATACCAAAATACGATAGAGATGCAGGCTCCTTAAGGTTATTTAAAATCCTCAAAATACTGTCAGAAATAAGCAAAGTAACATTTATCGGAACGGATCTTATTAAGAGTGAGTCCTATTCGAGTGATTTGGAGGCATTAGGGATTCAAACGCTTTATTACCCAAAAATAAATTCTGTGGAGTCTTATCTTGAAAAATGCGGAAACAATTTTGACGTAATTATCATTAGCAGATATGATCTAGCCATAATCTATTTAAGGATTGCCAAAAAATTTTGCGCAAATGCAAAGATTATATTCGATACGGTTGACCTCAATTTTTTAAGGGAAAGTAGGAGGGCAAAAATAGAAAATGATAAGCAGCTTTTGGCTAAGGTAGTATACATGAAATCGCAAGAATTGCTTTTAGCCGAAATTAGTGACGCTACTATAGTTGTAAGTCCTTTCGAAAAGGAGCTTTTATTGCGCGAAAATTCTAAATTAAATATTTATATTGTTTCCACTATCTATGATACAGTAAATGAAGTAAAACCATTTCAAAAACGTAAAGATATTTTGTTTATAGGCGGTTTTCATCATCCTCCTAATATTGATGCAGTACTTTTTTTTGCAAATGAGATATTCCCAATTATAAAAAAGAATCTAATTGATGTAAAATTCTACATAATCGGGAGTGACCCCACCCCAGAAATCCGATCTTTAGGTTCGCAAGATATAATAGTAACTGGTTATGTTAAGGATGTAAGACCCTATTTCGAAAACAGCAGAGTCTTTGTTGCTCCACTGAGATATGGAGCGGGAATTAAGGGCAAGATTAATCAGAGTTCTAGTTATGGTTTGCCAGTAGTTACTACATCAATTGGCGCTGAAGGCATGGACCTAATAGATGAAGAAGATGCATTAATTGCAGATACTCCAGAGATGTTTGCGAATAAAGTCATTGAACTTTACAATAACGGGGATCTTTGGTGCAAATTATCAAAAAGTTCTATCGAGACGACTAAACGTAAGTATTCCTATGAAGTGGCTAAAAGTGAGTTGAGTAAAATAATCTATTGAATGGAGCTATTAATGATATCGCAACCATTAGTTTCTGTGATTATTCTAAATTGGAATGGAAAAAGATTTATCGAAGATTGCCTGAAGAGCGTAACTGGAACAAATTATACTCATTTAGAAATTATAGTTGTGGATAATTGTAGTACCGATGGCAGTGATAAAATTGTTGAAGGAAAATTTCCTAATATAAAACTTATAAAAACTCATAAAAATTTAGGATTTGGTGGTGGAAATAATATCGGAATTAGATCGTCAATGGGAAAATATATAGTCTTACTAAATTATGACACTCTGATTGACCCAAATTGGCTCTCTGAGTTGGTCAAAGTTGCAGAAGACGACCCATTGATTGGATTAGCTGGTTGTAAGATTTATTTTAGTAATACAAATATTATCCAACACGCGGGAGGTCGAATTGATGAAACTGATGGCCGATGTCGTCATTACGGGTATAACGAAGAAGAGCGCGGCATCTACAATCATATTAGAGATGTTGATTACGTTACAGGCGCAGCTCTGATGATCAGTAGAGCTTGTTTGCATAAGATAGGATTATTTGACCCCCTCTATTTTATGTATTATGAAGAAGTCGAGTTAGCTCTAAGGGCGCGTAGGCAAGGGTTCAGAGTAGTCTATGTCCCGTCGGCTGTTATTTACCATTATGAAAACGCAGGTTTTGGTGGCAGGACCGATCGATATAATGCACTAAATACAAGAAATCGATTTCGGTTTTTAATAAAAAACTATGGTATTTCTAAATTTGTAATCTGTTTCTTAGGCGAATTTTATAGAAGATGGTTTATAGGAATAAGATATGCAGAGAGCCAAAGAATCATAATAGAAATGTTTTTTTGGAATGTTTTACACTTATCTGAAACATTAAATTCTAGAATAAACATAATAAAGCTGGATTAACCCATGGACGAAACTCATTATGTTAAATATAGCGCCAGATTATTATCTGAAGAAATCCCACAATCAATGGTAGCTGATCTTGAATATCAAATACCCCTAAGACTAAGAAATACTGGCAATATCAAGTGGTCCAATAATTTTAATCTAGCCTATCATTGGCTAGATCCATCGGGCGAAATTATCGTATTCGAGGGTCTTAGGACCGCTTTTCATAGGATCATAAATCCAAATGAGGAAATTGATATTGTAGCGAATGTAAGAAGCCCATCTGATGCAGGAAATTATATTTTAATGTTCGATATTGTGCAAGAAGGTGTTACCTGGTTTAGGGATAAAGGCTCTGAAACCGTGCCATTCAAAATAATTGTGCAAAAAGAGTATATGTTCTCGATATTCAAAAAATGCAAAAATAGCTTATATTTATTTTATAATATATTTTCTACCATATTTTTATCCTTGCTAGTTCCTCCTGTTATAGCTTTATTTATGGCTTTCGGATTAATTCCATTTATTTGGAGAAAATTTGATAATTTGTTTTTTTCCAAGCCCAATATTTTCCCTAAAAGTAAGTTGAAACTATGTATAGTTACTCGGCCGGATCTTTTTCCGACCACACACGGCGGAGCAGTAAAGACAATCTCAACGGCGAAATTCTTGAGTATTTATCACGATGAAATTGAGGAAGTAATTTTGCTAACCGCTAATAGCGATATATTTTATCAAGTAGACGATGGTGTTTTTAACGAAATGAATTACCCATCATGGATAAAAATTATACCTAAATTTAATATAATGTCACGTTTATTATTAAGTTTCTTGGGAATCCCTAAGGAAGAAGTTTGGATGTATTCGACCTTGCTTGACTTTAATTTATGGATAAAGGTATTATTTATAACATTTACGCATAAGACCGAGGTTTTACAATCGGATTATCCCGGGTTTGCTTTTTCTTTCTTGCTCCCCAAGTTAATATTTGGAACTTTTACTTCTCTAAGTGAACATAATGTCGAATATATACGATTAGCGGATACATTTAGTCTTTCGTTGCTCGGAAATGTTACATCCAGAAATCTAGAAAAATTTATTTGTATGTTTGTGGATATAATTATTACTGTTTCGTCAGTAGATCGAGATAATTTAATAAAACTGGACATTAAAAAAGGCAAAATTTTCGTAATAGCGTCAGGTGTTGATGTTGCTAGATTTGAGGGTATAGAAGCGGACGAAATCAAGAAGATTTATGGAATGAAAGGACCCGTTTTGATTTTCCATGGTACACTTCATTATAAACCAAACAAAAAGGCAGTGGAAATTATTTCGAAGCATATTCTCCCTCGATTGCGACAGGAAGGAGTACATGTTAAATTCTTAATAGTAGGCAGTTCCCCTCCGATAGAATATTCGGATAAAGATATAATTTTCACTGGGGTCGTGGACGAAGAGGATCTCCCCAAGTATATAATGGCTGCGGATTTAGCTGTGGTTCCGTTATTAGCAGGAGGAGGAACGAGACTAAAGATTTTAGAATATTTTGCAGCAAAGAAGCCTGTCATCTCCACGAGTAAGGGTGCAGAGGGGTTGAACGTCACAAATGGTAAGGAAATCGTCATCGAAGACGATTTAGATAAATTTATCAATGAAATTATATATTTAATTAATTCTAGAGATAGGCAAGAATGTCTCGCCAATAACGCGTATGAATTTGTGAAGCAATACGATTGGAGAAACTTAAGTTTGGAATATATATCGCTGTATAAACGAAGGAAATGAATATCCGCCATCTCCCTAACAATATTTCGGACCAACCAGTGCAGTTCAAGGAAGATCAAGATAGCCTTCGACCCAGAAAGGTTCAGGCCCGCAGAGTCCCGATAGCTCTATCTCTAACCAATAACATTAATATCTCGGGTTTAAAGTAATGCACACGCTTAGAGATATAATCGGAGACCAGCTAAACTACTACTGATATGGACGGGATAGGAGTGGGTAATATTGAGGATTGTCGTTTTCATAAATTAATGAGAAGATTGTCTGAGGTAGGGATTATCAGTGTTGTGATATTGAACTTCAACGGGAAAGGTTACCTGGATAATTGCCTCTCCTCCATGCGCTCTCAGACACTCAAGAGCTACGAGGTAATAGTAGTCGACAACGGCTCCACTGATGGCAGCGTGGAGTATCTCGAGACACACTACCCCTGGGTCCAGGTGATAAAGAATAGGACAAACCTCGGGTTTGCAGGGGGCATAAACTCGGGAATAAGGCAAGCCAAGGGTGAGTACATTCTGACTTTGAACAACGATACCCAAGCGGACAACCGATTCCTGGAGTGTTTGGTGGGACCGATGAAATCGGATGCGAGTATCGGAATATGTGCTCCTAAAATGCTTTTTTCTGATGGCAGGATCAACTCAGTGGGAACCTGTATATCGCGCAGCGGTGCAGCCTGGGATAGAGGATTGTTCCAGGCTGATAACGGGCAGTACGACGCTCCTGAGGAAGTCTTTGGGGCCTGTGGTGGTGCTGCCCTTTACCGGAAGAAGATGCTTGAAGAAATCGGGCTTTTTGATGAGGACTTTTTTCTTTATTTTGAGGATGTGGATCTTGCTCTACGAGGCAGGCTTGCTGGCTGGAGGTGCCTCTACGTCCCGGACGCGAAGGTTAATCATGTCTTTGGTGGCACTACTGGCTTCGGCTCAGAACTATCGGTCTATTATGGGAACAGGAACTTTCTATGGTATGTGATAAAAGACTTCCCCGTGAAGCTGCTAGTCAAATCACTGCCCTGGATCATCGGGCGTAATCTGGGTGTCGTACTTTACTATGCCAGGATGGGCGAGGGGAGGTTAATCCTTAAATCAAAACTCGATTCTATCAAGGGCTTGCCGAAAATGCTGAGAAAGAGGAATCAAGTGGAGCGAAAAATTTCCGAGAATGAGATAAAAAGTTTCATTCAACCCTGGGCAAAGATACCGAGACCGTAGAATGCGGTTCAGAACGTGGTTCATCGAGTACAGAGAACTGAAATAAGGATCATAACCATTGCAGAACTGCTATCCGACGGGTGGCTAAAATTGCACCTTAACCGATGGTGCGGGTAAGAGATCATAAGAGCTATATATAGAAAAACCTCAGCGAGTGCTAGTATAATGGCAGGAGAATTACAGCTTTATGAATCACAAGATTATTAATTTGAAGGAGTACACCCTCAAAGATGATTATATATATCACAAGGAGTTTTTCGATGTGTAGTCCCGAAAGTATTTCAAAAATTTTGACTTAAATAATAAACTTGTTCTGGACTTTGGCTCTGGTGACGGCTTTCATTCAGGATTTCTGGCAAATGAAGGATGCAAATATGTAATTGGCATCGATAATCTAGATTATGATATGGAGTGGTGGGATGGAGAGAAAAATTTTAAACAAAGATTAGCAAAAATATTTGAAACATGCGGCTCGAAAGTGTCTTTAAACAAATTCCAATTTATTAGAATGGATGCGGAAAATCTGCTATTTAAAGACGAGCTATTCGATCTAGTCTTTTGCGTGAACGTCTTTGAGCATGTTAGGGATCCTGAGAAGGCATTGTATGAAATTTGGAGAGTCTTGAAGCCAAACGGGGGCGCTTTTATTATGTTCGATCCTGTATACTATTGCGATACAGGCAGTCATATGTTCGATTATATACCAGAGCCTTGGGGACATCTTGTATGTTCTAACGAAGATTATGCTGCTAAATTGAAGAATGCTGGGACTCCTCCAAGTCAAATAAACGATTTTCTTTACGGGATGAATAGAAAACCAAAGGATTATTTTATAAACATGTTTAACAGTATAGTCAAAGACGAATATTTCGAGAAACTAGTTTACAATACGTGGTCGGGACTCTTGAGCGAAAGCCATAGAGAGCATCCAAATTACTACCGTTTATTAAATACAAATAAATATTCTGAAGAGGACTTACTTTTTAGGGGATTGAATATCTTATTAAGAAAGAAATCAAAGAGATTCTCCAGTTTGCGCAAGCCGATCTTAACTTTATTCAGGTAATGGCCAAGTCCTTCGATCAAATCTACGCCATAGCCAGCTTGCACAAAACGTCCTAAACCTGGAGGACCTGTTCGACCAGATCGCCAGTGCATCAAGCCCGATGGCTGCCTATTTAATTTCTGTCGGAATACTAATATTCCTAATCCTTCTATTAGGTATCAATATCTATATGCTCGAGGACGTAAGATCGTAGCGGGGTCATGTTAGCGGAGCCATAATGTCGAATGGAAAATTGATATTTGCGGACTTGATTCGCATTGTTGCAATGCTGCTTGTTGTATTCTGGCATGTAATCGCCAATATGCCAAATGAGTTTGAATATCTTAAGTTCGGTTTCTGGTTTTACAATTTGATTTCTGTAAATATCGGATCATTCGCGGTAACCATGTTTTTCTTTATTAGTGGGGTATCTCTTCAGTATAATTATCCTGCAATACAATCCATACCAAAATTTTACATTAAACGGTTGATACGAATATATCCTGCCTTATGGTTGAGTGTCTTATTCGGATTAGTTATCATACGCAGGGATGCTGTGCCCATTAATGATGCCGAAATTATATGGAGTCTATCTGGCATATTTGCACTTTTTCGCGCAACTGCCCTAAATTCGTGGACGTGGTTTTTAGGAACTATAATCTTATTTTATTTTTTGTTCCCATTTCTTTCTTCGGCGATTTCCAAGCGGCCCTTCTTGAGTATGGCAGTTATTCTCTCATTATCTGCCTCATCAAGATATTTGCTGAATGTTCATCCACTTAATATAGCAGGTCCGTCAGGATTCATAGATTGCATGATGGCAAACACGTTTCCATTAAGCAATCTGTTTACCTTCTCCTTAGGCATATTCTCAATCCAGCGTGGCATCTTTCCAGAGAAGAAGCATAATATTATGGTGATATCATTTATTAGCACATTAACTTATCCTATTTATCTAATTCATGGTTTTTTGCTTGGCCCATACATGGCACTTTCAGAGACATTTGCTTTTAAAGTCATAGTCATCGGCATTTATATATATATATTAGATGCCCTAATACAAAGAAAAGCCAGGATACTATTTAAATAATAGAAATGCCAGCAATCTTGGCCTGAACCTTAACAATGCCCAGATCTCAAGGTCTGGACAAAGCGGCATGGACGCTGTGGCATCTTCTGGAGGCTCGATATCGATCCATATGATCGGAGGCAGCATCACAGGTTCTACGGATCTCTATGTCCCAGGGGGGAGTATGGCCCGGTGGGTTAAGTGGCTATGGCCGGTAGGTAAGTGGTGGCGACGTATCAGGCGTCTTCAACAAAATGCAACAGGAGGTCTTCGATATCCTGGTCGAGGCAAGGAGCCTGGAGGATCTCAGACGGATAGAGCCCAAAGCCCGGCAGGTCTACAGGAGGTACATGGACGAGCTGGACGGCGCCGATGTCAAGGAGCTGGCCATTCACCGAAGAGTAAGCCGGTTGAACTAT
>Ga0209777_10008115_pt1 | contig 11542 bp, 20 predicted proteins | sample FrelakmetHBP12HB_FD_187147 | JGI IMG/M metagenome (GOLD analysis project Ga0209777, IMG submission 187147) | Freshwater lake sediment microbial communities from the University of Notre Dame, USA, for methane emissions studies -HBP12 HB (SPAdes)... | ecosystem: Environmental > Aquatic >...
TTTATTTTTACTAATATTTTCAATTTAGCAATATAACAATCTCATAAAAAATATAAAATATTAGTAAAAATAAACTTTTTAGATAAAGTTAAACTTTAGCCTGATATCCATGTTAATGCCCAAGAAAGTAAAATATAGAAGACAGTTCAGCCCCAAGATCAAAGCGGTAGCTTATCGCGGGAACAGGCTTGCATTTGGCCATTATGGCTTGAAATCTTTAGAATCGAGCTATGTTACAGCTCGCCAAATCGAAGCGGGCAGGCGCGCGATCACTCGTTTTATTGCTCGCGGCGGCCAGCTTTGGATTCGAATATTTCCCGATCGGCCCAAAACCAAGCATGCGGCTGAAGCGCCGATGGGTTCTGGCAAAGGAGCGCTGGACCATTTTGTGGTATCAGTGGAAGCGGGCAGAATACTTTTTGAACTGGATGGAATTGGTGAAGCTACTGCCAAAGAAGCCTTGAGATTGGCAGCGCAAAAAATGCCCGTCCAAACGAAATTTATTAAAAAATAGAATCACGAATGTTCCCGAATTAATCCCGAATTTCCCTAATGAGAATTAGTGAAATTAGGGAATAATTCGTGATAATTCGGGAAAAGCTAATTTAGAATAAAAAATTATAAAGGATAAATAAACTATGAAAGCAAAAGAATTACTCAAGGATATAAGAGAAAAGAAATTAGAACAGCTTTATAAAGATGTCGCTTCTTCGTATAAAGAATTAAGAGAAACGCGATTCAAGATCGCTAATTTGGAAGCGAAGGATTTCAATCAGAAGAAAAGAATAAAGAAAAAAATTGCCCAGCTTTGGACAATTATTCGAGAAAAAGAATTTTCAAAATTATTAGAAAATAATCAACAATAATGAAGATCACTAAACAGGGTACAATTATTAAAAAAATTGATAAACGCACGGTGGCGGTGGAAACTTTTAGTATGAAAACGCATCCTTTATATAAGAAAAGATTTAAGGTAATGAAAAAATATCTGGCGGATGATGAGAATGATAAATTTAAAGAAGGGGACGTTGTGATTATTCAGGAATGCCGGCCGCTTAGCAAGCAAAAAAGATTTAAAGTAATAGAGAAAGTCGGTTCAGCTTATATTAAGGAAGATAAAATTGTGGGAGAAGAGGTGTTGGGAGCCGAAAAACCAAAAGAAGAGGAGGAAAAAATAGAGGGGTAGTTTTAAATTGCTAAATTGTTAAATTGCTGATTTTACTGGCAGTTTATAGCAACAATTTAACAATTTAACAATATAACAATTTCATTTAGAAATATTAAGATTTCAATTACAAATTAAATAAGTTAGAAAAATAAGATGATACAAAATCAGACAAGAATAAAAGTAGCTGACAACACCGGCGCAAAAGAGCTTTATTGCATTAAGGTTTTAGGTGGATCGGGAGCTCGCTACGCGAGAGTGGGAGACATTTGCACTTGTTCAGTCAAGGATGCCAGGCCGGGGGGGTTGGTTAAGAAAAAAGAAGTCGTCAAAGTGGTGATTGTTAGGCAAAAGAAAGATATTCAAAGAAAAGATGGGACAACCATTCGATTTGATGAAAATGCCGGGGTTATTGTCGATAAAGACGGCAATCCTCGCGGCACGCGTATTTTTGGACCGGTTGCCAGAGAGCTGCGCGATAAAGGTTTTATGAAAATAGTTTCCTTGGCACCAGAAGTTTTGTAAGAATTAAGTAATAAGCAAGTAAGAATTAAGTTAAATATATGATAAAAAAAGGCGACAATGTGTATGTTTTAACGGGAAAAGACAAAGGCAAGAAAGGCCGAGTTGAAAAAGTTTTCCCTGCAATCGGCAAAGCGATAGTTGCTGGGATTAATGTTGCCACCAAGCATCAAAAAGCGAAAAAGGGCGTCAAGCAAGTTGGCAGAATTACCATTAATATGCCTCTCAATATTTCAAATTTGGCTTTGATGTGTGAAAAATGCGGGAAACATGTTAAGATGGGATATAAGATATTAGAAAATGGAGATAAGGTTAGAACCTGTAAAAAGTGTGGCGATATTATATAATTTAAAAATTACAAATCCAAAATCACAAATTACAAACAAATAACAATTACCAAAATTCAAAATTCTAAAGGTTTTGGACATTGGAATTTGAGATTTGAAATTTGTTTGTAATTTGTAATTTGATATTTGAGATTTAAAAATATGATAAAAAAAGATAATCAACCTAGGCTAAAAAAAATATACGATGAAACCATCATCCCAAAAATGATGAAGGATTTTGGATTGAAGAATAAAATGGCGGTGCCGGCAGTTGAAAAAATATCAGTCAATGTCGGGGTTGGCAAGATGTCTTTAAAAGATGCAAAAATTGCGGATCAAGTAGCCAATAATATAGGTAAAATTATTGGCCAGCGTCCGATTATCACCAAATCCAAAAAATCAGTGGCTGGGTTTAAATTAAGACAGGGCGTTCCGGTCGGAGTAGCGGCAACCTTAAGAGGCCCGAGGATGTATGAATTTTTGGATCGCTTAATCAATATTGCCTTGCCTCGAGTGCGCGACTTTCGCGGGTTGGAGATTAAATCTTTTGATAAACAGGGAAATTACGCTATTGGCATCAAAGAACAGACGGTTTTTCCGGAAATAACTCTGGAAAGTTCCGAACAAATTCATGGCCTTCAAGTAAATATTCATTTAAATAAGAAAAATAAAGAAATGGGAATAGCGTTACTAAAATATTTTGGATTCCCATTCAGGGGATAGAAAAATTGCTAAATTGTTAAATTGCTACATTGCTAAAGATAATTTTCAGTTATCAACAACAATTTGACAATTTAACAATGCAACAATTTCATTTAAAAAGCTTAAAATAATTTTTAAAGAATAATAAATTAGAAATAATTACGACATGGCAAAGACTTCATTAATTATCAAAACCAAGCGCCTAAAGAAAAAGGCAAAATATAAAACGAGAGTTTACAATCGTTGTAATATTTGCGGCCGAGTTCATGGCTATATGCGAAAATTTGGCATTTGCCGAATTTGCTTTCGAGAATTAGCCAATAAGGGAGAAATACCAGGAGTGAAAAAGGACTCATGGTAAGAATTGTCAAATTGTTACATTGTTAAAGAAAATTTTCAGTTATCAACAACAATTTAACAATTTAGCAATATAACAATGTGATTTAAATGATTTTAAAAAACGGAGAATATTAGTTGAATATAATATAACGTAAATTGAAAATTATGGATCCGATTGCAGACATGTTGACCCAAATTAGAAATTCATTATCCGTAAGCCAGAAGACTTGCTTGGTTAGATATTCCAAAATTAAGGAAGAAATTCTGAATATTTTGAAAGAGGAAGGGTATTTGCGCGATTATAAAATAGAGGAAAAAAATGGTTTTAAAAATATTCGCGTTCAACTGGCTTATGAAAAGGATAACACGCCGGCAATTAAAAATATCAAAAGAATCAGCAAGCCCGGCAATAGAAATTATTCTACCAAGGATAAGCTGCCCTATGTTTTAAATGGCCTGGGAATATTAATTCTTTCGACAAGCCGCGGGCTGTTAACGGATCGCAAGGCGAGAAAAGAAGGCTTGGGCGGAGAAATTATTTGCGAAGTCTGGTAGAAATAAATTGCTAAATTGTTATATTGCTAAATTGCTAAAAAAAGTTTTCAGATTTCTACAACAATTTAACAATTTGACAATTTAACCAATAATTTAAATGATTTTTAAGATAAAAGGATATTAGTTTAAGAAAATATAATGTAAATCGAAATTATTATGTCACGCATAGGAAAAAAGCCAATTCAAATTTCAGATAATGTAACTGCTACGATTACCGGCGGGAGAGTTGATATTAAGGGGCCAAAGGGGATGTTGAGTTACGATTTTGGCGACAGAATTAATATTATTCTGAAAGATAAAGAAATTACGGTTGAAAAAAGAGATGAGAGTATGGCTCAGGATATAACTCAAGGAACAGTTCATGCGATAATTAATAATATGGTTAGTGGCGTAGTCAACGGATACAAAAAAAGCCTGGAATTAAACGGAGTCGGTTTTCGGGTAGCCAAAAAGGGAAATGATTTGGAATTTCACATTGGTTTTTCCCATCCGGTTTTATTTAAAATGCCGGAAGGCATCCAATGCGATTTGGAAAAAAATACCATGCATGTTAGCGGCATTGATAAACAATTAGTTGGGGAAGTAGCCGCCAATATTCGCAAGCTGAAAAAACCTGAACCCTATAAAGGCAAGGGCATTAAATATGTCGGAGAGGTTATTCGCCGAAAAGCGGGCAAAGCGGGAAAGGCAGCGAAGTAAGTTATAAAGTTATAAAGTAAAAAGTTATAAAGTAAATATGAAGAGAATATTATTAAGTGAAAAAAAGAAAAACCTAAGAAAGCAAAGGGTGAAAGCTAAGATTTTTCGAGGCGGAGTAACGCGCCCCAGGCTTTGCGTTTCCAAAACCAATAAGCATATTTTCCTGCAAATTATTGATGATTTAAAAGGCGTTACTTTAGCAAGTGCTTCGGATAAAGAAGTAAAAGGCCCCAAAGGGGCCCCCTTGGGGGACAAAAAAAGAATGGAGATTGCCAAAGAATTAGGCGGATTAATCGCTAAAAAAGCGTTAGAAAAAAAAGTAAAACAGATAGTGTTTGATAGAAATAGATTTACTTATCATGGAGTTGTTAAAATGATTGCGGAGGGAGCGAGAGAAGGAGGACTGGAGTTTTAATATCCGAATCGCTACAAATTTAAGACGAATCTTTACGAATAAAAAATATTAGTAGAGGGGGGCTGGAAGGAGATAGTATGCCAGAGAAAAAAAGTGAACCCAAAAATACTAAGTTTAGAAGTTATTTACTGGTTGTATTGCTCGTTATCGCTGCAGTAGCTATTGCCCTTGCTTTTTACCGACAAAAAATTGAAACCACTCAGACAGTTGTTAAAAATCTAACCGAAGACTGGCAGACATACAAAGATAATGTTCATGGATTTTCATTTAAATATCCAAAGGATTGGCAGATAATTCATCATCCAACGGTTGATCAGACAATAAGTTATACAATTGCGGATTCGAATGTTGGAAACATAATAGATGTAAGAGTCTTAGGGCAAAGATCAGTTAATACAGCCGAGCCAGGTGATGCAATCCAAATTTCAATCCCATTCGACAAGAAAAATTACTTGATATTTTCAACTTCAACTGATAGTAATGCAAAAGAAATTTTTTACAATATACCAGTGACATTGGAAATAGGTAAATAATAAAATAAGAAAATAAAATGTCAGAAAACAAAGCGACGAAAGACGTCAAAGACAATAAAATTGAAATTGAAAAAGAAGCGGAAATAGTAGCCGATATTGCCGAGGTTACCAATATTGCGGTGCCCGAAAAAAAGGAAGAACCAAAACCACAACAAAGATTTCAAGGCAGGGGTGGCGGCGGCAGGCCAGCGCGGCATCGCGACCGAGAAGAGGAAAAGAAAGAGTTTGAAGAAAGAGTGGTAGCGGTGGATCGGGTAACCCGCGTCGTCAAGGGCGGCCGAAGAATGCGCTTTCGAGCGCTAGTTGTGATTGGAGACAAAAAAGGCCGAGTCGGCTATGCCACCGGCAAGGGCAATGAAGTTACTACCGCGGTTAAAAAAGCGGTTAATCAGGCTAAGAAAGGATTAGTCACGGTCAAAATTAATGAAGGCACGATTCAGCATGATGTGATTGGAAAATCTCGAACCGCCAGAGTTTTATTAAAATCAGCTAAAAAAGGCACGGGTATTATTGCCGGCGGTTCCGTTAGAGTTGTTTTGGAATTAGCGGGTTATAGCAATATTGTGGCTAAATCATTAGGATCAAACAATAAGATTAATAATGTCATTGCGACGATTGATGGGTTAACATCATTGCTGAGCAGGAAAAAATAATTGTTAAATTGCTACATTGTTAAATTGTTAAAGAAAATTTTCTTATCTTCAACAACAATATAACAATTTAACAATATAACAATCTATTTTAAATAAGTTCAAATATATTTTAAAAGAACAGTAGTTTAGAAAAAAATAATGAATAATTTATCCAACTTACAATCTGTCAAAACTCATAAACCTTCCCGCCGAATTGGCCGTGGTTTGGGTAGTACTAAAGGGAGAACCTCTACTCGCGGTCATAAGGGTTATAAAGCCAGAACCGGATCTACCTCCAGGCTGCGTTATGAAGGCGGACAAAATCCGATAGTTTCGAGAATTCCAAAATTGAAAGGCTTTAAAAAACTTATTCGAGAGCATTATAAAGTTTTAAATGTTAGCGAATTGGTTGGTTTAGCCGAAAAAGGAATTTTAAATAAAAAAATCTTAGTTAAACTTAAACTTTTACAAAAAGGTTATAAATTGAAAATATTAGGCGACGGAGAAATCAAAGAAGCTTTGAAAATCGAAGCGGATGGGTTTTCTGGCAGTGCAAAAGAAAAGATAGAGAAAGCTGGCGGTGAAGTGATAGTTGTTGTTGGAAAAAAGAAAGAAGAGAAGAAATAAAATTGTTAAATTGTTAAATGGCTAAATTGTTGGAAGATTAAGAAAATTTTCAATACAAAACAACAATTTAACAATTTAGCAATATAACAATTGCTTTTAGAAAATGATAAATTCATTTATAATTTAAAATATCTTAAATAAAATATTCTTATGCTAGAAAAAGTTTCTCGAATCTGGAAAATTAAAGAGCTTCGCAATCGAATTCTATTTACGATTTTTATTTTGATTTTGATTCGCATTTTGTCTCATATCCCCATACCGGGAGCAAGCGCCGATGCTTTGCAAAAGCTTTTTAGCAGTAACCGGCTTCTTGGCATGCTAGATCTTTTTTCGGGCGGCAATATGCGAAGATTTTCGATTGCCATGATGGGAGTTGGACCTTATATTAATGCATCGATTATCATGCAGCTTTTAGCTCACGTGGTTCCTTCGATTGAAGCTTTGCAAAAAGAAGGCGAGGAAGGCAGAAAAAGAATTAATCAATGGACTAGGTGGCTTGCCGTTCCTTTGGCTTTTTTGCAATCATACGGCATGATTATGCTGTTGCGATCTCAAATTCCAGGCTTGATCAGCCAAGTTACGCTTTATGAATTATTTTCAATGGTTTTTATTACTTCGGCCGGAACGATTTTCCTAATGTGGCTGGGGGAACTGATTACCGAGAAAGGCATCGGCAATGGCATTTCCTTGATTATCGCTTTGGGAATTATTGCGGGACTGCCGGCGATCGTGACTAGCATTGGCGTTTCTTATATAGGCATTTCAACTTTATTTACGATTGTTGGATTAATTATTCTTTCTTTGATTGTCATTGTTTCGATTATTTATATTAATGAGGGCAATCGCTATGTGCCGGTTTCTTACGCTCGAAGAATGGCGGGTTCCAGGCTTTATGGAGGGAGCGATACTCAGCTGCCTTTAAAAATCAATTCAGCCGGTGTGATTCCCATTATTTTCGCGCTTTCTTTTATGATTTTTCCCAATCTCATCAGCCAATTTTTCTCCAATGCCCGAACAGTTTGGTTGGCTCACGCTGCCAAGTGGGTGGGCAAAACTTTTGCGGTCAGTCCGCCGACCATTTGGTATGGAATTTTATATTTTGCCTTGGTCGTGGCTTTCACCTTTTTCTATACCTCGGTTATTTTTAATCCCAAGGAAATTTCGGAAAATATTCAGAAGCAAGGCGGCTTTATTCCGGGGATTCGTCCCGGAACTGAAACGGGAAAATATCTCGGGTTTATTATCACGCGCATAACGTTGGCCGGCGCTTTATTCTTGGGCATTATTTCGATTCTGCCTTTAATCGTTCAAGGCGCTTATAATTCCTTTGATTCATTAATCGGCGGCACCGGAATTTTAATCATCGTCAGCGTCATCCTTGAAACCGTCCGCCAACTTGAAGCGCAGATGATCATGCGCAGTTATGAAGACTATTAAGATTTAATCCTTATATAAAAAGGGGTGATTTGTACTTGAAAAAATTAATCGAAAGATGGAAAGAGATAAATTCTGCAAAGTTTATTGTGGTTAATTCGATGGAAATTCCAAATGAGTCGCTATTATTTAGAATAGTAGTTTTTTTTCATTCCTTTACCGTCAAATTCAACTCTAAAAAAGGACTCATTATTAATATTTTAATAATTATTTCATCCATGTTGCTTGGACCAAAAATTTCTAATATCATAATATTCTCAGAGATGTTTATTTTAATTCTATCTGTAACCAATCTAGTTATCTTCCAAACAATTGTGGGTAAATGGTTCAAGCGGTTTAAAGAAGACGATGGCGGCGGGAATGATGATGAAGACGAACCAGAAGACCCTCCCGAAGACCCGCCCCTAACAATGAAAAAATTCCTTGAAGAATCCAAAGATCTTACACCCGTCTTTTAGACGGGTTTTTTTAATTGTTGAGAATGACAGCTAACGAAAATATCCGATATTTCAGGCTTTGCCTGATCACGCGAAGCGTGACAATATCTAATATCTTGTGCTATAATGTTAAAAATTATTATTAAACACAAAACTATGGTTGAAAAAAAATATCGCAATATTATCCTTTTTGGTCCGCCGGGGGCGGGGAAAAGCACGCTGGTGGAATTATTGGAAGCTAAAAAAATTCCTTTTTCCTTGGTGAGTATGGGGCAGATTTTGCGTAAGATTGGCCAAGAAAAATCCGAATTAGGCGATAAAGTGCGCGAGACAATGGCGAAGGGAGATTTATTGGACGATTTTTTTATTAGTGAATTGGTGAAAAAAGCGCTGAGGGAAATTGATAAAACTAAACCGATCATTCTGGATGGTTATCCCAGAAGTTTAGGTCAAGTTAATGTGGTGGATGAAATATTTGCCAATGAAGATTTAACTCTTCCAGTTTTGGTTTACGTTAAAATAACCAAGGAAGTAGCGATTGAACGACTCTCTTCCCGCCGAGTTTGTGAGAATTGCAAAGAAAATTATCAATATCAAGAATTGACGGACAAAGAAAAATGCGCCAAGTGCGGCGGGGAATTGTTACAAAGAGACGACGATAAGCCGGAAGCGATCGAAAAAAGATTTGAATTGTTTGAAGAGCAGTTTAAAGTCATCCAATATTATTTTGAATCAAAGGATAGATATTTTGAGATTGATGGAACATTGCCGAAGCCTATGAGAGTTAAGGAACTGATTAAGATTTTAAATTTTAAAATTTAAATTTTAAATTTGTATCCATGGTTACTCTTAAAACTAAAGACGAAATTGATAAGTTAAAATACGGCGGGAAGATTCTGGCCGAGATTTTGCGCGAGCTGGAAAAATATTGCCAGGAAAACTATAGCAGCGGAGAGTTAACTACTAAGGATGTTAATCAAAAAAGCGATGAGCTTTTAAAGAAAAATAATGTTTTGCCGGCTTTCCGATACGCCAAGCAACCCTTTCCCACCGGTTTGTGCGTATCGATCAATGATGAAGTGGTTCATGGTGTGCCGGGAGACCGAATTTTGAAAGAGGGCGATCTGGTATCTTTAGATTTAGGTGTTATTTATGAAAAACTTTATACGGATGCCGCAATCAGTTTTATTTTAGGATCAAATAAAAAAACGGAAGATGAATTTTTAATTGAAACAACCCGAGATTCGCTTAAAAAAGGAATTGAGCAGGCAAGAGTTGGCAATACCATTGGGGATATTGGCAATGCCATCGAAGTTTGCGTTAAAGAAAGCGGTTTTAAAGTGGTCCGAGACTATTGCGGGCATGGAGTGGGTTATAGCGTTCATGAAGAACCTCCCATTCCCAATTATGGCAAAGCGGGGGAGGGGATAGAATTAAAAGAAGGGATGATTTTAGCCATTGAACCCATGGTGGTCATGGGCAGTCCGGAAGTTTACGTGGATAAAAATAATTGGACGGTGAAAACAACGGACGGAAAGCGCGCCGCGCATTGGGAGCATACGGTGGCAGTGACAGCGGAAGGACCAGTGGTTCTGACAGAATAAAGTGTTTTTATTAAAAAATTTTGGTGGTATTGTATCAGTTTAAATATCAAATAACAAATTACAAATAACAAATTACAAACAAATTTCAAATTTCAATGCTCAAAATTTTTTGAAATTTGTAATTTTGGACATTGTTATTTGTTTGTTATTTGTGATTTGAGATTTGTTATTTACAATGCTTTAGAAAGCGCCAAACACTAGTTATTAGCAGTTAATTTAATCATAAAAAAAGTGTTGCAAAGCAAAAAGATATCTGTTAGAATAAACTAAGTAGTAATTTTTATTCACTTATGGGCGATAACAAGGAGGATGTAATTAAAGTTGATGGCGAGATTACTGATACTTTGCCTAATGCTTTTTTTCGCGTAAAATTAGATAATGGGCATGAAATTTTAGCTCACCTTTCCGGCAAGATGCGCATGAATTTTATCAAAATCCTGCCCGGCGATCGAGTTTCAGTTGAAATGACTCCTTATGATTTATCCAAAGGCCGAATTACTTATCGCCATAAGGCGGGCGGTCAATTTCCCGAAGCGAATATTGGAAAAGAATAAGACTTAAGAAAATAAAAAACTAAGAAATTAAAAAAATAAGAAACTAAAAGAAGCCAAACCATGATTTAGTTTTTTGCTTTTTTATTTTCTTAATTTATTAATGTCTATGCCCATCCTTCGTCCTTACTGGCAAAACGAATTACATTCTGTTATTGCCAGTGCAGACTTCGGAGGGCAAAATAATTTTTTATATATAATTTAGAGGATAATTATTTTGAAAGTCAGAGCATCAGTCAAAAAAATTTGCATGAAATGCAAAATCGTCCACCGCCGAGGCAGGGTTAGAGTTATCTGTGCCAATCCGAAGCATAAACAACGTCAAAAATAATAGGATCGGTTAAAATATTTTTGCTGATCTTGAAGATTTAAGGGGTTTAAAAAGTAAATATTAAATTGTTATATTGCTAAATTGTTAAAAAAAGTTTTCAGGCTCCGACAATAATTTAACAATTTAACAATGTAACAATTCTGTCTAGAAACTTTTAAACATTTTTCAAAAATAATTATTTAGAAATAAACCAATGGTCCGTATCGCCGGCATTAATTTACCTGATAATAAAAGAGCAGAGATTGCTCTAACTTATATTTATGGAATTGGCAAGAGTATGGCCAATAAAATTTTAAGCGAGTTAAAAATAAATCGGGATACAAAAATTAAAGATTTGAGCGATAGCCAAGCGGACGCTTTGCGAGCTAGAATCGAAAAAATGCCGGTGGAAGGCGATTTACGCCGCGCTATTTCTCAAGATATCAAAAGATTGAAAGATATCGGCACTTATCGTGGGCTTAGGCATAAAGCCAATTTACCGGTTAGAGGACAGCGAACTCGGACCAATGCTAGAACGAAACGTGGCAAGAGAGTAACCATGGGCAGCGGCAGGCTTAAGGAACAAAAAACTTAGTTATAAAGTTTGTAAAGTTATAAAGTTTATAAAGTTAATATGGCAAAAAAAGAAGAAAAATTAAAATCAGAAAAACCAGTTGAAAATAAAGAAGCT
>Ga0209777_10008116_pt1 | contig 11542 bp, 8 predicted proteins | sample FrelakmetHBP12HB_FD_187147 | JGI IMG/M metagenome (GOLD analysis project Ga0209777, IMG submission 187147) | Freshwater lake sediment microbial communities from the University of Notre Dame, USA, for methane emissions studies -HBP12 HB (SPAdes)... | ecosystem: Environmental > Aquatic >...
TCCGATCTGTCCGAGCTGTGGAAAGTGAAGGACAGCTACAACCTGGACCGGCTGGCGATTGCGGCCGGAGCGGCGGCGTTGCGTGACCCGGAGTGGACTGCGGGGAACGTCCGCAAGGTGCGCGCCACGCGCGCAAGGCTTGGCCGTGGGTTGGCGGAGCTGGGCCTGGAGGTGTTGCCGAGCCAGTCGAATTTCATCTTCGCGCGCCTGAAAAGTGCTGCCCTCGCGGCGGGCGCGTACCGATTTCTTAAGGAACACGGCATTTTGGTCCGATACTTTCCGGCGAGGCTTTTGGACGACGGCCTGCGCATCTCGGTCGGCACGGATGCCGAAGTGGAGGCGCTGCTGGCAGCTTTGAAGGAGTATCTCGCCCGTGGCTAGGAAAATGTCTTCCCCGGCGTCGCGCAAGGCCTCCCTGAAGCGTGAGACCAAGGAGACCAGCATTGCAGTGACGCTGGACCTGGACGGCACCGGACAGGGGCGGATCGCCACCGGGGTGGGGTTCTTCGACCACATGCTCAGCGCGTTGGCCAAGCATGGGGCGCTGGACCTGGCCGTGAACTGCCGCGGCGACACGCAGGTGGACGACCACCACACGGTGGAAGACGCGGGCCTCGCCCTGGGCTCCGCCGTTTCCAAGGCCCTGGGCGATAGGGCGGGCATTCGCCGCTTCGGGTTCGCCAGCGTGCCGTTGGATGAAGCCCTCTCTCAAGTTACGATTGACCTCTCAGGCCGCCCTCATTTCACGCTCCAGGGCGGCCGGCGCCTCGGCAAGGGCAAGGTCGGCACCTTTGACGTGGAGTTGATGGAGGATTTTCTCGGCGCCTTTGCGAATGCGGCGGGCCTCACGCTGCACGTGGAGATTCGTGCGGGCCGCAACTGCCACCACATCATCGAAGCCACGTTCAAGGCCTTCGCGCGAGCGCTGCGCCAAGCCGTGGAACGCGATGCCAGAATCGCGGGTGTGCCTTCTACAAAAGGCGTGCTGTAAGCTGTTTGCCCTAGGCCTATCGCCCGACCTGTGTCATGGAGCGGAACGTGCTGACGTAGATGTTGCCGGACTCCACGCGGAACGGCGGCGTAGCCGGAAGATAAGGCGTGCCCAGGAAGGGCTTGAGCGTCCAGGCGATCTGCCCGCCCACCAGGCAGTAAAGCAGCAGCCAACTGCACAATAGCACGCGCAGCCCCTTGATCCCCTCGGGGGCCAGACGTGCCAGGCCCTCGCTTAGCACTTTCACTCCAAACCAGCCTGCAATCGCAAACACCGCCACGTGGAAAATCTTCATGAAGTGGTAGTTCTCCGTGACGAACGAGAAAAGCGCCGCGATGGGCACGAAAACCGCCAGCATCGTCCCCGTGGCGGCCAGAGCCAGCGCCATCAGTGTCATCACCGGCATGAAATGCAGCCGCATGTTGAAGGCCAGGTTAAGAACATACAGCGCCGGCGCGCAGATCAGCAGCGCCAGGACGAAAAGCGCGGGCGCTTTCAGTGCCACGATCAGAGGTATCCGCCAGGCGTTGGCCTCCCGCAGCGCCGTCTCCTGCGGCAGCACGATGCCCGTGTAGTCCTTTTCCTCCGTCACCGAGACGACTTTGCATGCCTCCGAGGGGAGACTGGTGTTGAAGCGGATCGTGCCCGCGGGCGGCAGGGCGGCGCCGCGCTCGGTGTACACCGTGTGTGTTTCCGGGTTCATGCCCGCTACGCGCCCCCGCACGACAATCTCTTGCGCCGATGTCATCTCAAAATCGGCAAAAAAGAACTCGGGATGAAACAACCGGAAACTTCCCATCCCCAGTCCGTACAGCGCCGAAGTAAGGGCAAAAACGAGCAGCAGCCTGCCCAACAGCCGCCCCAGTCCCTTGCCTTCGGCCGTCTTCTCGTAAAGCCCGTTCCGGTCGCGCAGCAGCGTGTCTACAGTAGCCAGCAGTCCCATGATCGGCCCTCCTCTGCTATTTACTTTGCCATACAGAGTTATCGGCAAAGCGCGGCACGTCAACCATAAATATAACTGCGCAGTACGTGCGCGGGTTACCTGGGCAAGAGGGGACATTCCTCTTTTCCGTATGGCGTGGCAGGCCTGTGCGGTTAGACTTCCACCCTTCCCATAGTGCCGGGGTCGAAGGAGAACGAAGACATGTCCCCCCTTTCCCATCTTCTGTTCGGCTTCGCATGCGTGCTCGTCGCCCATTCCGCCCTTGGGGCGCAATCCGCCTCCGACTTGCCCTCGGGGGCCGCGCCAAGGTGCCTTGAGTTCCCTCATTTTCCGGATCGGATGCACACCTTTGTCTGGCGCAACTGGACGGTTGTGGACACCGCCCGTATCGCCAAGGTCCTCGGCACGTCCGTGGAGAATGTGCAGGCGCTTGCGGGATCAATGGGCTTGCCTCCCGCAAGCGCGATCACGGCCGAGCAGGAGGCCCGCAGCTATATCTCCGTCATCCGGCGCAACTGGCACCTGCTGCCATACGACCAGCTCCTGGTCCTGCTTGACATGTCGGCAGACCAGCTTGCCTGCGCTCTGCGCGAGGACGACTTTCTTTTCATCAAACTTGGCTTGCTGAAACCGTCGTGCTCACCGCTCGCCTACACTCAGCCAACGGAAGAGACACGAAGGCGGGCAGCGGCCGTAAAACAGATCGTGCAGGAAACCTTCGGCGGCGAGATGCATGAGCCGGGCGAGCCGCGCTTCGCTTTCATCCAGGCCTTCAACCGCTCGCGCAAGCCAGTGCCCACGCCGCCGGCGCCGGAGCAGCCCGGCGCGGGACTGCGCTTTATCTACTCTTACTGCGCGCTTTATGGCGACCCCCTTGCCAAGCCGGAGCTGGACCCCTATCCCGATGGCCTCTTGGCGCGGCTGGCGGAACTGGGTGTGAATGGAATCTGGCTGCACACTGTCCTGAGCACGCTTGCGCCCAGCGAAGTCTTCCCGGAGTTCGGCGCCGGCCACGAACTCCGCCTGGCGAGTCTGAGGAAACTGGTTGAGCGGGCCAAACGCTACAACATTGAAATCTACCTTTACATGAACGAACCGCGTGCCATGCCCCCGGCTTTTTTCAAGGACCGCTCCGGGATGCGAGGCGTTCAGGAAGGCGGCCATTACGCCCTGTGCACCTCATCGCCCCAAGTCCGTGAATGGATCACTGGCGCGCTGGCTCACGTTTTCACCAACGTCCCGGGACTCGGCGGCGTTTTCACGATTACGGCCTCTGAGAACCTGACGAACTGCGCCTCTCACGGACGCCAGAAAGATTGCCCGCACTGCGGCAAGCGCAGCGCTGCGGAGATCATCGCCGAAGTTAACAGCGCCGTCGAGGCGGGGGTCCACCGCGGCAACGCGGGCGCCAAAGTCATTGTCTGGGACTGGGGCTGGGGCGCTTATGCCGGCGAAGTCATTGCCAGGCTGCCGACGTCGGTCTGGTTCATGTCGGTCAGCGAATGGGACAAGCCCATCGAGCGCGGCGGAATCAAGAGCACTGTGGGGGAGTACTCCATTTCCGCCGTGGGCCCTGGTCCGCGGGCCACAAGACACTGGGCGTTGGCCAGGCAAGCCGGCCTGAAGACCGTGGCCAAGGTCCAGCTTAACAACACTTGGGAGTTGTCAGCCGTCCCCTATCTGCCGGTGCTTGATCTGGTCGCCGAGCACTGCCAGGGCTTGGCCCTGGCCGGCGTGGAGGGCCTTATGCTTAGTTGGAGCCTGGGCGGATATCCTTCGCCGAACCTTGAGGTGGCCCGCGCTTTCGGCCGGCGCCCGGTGCCGGCCATAGAGGACGTGCTCGATGCTATCGCTCGTGATCGTTTTGGCGCCGAAGGGGCGCCTCACGCGCGCAAGTCCTGGACAGCTTTCAGCAACGCGTTTCGCGAGTTCCCCTTCCACGTCGGCGTCTTGTACACGGCCCCCATGCAATACGGACCGGCCAACCTGCTTTTTGCTTCGCCTAGCGGCTACCACGCCACCATGGTCGGGTTCCCTTACGACGACCTGAACACATGGCGCGGGCCATATCCTGCGGCTGTGTTTGCCGGGCAATTCGCGAAAGTCGCCGGCGCATGGCAGGCGGGCCTCCCTCATCTGCAGCGCGCCGTGGAGCAAGCCCTGCCCCCGCGGGCCGCTGAGGCGCAGGCCGAGTTGCGCTTTGCGGAGGCAGCGCTGCTGCATTTCCGCAGCGTTGCCAACCAAGTCCGGTTTGTTATCGCGCGAGACGCGTTGCTCGACAAGAGCGCGCCTCTGGACGGCCGCCAAAGGCAGGCGCGGACTGAGGAAATGCGGCAGGTCCTTCAGGACGAGATTGCGGCCGCCCGCAGGCTGTTCACGCTGGCCCGGCAGGATTCCCGGATCGGCTACGAGGCCTCGAACCACTATTATTACCTGCCAGCGGACCTCGCGGAGAAGGTCATAAACTGCCGGTATGTTCTGGAGCACCTGCCCTGAGAAGAGGCGGGCCGGCGATTCTCGTTTTTAGCAATTGCAGATTCGCTCGTTTCAGATATTCGGTTTGTTAAATTGCACGCTTTATGGAGCCGGTTTTCGCCGCGGCGGGAGGACAGACATGGGCAAGCCCTCGAAAAAAGTGGTCTTCGGCCAGCCTTCCTGGCGCTTGGCGTCCGACAAGGTGGAGCTCTTCGTGACCCAGACCGGCGGCCATCTCGGCCCCGTCACCTTCGACCGCAAAGGACGCGCGCTCCAGCCTTACTCCATCGCCCCGTGGGCGGAAGAGAAGACAGACGCGCAGATGCCGCCCCTCATCAAAGCCCTGCGCGGCGATTTCTTCTGCATGCCCTTCGGTAGCAATGCCCGCCCCTTCCGCGGTGAGAAGTATCCCGTGCACGGCGAGACGGCGAACGCGCAGTGGAGCTACAGCGGACAGACCGATTACAATGGCTGCACGAGCCTGGTGCTCAGCCTGAATACCAGGATCAGGAAAGCCCGCGTCAGCAAATTCATCTTCCTGATCGAAGGCCACAACGCGGTCTATTGCGCCCATATCATCTCCGGCGCGCGCGGCCCCATGGACCTGGGCCATCATGCCATGCTCAAGTTCCCGGACTATCCCGGCAGCGGAGCCATCTCGACCAGCCCGTTCAAATGCGGCCAGGTCTATCCGGGCGCCTTCGAGAAGCCCGAAGATGGAGGTTACTCGCAACTCAAGCCTGGCGCGCGCTTCTCCTCGCTCGCCAGCGTCCCTACCGTATTCGGAAGCAGGGCCGACCTGAGTTCTTATCCGGCGAGGCGCGGCTGGGAGGACCTGGCGCTGCTGGCCGCCAAGGTTTCCGCCTGCCCGCTTAGTGCGGACGGGCTGCCCTTTGCCTGGACTGCCGTGACCTTCGCCAAGGAGCGTTACGTCTGGTTTGCGCTGAAGGACCCGCGCGTGCTCCGTTCCACGATTTTCTGGATTTCCAACGGCGGCCGGCATTATGCCCCCTGGAACGGGCGGCACAAGAACGTGCTGGGCCTCGAAGAGGTGACCGGCTATTTTGCCGACGGGCTGTGCGAATCCGCGCGCAAGAACTCGCTCACCGCCCAAGGCGTCCCGACCTGCTTGCATTTGCACCCCAAGCGCCCGCTGCTGGTCAAATATATCATGGCCCTCGCGCTTGTCCCGCGCGGCTTCGACCGCGTGGCCGCGATCCAGGCGCGGGCCAAGGAGGTAGTACTGAAGTCCGCCAGCGGCCTTGCGGTTTCCACCCCGCTGGACGCAGGCTTCCTGCACGGTGCTCCGTAGAAAATGCAAAATGCAAAATGCAGAATGCAAAATGAACTGCCCCAATGACCGCGAGCATTTTGCATTTTGAATTTTACATTTTGCATTTCTTGGCGTCTTGGCGGTTATAGAATCCTATGTCCAGTCCTGCTCTTGCCGCCGCCAGTGATGAGAACCTGCTGCGTGCGATGGCCGCCGGGGAAGGCGCAGCCTTCGATGAATTGTTCGCGCGCCACAGCGGCGGAGTCCTGTCGTTTCTTTCACGCCTGACGGCGTCCAGGACCGAGCCCGAAGACTTGCTGCAAGAGATCTTCTTGCGCGTCCTGACGCACGCCGCCGATTTCCGCCCCGGCGCGGCCTTCAAGCCCTGGCTGTTCGCCATTGCCCGCAATGCCGCGTACAACTGGATGCAGAAGCGCAAGCTGCGGGCGGAGGTGGAAGTGCAGACGGACTTCAGCTCGCCCGCCGCTCCCGCGTTGCTGGGTACGCAGAGCGGGCGCGCGCTGGCGGCTGACCCCAGTGCGCGGCTGCTGACCCAGGAACGCACGGCGCGCCTGCTGGCGGCCCTCGAAGAACTGCCCGCGCCGCAACGGGAGATCATCATACTCACCATTTTCAACGGCTTTACTTACCAGGAAGCCGCCACGATCACGGGCGATGCCGAGGGCACGCTGCGCTCGCGCGCTTTCCATGCCTTGAGAAAACTGCGCGACCGCCTGAAGGAGCCGGGCTGATGAGAAACGACGACTTGACGCTGCAGGAACTGATCGTGCGGGCCCTGACCGGCCGCGACCACGAAGCCCGCCGCTCCCTCGATAGCGCCGCGGCCTCCGATCCTGAACTCCAGCGCTTCTGCTCGGAATTGGAGGAAGTCGTCACTGCGCTGGCGGGTTCAAGCGACTGGCGCGCGGCTGCACCGTCGCCCGAGCTGACGGCGAAGATACGCCAGGCAGTGGTGGCCAAGCTTCCCTCGGCCCCGCCTCATTTCCGTACGGTATTGCTTGAGGCTGACCTGGGCCACCGCCGCGCCACGCGGCGCCTGCTGCTCTGGGCAGTCCTGCTGGCGCTGGCGCTGGTCGTGCTGCTGCGCGTCTGGCAAGGGCCGCGCGGAGAGGGCGAACGCTTGAGCCTTAACGGCAAGTCGGTTTCTGAGGCGCCGCTCCAGGGCGAGGCGCTCAAGGGCTGGGAATTCGTCCGGGAAGCGGCTTGGCAATGCGGCCCGGAGGGGCTGCACAGCAGCGGCTCGGATGATTCGGACGCTGCCTACCTCAAGGACGGATTCAGTGCCGAACAGGCGCTGGCCTGCAATGTGGACGTGCGCATTCCCGGCTTGGACGAGCAATCCAGTGTCACCGTGTTTTTGGCCGACGCGCAAGGCGCGGCGCGTCCGTTGTTCAACGCCTGGCTGCACCCCTCCGTGGCCTTGGAACTGGAGATCACCGCGGACGGCCTGGTGTTGAACGGCCCTGGCAGGACGCTCCTGCAGTCGCAGCCCGCGGCCAACGCCGGCGGCACTTTTCTGCGGCTCCGCATGGAGCACCTGGGCCGCCAGGCGCGCGTCGTTGTCAACGGCAAGACTCTCTTTGAAGGGCCCGTGCCGCGCCCGCTTCAGGGCCCCTTGCATCCCGGGATGCGGGTAGCGGGGCCCAGGAAAAACCAAGTCCTCTTCAACGCTCTGCGCCTCGAGCGGTAGCTTATTATGACGGGTGACGGGTGAAGATCCGAAATGCGAAACTCGTATCCGTTCACCCTCTCCCCTGTGGGGAGAGGGCCGCCGTGAGCGCAGCGAACGCGGGGTGAGGGGGCCACGCGATGCCTGCGCCACAACAAGGAGATCGCGGAATGAGCACTGCAAGCCTGCGTACCACGGGCGTCTCGCCCGTGCCCAATGGCGCCGGCGGGCCGACGCGGGATGAGCTGGACCTGGCTGAGAAGCTTTGCGAGGCGCGGGCTGTGATGGCCGCGGAGGTCCACAAGCTGATCGTCGGCCAGGATGAAGTCATCGAGCAGCTCTTGCTGTCCATTTTCTGCCGGGGCCACTGCCTCATGGTCGGCGTCCCCGGCCTGGCCAAAACCGCGATGGTCAACACGCTTAGCAGAGCCCTGATGCTCAAGTTCTCGCGTATCCAATTCACGCCGGACTTGATGCCCAGCGACATCACCGGCACGGACATCATCCAGGAGGACCCGGAGACGGGCCGCCGCAAGAATGAATTCCTGCCCGGGCCCGTTTTCAACAACCTGATCCTCGCCGATGAGATCAACCGCACGCCGCCCAAAACTCAAGCGGCGCTGCTGGAGGCCATGCAGGAACACCGCGTCACTGTAGGCTCGCGCACCTACAAGCTGCCGGAGCCGTTCTTTGTGCTGGCGACGCAGAACCCCATCGAACAGGAGGGCACCTACCCGCTGCCGGAGGCGCAGTTGGACCGCTTCATGTTCCTGGTCAAGGTCTCGTATCCGTCGCGCGATGAGGAGATCAGCATTATGCGGCGCACCACCAGCGCGTATAGCGGCGAGGTCGCGCCGGTTTTCTCAGGCGAGGAACTGCTCGGCCTGCAGGAGATTGTCCGCAAGGTGCCGGTCGCCGACCACGTGTATTCCTTTGCCGTGGACCTGGTGCGCGCCACGCGCGTCTCGGAGGAGTACTGTGCGCCGGAGGTCAAACGCTGGCTGGATTGGGGCGCCGGGCCGCGCGCCTCGCAGTACCTGCTGCTGGGCGCCAAGGCGCGCGCCCTCTTCCACGGCCGCTTCCACGCCACGATTGAAGACATGGTGGCTATCCTCAAGCCGGTGCTGCGCCACCGCCTGGTTCTGAACTTCGCCGCGGAAAGCGAGGGCCTGACTACGGACATGATCATCGAGCGCGTCCTGGAACACGTGCAGGCCGCGCAGCAAGTGAAGTAGGTGATAGGTGGTAGATAGTAGATGGTAGATCGCGTCTGGTGGGTGATTTGTGGTGGATAGTGGGTGGGAGACAGGACGATGGATACCCAGATGCCTCCTACAATCTACAATCTACCGACTACTACCTACCACCTACTACCTACTACCTACTACCTACGCTATTCGTGTGATTAGGGACTACGCATGTTTGAAGCCCGCTCTCTGATTGACGACCGCGTCATGCAGCGCGTCTCCAGTCTCCGCCTCGTGGCGCGCACGGTTGTGCAGAGCTTCATTTCCGGCCAGCACCGCAGCGCCTACAAAGGTTTCAGCGTTGAGTTTGCCCAGCACCGCCAGTACGCCCGCGGCGATGAATTGAAGCACATTGACTGGAAGGTCTTCGGCAAGACCGACCGCCTCTTCGTCAAGCAGTATGAGGAAGAAACGAACCTGCGCGCGACAATTGTCGTGGATGCCAGCGGTTCCATGCTCTACGGCGCCGGCGCGGAACAGAAGCTGGAATACGCCCGCCGGCTGGCTGCGGCGCTGTCGTATCTGATGATTAGCCAGGCCGACTCGGTCGGCCTGGTCACCTTTGATACCGAGGTGCGGGGGCACATCCCGCCCCGGGCCACCAGCGGGCACTTCAGCACCATACTTAAGGCCCTGGCCCAGATCGAGGCGCACGGCGAGACCAATCTTGCGCCCATCCTGCACGGCTTGAGCGGCCGGCTCAAGCGCCGCGGCTTGGTGCTGATCCTCTCGGATTGTTTCGCTCCCGCGGAGGATCTGATTCACGCGCTGGGCCATTTCCACCACCGGCGTCATGAAGTGATCCTCTTCCAGGTCCTCCATCCGCATGAGCTGACCTTCCCCTTCGACACCATGGCGGAGTTCCGCAACCTCGAGAACCGCAGCCAGCGTCTGCGCCTGGATGCGCCGCGCGTGCGGGAGCTTTACCTGGAGCGGATCACGTCCTTCGTGGACCGCCTGCGCGAAGCTTGCCACCGTTTTCACTATGACCACGTGCTGCTTGAGACGGGCGCGCCTTACGATGAGGCCCTGAGCCGGTATCTGGCGCATAGGCGGGAGCGCTGAGGCCATGGTCTTCCTGAACCTTGTTTTGGCGGGCGGTCTGGCGGCCATCAGCGCGCCCATCATCATCCACCTCCTGCACCGCAACCGCGTCATCCCCTGCGACTGGGGTGCTATGATGTTCCTCCAGGAGCTGCTGCTAGAGCGCGCGCGGCGCCTGCGTTTCCAGGAAATCCTGTTGCTCGTCGTCCGCGCGCTCCTTGTCGCTTGTCTGGCGCTGGCGCTGATGCGTCCCGCCATCCTCTCCTCCACCGCGGGCGTGCGTTCGCCCAGCGCCAACACTAGCGCCGTCATTCTCATGGACGACTCTTACTCCATGAGCGCGGGCCGTGCTCACACCGCCTGGCAGGACGCTCGCGAAATGGCTTTGGCGTACCTGCATACCTTGCGCAAGGGCGACGATGTTTCCGTCCTGTTCACTTCCTCCGCAGGCAAGGTGCCCGCGCCCCCGGCGCTCTACGGTCTCGACCATGCCTTGGAACTCATCCGCGCCGCGGCCCCGCGCTGCGACAAGACCGACATGCCGCGCGCACTCACCGCCGCCTTGCAGCAACTTGAGGCCCAGCACAACCCGCGCCGCGAACTGGTCCTCTTTTCGGATATGCAGGCCGCGGGTTGGGACCTGGCCGACCGCGCGCGCTGGTCCTTCGTGGCCAACGCCGTGCGTTCCAGCCGCGTGCGGCCCGCCATCCTTCTCGCTTCCACCCCCGTGTCGCGAGCCGGCAACCTGGCGCTCATTCGCCTTGAGCCTTCTCGCCAAGTGGTGGACTGCTACACGCCCGTCACCTTCAACCTGACCGTGGCCAACGGGGGCGCGCTGGAGATCAAGGATGCGACGGTCACCTTCACCGTGGACCACGCCCCCAAGGCCACGCGCAGCGCCAGTCTTGCGCCGGGCGCGCAGGAGGTCCTGGCTTTCGAGCATAAGTTTGAGCGGCCCGGTTCGCACTGTCTCACTTGCCGCCTCCGCGCCGCGCAAGACGCCCTGGATGATGACAATGAGCTCTCCTACAGCGTCGTGGTGATTGAGCGTCTCCCGGTGCTGTTGGTGGACGGCGACCGCCGCGAGCGCGTCCTGGCCAGCGAGAGCGATTTCCTAAGGCTGGCCCTCTCGCCCACGGATGCCGAGGACCCGCTCTGGCGCACCGTGATTGAACCGGTCGTGATTGACACCGCCGACACGCGCTACGCCGACTTCAACAAGTACCGCGTCGTTGTTCTTGCCAACGTGGCGGTGCTTCCCGCGCCGGTCGTCTCTGAACTGGAGCGTTTCGTTGTCGGGGGCGGCGGGCTGCTGATTGCGCTCGGCGACCGCGTACAGGCCGACGCCTGCAACCGCACACTTTTCCGCCAAGGCGCGGGCCTCCTCCCCGTGGCGCTCAAGGCTGTACTGAGTGCCGGAGTGGAAAAGAAAGTACTGAGTGCCAAAGTACTGAGTACTGAGCGCGGGGCTTCCAAGGATGGCGCCAAAGAAGGCTCAGTACTCAGTACTCAGTACTCAGTACTCGGTCTAGGCGGCATAGTCTCGAATGCGCCCGCGCTCGACCTCTTCCGGCCGGAGAAAGGCCAGGATTGGTCGCGGGCGCGGATACACTCCTATTTCTCCACGGCCGCGCCGGGTGAGGGAGTACGGGCCCTCGCTTCTTATTCCAACGGAGACTTGGCGCTGGTCCAAAAGCAGCTCGGCGAAGGCAAGGTGATCCTGCTGACCACGGCTGTGGACATGGACTGGTCCGATCTGCCGGTCCAGCCGTTTTATGTTCCGCTGATGCAGAATCTCGTCTTCGATCTGGCCTCGGCCGTGATTCCGCCGCGCAATCTGCCTGTCGGCCAGACGCTCGTTCATGTGCTTCCGGCCCGG
>Ga0209777_10008117_pt1 | contig 11541 bp, 10 predicted proteins | sample FrelakmetHBP12HB_FD_187147 | JGI IMG/M metagenome (GOLD analysis project Ga0209777, IMG submission 187147) | Freshwater lake sediment microbial communities from the University of Notre Dame, USA, for methane emissions studies -HBP12 HB (SPAdes)... | ecosystem: Environmental > Aquatic >...
CATGCAGGCGCGCTACTGGGGGACGTCAAGCACGACCCGTTCCAGAGCGGAGGTCTTGAGACACCTGCCCATGAGAGACTTGAGCCCGGCGCGATTCACAAGGCGAACAAGGGCGTGCTGTTCATCGACGAGATCAACATGCTCAGGATCGAAAGCCAGCAGAGCCTCCTTACCGCATTGCAGGAGGGAGAGTTCAGCATACTCGGCCAGAGCGAGAGGAGTTCAGGCGCCATGGTCAAGAGTGAGCCCGTCCCGTGCGATTTCATACTCGTCGCGGCAGGGAACCTCGATGCCGTCTCCGGCATGCACCCAGCTCTGAGGTCCAGGATCCGCGGTTACGGTTACGAGATCTACATGAGGTCCACGATGCCGGACACGGACGACAACCGTGACAAGCTCATCCGGTTCGTCGCCCAAGAAGTGGCAAAGGACAAGAAGATCGCCCATTTCAGCAAGAATGCCGTCGCTGAGATCATCAGGGAGGCCCAGAGAAGGGCGGGCCGGAGAGGCATGCTCACCCTTAGGCTCAGGGAGCTCGGTGGCCTTGTCAGGGTCGCGGGAGACATCGCCTGCGAGACGAGTGCCCCGATCGTCGAGGCGAAGCATGTCCTCGATGCGAAGAAGATCGCCAGGTCGCTGGAGCAGCAGGTCACCGACAGGGCGATCGAGAGGCGGAAGGACTACAAGATGTCACTAACAGAAGGGGCAGCGATAGGCATCGTCAACGGCCTCGCGGTCCTGAACACCGAATCATCGATGTCCGAGTACTCGGGCATAGTCACCCCGATCGTGGCCGAGGTCACGCCACCTCAGGCAAGGGAGGGGGGCAAGATCATAGCGACCGGCAAACTCGGGGAGATAGCAAAGGAGTCGGTCCAGAACGTCTCGGCCCTGATCAAGAAGTACACGGGCGAGGATATCAGCAACCATGACATCCATGTCCAGTTCATCGGGACCTATGATGGGATCGAGGGCGACAGCGCCTCAGTCGCTGTTGCGACTGCTGTCATCTCCGCGTTCGAGGAGATCGAGGTGGATCAGACATGCGCAATGACCGGCAGCCTGAGCGTGCGAGGCCAGGTCCTGCCTGTCGGTGGGGTGACAGCGAAGATCGAGGCGGCCGCTGAGATGGGCCTGAAGAGGGTGATCATCCCAGAGGCGAACATGAAGGATGTGCTCCTGGAGGACAAGTACATCGGCAAGATAGAGGTCATCCCGGTTCTCACTTTCAATGACGTGCTGTCGAACTGCCTTGTGGGCTCTCGAAAGGAAGGCCTCCTCAAGAAGCTGGCGCTCCTTGTCGCATCGAAGCGTGTATCGCCGATACCTCCTCCTGCAGATAGGGCTTCGGTGCATTGAAGGAGGCGTTTGATTTTGCGTGGGCTCATCGTTGGGAGGTTCCAACCCTTGCACAAGGGTCATCTTGCCGCGATCAGGGAGGCGCTTGGCAAGTGCGACGACTTGATAGTGGTGATAGGAAGCGCGGAGGACTCGCACACTGAGAGGAACCCCTTCACCGCTGGCGAGCGGTTCCAGATGTTGATATCCTCGCTCACGGCCAAGGAGCGATCGAGGACATTCATCGTCCCGATCCGCGATTTGAACAGGTTATCACTTTGGGTGAATCATATCGAATCCCATCTCCCTCCGTTCGATGTCGTGTTCTCCAACAGCGATCTGACGCGCTCGCTCTTCGCGAAGGCTGGATATGAGGTGCGGCTGACCAAGGCCTACAAGCCTGGAGAATACTCTGCCACCGAAATAAGGCGCAGGATCGCATCTGGCGAGAAGTGGGAGCACCTGGTCCCGGAACCCGTTGCGAGAATGCTGGAGGCGATCGACGCGAGACAACGGCTATTGGACGCGGGAATGAAACCAACACCTTGCAGGGGCGGTGGATGTCGTGCTCGCTAGTCAGGTCGGGCAACTGCTCAGGCGGAGGGTTCTCACGGTCAGCGTCGCGGAGTCCTGCACAGGCGGGAGACTCGGAGACCGCATCACCGACGTCCCAGGCAGCAGCGATTACTTCATGGGCGGAGTCATCTCATACAGCAACGCGGCCAAGGTGAGCCTCCTTGGGGTTGATAGCGCGATGCTTGCAAGCAAGGGTGCGGTGAGTCGAGAGGTCGCGATCCAAATGGCTTCTGGAGTGCGTAGGAGATTCAAGACCGACATCGGGGTCGGCGTGACCGGGATAGCAGGGCCAGCCGGGGGCTCTCGAGCGAAGCCGGTGGGCTTGGTCTTCATAGCGGTCTGTTCTGAGACGGATACGGCATGCGCCAAGAAGATGTTCAAGGGGTCGAGGACCTCGATAAAGAGACAATCGACGGAAGAGGCCATACGCATGCTGCAGCAATTCATCCAAGACAACTAACAATGCGTCATTTCGCGATTACCAAAATATTTATACTCACACCTTGATTTTATACGCGCCTAGCACACGCGCGAGGCCAAATCATGTCAGAAGGGGATGTAGATAGGATACCGACTGGAGTCGCGGATTTCGACTCCATTATGCAGGGCGGATTGCCGGTCGGATCCGTCGTGCTACTGCTCGGCGACGTAGGTGGAGGGGGGCACGAGTTCGCGCTAACCTCTGCCGCGAAGATCGGGATCGTCAAGGAGTACCCGGACACACGACAGTTCATGCTCGGTGATGCTGGGAAGAATGGACGCCTCCCCGAGAAGATGTGCTACGTGACCTTCTCCCGCTCGAGGGATGACATCCTCCGAGACGTGAAGCTATCATTCAACAAGGATTTCTACGAGTCGCTAAACAACACTCTCCTGTTCAAGGATTTCTCGCGGGACTATTTCATGCACACCGTGGTTCCCACCAGTTGGGTCGGGAGCGAGCAGACGGGCCTGTTCGCCTCGGACAAGAAGCAGGATGGACTCCTCGAGTCACTCGTGGATTTCCTGGACAGCAATGCGCCGCGCAGCATGGTCATCTTGGACTCACTCACCGATCTAGTGGTCTCCGAGACGATACCCTTCCAGGACCTCGTGGCCTTCCTCAAAGGCATGCAGAGGATGGCTAAGAAGTGGGGATCGATCATCTACCTGATACTCACGGACGAGATCCTCGATAGGAAACGGCAGCAGATGATCATCGATAGTGTCGACGGGGTCTTCAAGTTCGAATGGGCGAAGTTCCATCACACCTCGAAGAGGCAGAGATACCTCTACGTCGAGAAGTTCATGAGCGTTCTGCCACATCTCGACCAAGAGCGGATAGCGCGCTTCGCCACTCTCATTACAGCTCAAAGCGGGTTCGTGGTTATAAACACCGAAAGGGTGGGATGACTTGATGGCATCAAACAGGGTGAAGACCGGAATAAGTGGCTTGGACGAGATGCTCCAAGGGGGCCTGCCAGAGAATCACATAGTCTTGGTCATGGGCTCTTTCGGAACTGGAAAGACGACCCTGGGACTCCAGTTCCTCGTCGAAGGCCTGAGGCAGGCCGAACCCTGCATATTCATCTCGCTCGAGGAGGACAAGGACTCTATCATGAAGAACGCAGCGACGTTCGGGTGGGACCTCACCCCGGCGCTTGAGGCAAAGAAGCTCGGCGTCTTCAAGCTCGAGCCATCCGACGCAAAGACCACTATAATGAGGATCAAGAGCGAGCTCCCGAAATTCATCAAGTCCTTCGGGGCCAAGAGGGTCGTGCTCGATTCGGTCTCCTTGCTCAACATGATGTTCAGCGATGAGAACGAGCGGCGCTCGAACCTGTTCAACCTGTGCCAGTTGTTGCGAACCACCGGAGCGACCTCCTTGCTTACCGCTGAGGTGAAGGACGACAACCCGCGCTCCTCGAGGGACGGCCTCGCAGAGTACACAGCCGATGGCGTTCTGCTCCTGCAGTCGGACGAGAACAAGGAGGGGGGCGAAGTGCAGCTCACCATACGGATCATGAAGATGAGGCGGACAGCTCATTCGAGGCGAGTCAAGCCGTATTCCATCACGGACAAAGGGATTGTAGTGCACGCGGGCGCGGACGTGTTCTAGGACTTCCCGATGAGCGTCTTCCGGATCTCATCCTGCAGCTTGCCATCCTCGGACTTGTCCCATCGTGAGACGAGCTCTTGGTTCATCACGGAGCCCAGCCGCTTGAGCCCCTCAGCTATCATCTCGTCGGATGGGTGTGTGAAATTGAGCCTCAAGGCGTTCTTCCCATCTCTCGGGTCCGCGTAGAACGCCTTCCCGGTGACGAATGCAACGCGCTTCTTCAAGGCCTTCGTCAAGAGGTCCCCGGAATCGATAGTCTCTGGAAGGGTGACCCACAGGAACATGCCGCCCTGGGGTTTGACCCACTTTGTCTCGCTCGGGGCATACTCCTCGAGACAACGCAGCATGATGTCGAGCTTCCGCCCGTAGATCTTCTTGATCTTCTCGATCTGGGGGTCGATGTATCCCTGGATGATGTACTCGTGGGCTATTCTCTGGCTCAGCACGTTGGTGCAGACGTCCGCGGATTGCTTGGCGATCACGAGTTTCCGCAGGATCTCGGGGTCGGCCACGAGCCAACCTGTTCTCAATCCCGGCGCGAGTATCTTGGAGAAGGTCCCCATGTACACGACCCTCCCCTCGTCATCGAAGGACTTGATCGGTGGTATGCGCTCGCCGACGTACCTCAATTCGCTGTAGGGATCGTCCTCAAGGACGATGAGGTCGAAATCGGAGGCGAGATCGATGAGCTTCTTCCTGCTCTTCTCCGGCATGGTCACCCCTGCCGGGTTGTGGAAGTTGGGAAGGACATAGACGATCTTCGGTGGCTTGCCGCGTCTCGCGAGCTTCTTCATCCTGTCCTCGAAGAGGTCCATGCGCATGTTGTTCTGATCGATGGGTATGGACTCGAAAGCAGCTTGGTACGCGCTGAAAGACGTCAGAGCCGCAAGGTAGGTCGGTGCCGAGATGACCACTGTGTCCTTCGGGTCGATGAACATCTTGCCCATCAGGTCGATCACCTGTTGTGACCCGCTCGTTATGAGGATGTTGTCCTTGGAGACGTCCATCCCCTTCTTGTTCATGCGGTCAGCGACCGACTCCCTGAGGGGCGGGTAGCCTTCCGTGATGCCATACTGGAGCGCCTGGGAGCCGTCTTTCTTCAGGACGTCATCGACGATCTTCCTGATGATCTCTGTAGGGAAAGACTCAGGGTTCGGAAAGCCTCCGGCGAAGGAGATCATGCCAGGGACCTGAAGCAGCTTCAACAGCTCCCGCACCTCGGACGCTTTCATGTCCTTGGTCCGTTCTGCGAAATGTCTTGAGAAGTTGTTCGCCATTTCTCTTACTCGATTCGACTAGGGGACGGACGGACTTTAATGGTTTTGTGGTTACTAGGATGATGCCCGCACGCATGCGATGAGCGCAAGAGCCGCAAGCATTCCCTATTATCGACGTAAATCGATTGCACCAAAACCATTATACACAACTACCTCTTACAAACATCTGTTCAGATGAAACTGATACGCCAGGGTAAAGTAAAAGACGTCTACGAGGCGGGCAACCACTCACTAGAATTCGTCTTCTCGGACAAGATCTCTGTATTCGACAAGATCATCCCATCGCTGATACCGCACAAGGGAGAAACCCTCTGCAGGACGAGCGCTTTTTGGTTCCAGATCGCACGCGGCTGCGGCATAAGGACGCATTTCAAGGAGTTCATACCGCCTAACCGGATGAGAGTCCAGAGGGTAGAAGTGCTCCCATATTCGAAGATCGACAAGAAGACGACGAACTACCTGATCCCCCTCGAAGTCATCTCCAGACACTATGTCGCGGGGTCCCTTTGGGACAGGCTAAGGGAGGGTAAGATCAAACCGGCCAAGCTCGGGCTCAAGGCGAACAAGGAGGTCAAGTACGGCGACAAGCTTCCAGAACCATTCATCGAGTTCACGACGAAGCTGGAGAAAGTCGATCGGTTCCTGACAAAGAAGGAAGCGGTCAAAATCGCGGGTCTCACTGACAAGGAGTACAAGGAGATCATCAAAGCCGCGCTGGTGATCGACGACAACATAGCGGAGGAAGTCGAGAAGAGAGACCTCATCCATGTGGATGGGAAGAAGGAGTACGCCTTCGATGAGGACCGTGAGCTGATGATTGTTGACACCTTCGGCACAGCGGACGAGGACCGATGGTGGGATTGGGAGCACTACGAGAAGGGCCAGTTCGTGGAGCTCAGCAAGGAGAACGTCCGGCAGCATTACCGGCAGTTGGGCTACTACGACAAGTTGATGGAGGCGCGAAGGATGGGCAAACCCGAGCCCAAGATACCGGCACTCCCCGAGTCCAAGATCAACGAGATATCTGATTTGTATATGGATATGTTCGAGACGATAACCGGTGAGAGCTACAAGTGAGCCCCGCCGGATCGGTCCGCTAATGAAATGAAAAGATAAGTGGGCCAGGGACACCCCGGCCTTGAAAGTAGGGGGTTCTCGTCTATGCCATCTTCCCGTCGAGGTACTGCTGGTATCCTCCGAGGTCGAGCAGGCCGTGGCCCGAGAAGTTGAAGGCGATTATCTTCTTCTCGTTCTTCTTCTTCGCGTCGAGCGCAACGTCGATCGCGGCCTTGATCGCGTGGCTGGTCTCGGGCGCTGGTATGATGCCTTCCGTCCTTGCGAACATCATGGCCGCGTCGAAGACTTCCTTCTGCTGGTATGATACGGCCTTCACGACCTTCTTGTTGACCAGCTGGCTGACAGTGGGCGCTGCGCCGTGGTACCTCAGCCCTCCCGCGTGGATGGGCGATGGGACGAAGTTGTGGCCTAGCGTGTACATCATCAGGAGCGGGGTCATGCCAGCGGTGTCGCCGAAGTCGTATTCGAACTTGCCTTCGGTCAGGCTCGGCACCACCTTTGGCTCGACTGCGATGAATTCTGTGTTGGTCTTCTTCCTCAGCTTCTCCCCGACGAACGGGAACGTGAAACCGGCGAAGTTGGATCCTCCGCCCACGCAGCCGATCATGACATCCGGCTTCTCGTCGAGCTTCTTGAACTGGAGCATGGTCTCCTCCCCGATGATCGTCTGGTGCAGCATCACATGGTTCAGCACGCTGCCCAGGCTGTAGTTCGTCTGCTTGTCCTTGGCCGCGACCTCCATGGCCTCGCTGATTGCGATGCCCAGCGAGCCGGGGTGCTTCGGATCTTTCGCTAGGACCTTCTTGCCGAAGTCGGTTACGTTACTGGGAGATGGGTTGACCTCAGCGCCGTACACGCGCATCATCTCACGCCTGTAGGGCTTCTGGTCAAAGCTCGCCCTCACCATGAACACCTTGCACGTGAGACCGAAGTACCTGCACGCGAGGGCGAGCGCGGTCCCCCACTGTCCCGCCCCTGTCTCGGTCGATATCTTCTCGACACCCTCCTTCATGTTGTAGTATGTCTGGGCGAGAGAGGTGTTCGTCTTGTGGCTTCCAGCTGGGCTCAGGTCCTCCCTCTTGAAGTAGATCTTGGCAGGCGTCTTGAGCTCCTTCTCGAGCCTGATTGCCCTCTGGAGCGGGCTGGGCCTGTTCGCAAGCATATAGGCCTGTTGGACCTCATCAGGGATGTCGATATACCTGTCGGCCGACATCTCCTGGGCGATCAGCGCCTTCGGGAAGATGACCTCGAGGTCAGCAGGCGAGATCGGTTTCATCGTCCCTGGGTTCAGCGGCGGCGCGAGCGGCTCCGGAAGGTCCGGGAGTATGTTGTACCATTTCCTTGGCATCTCTTCTGCATCTAGAGTCGTTCTTACTGGTTGCATTCTGAATCCCTCATGCTTCTTCAATCCAATATTACTGTACAATATATAGCTTTTTCGAGCAATAATGCATATATGTGTGCAGTAGATTGGGGTCCGACCGTCTCCTCAGAGCTACTTGAGGTAGATGAGCCTGCTGTGCCTCTGGTCCCAGATCCAGTCGTCCTCGGTGACCGCTTCCTCACGCCTCGTTATCATGTTGTCGAGTTTGGCATCGAGGTCGTCCGCTTCATGGACGAGCAAAGCTTCGGGGAACATCGGCTCAACGGGGGAACCCCATTCCTTCTTCCCGTGATGGGCGAGGAGCATGTGCCGCAGCTTCGAAGCGAGCTGCTCCGGGAAACCGTGGATGTCCTTGATCTTCCCCATGAGCTCCTGGTCAGCTAGGATGACATGCCCTATGAGACGCCCCCGCTCCGTCTGGTTGATGTTGCTCGAGACCTTGAAGCTCTGGATCTTCCCTATGTCGTGCAGGAGCGCTCCGGTCAGCACGAGGTCGGCATCGAGCTCCTTGTGGAGCTCGGAGACCCTGATGCATACTTCCGCGACATTCAGGGTGTGCTTCAGCAGGCCGCCGATTGCAGCCGAGTGGAGCTGGATCGACGCTGGGCAGGATGAGAATGCTTCTAGGAAATCCTTGTCTTCGAAGAACATGCCAAGGAGGTTTCTCAAGTTCGGCTCCTCGACCGTGCGTACGAGGTCCAAGAGCTGCCCCTTCATCTGGTCGATGTCTGGGTAGGTCATGATCAGCTCTGAGATGTCATAGTCTCCTTCGACGAGCTTCACCAGCGAACCCCCGTTCTTCTCGCTGACGGATATCTCGAGCTGGTTCCTGTATTCAGAGATGTCTCCTCTTACGCGGACTATCTCATCGCGCTCAAAGGAATCGTGGATCTTCTCGACAGAGGCCTTGTCCTGACCCCCCCAGTACTTGATCGTGATCTGGCCTGACCTGTCGGCTCCCCTGAGCTCGAACATCCACCCGTACTTGTATTCCTGGACCGGCTTCTTGTAGTTGACAGAGAAGTAGCTGTCGACCTTGTCTCCGGGTTTCAGCTCGCCGGCAAGCTGCTTTGAACTCATCGCCTTCTGCTCCCTCGGGGTGGCGCTCTCCTGGCGGGTGATTGGCAGAGGGACGTATATCCGCTTTGCGAGTGGTGGGCCGAAAGTCTCCTCTCTCAGCTGTCGGACTGCAGTATGCTCAATCGCCATCCCCGCGTCCGTCTCTAGGCTGGATCGGAAGACCATTCGGCCGCACACGGGTCCGAATCGCGAGTCGAGGGGACTATGTCTCGCATTGCCTGTAGCCTAACTGTGCCCTCTAGGGTGCGAAGCGCTTCATCAACTGCTCTTCGAGCCGTCCCTTCTTCTTCGGGTCGGACAGCCAGAGCTTGGTCTCCTTCCAGATCTCAGGGCAATTCTTGTCTTCTTGCCCGACTATCTTCGCTATCTCGATCTCGATTTCCTTCGCATTCTCCTTGTTGACCGTTATCCCAAGTGGTTTGAAGAAACCCTTCTTGTTCATTTGGGCAATGAAGCAGGTCATCAGGGTCACTTCTTACTTTTCATTAGCGCAGCCATCGTCTTGCCCAGACCTGCAGCGCTCTTCAGGCCCGCCTTGTCGTGCTTGACCTCTCCAAGGTCATTGCCTGTACCCATTCCGCCGAACTCCGCGTTCTCGCCATACGCCACGTGCATCTGGTGCATGAACATGAACACGTTGATCTGCATGACGGCAAGTTCCTGCCCGCCGTGAGCTCCGCCACCCACGGTTATACCTCCGCCCACCTTCCCTTTCATGGGCAGATCGTTGTATCCCATGATGGATCGGTCCATGAGCGCCTTGACCTGGGAAGTGACGCCACCGAAGTACACGGGCGATCCTATGAGAAGGGCGTCGGCTGCAGCCATCCTCTTCAGGAGTGATGCTGCGCCGTCCTTGATCGGGCATTCCCAGGTCTTCTTGTAGCATCTCTCGCAAGCGGTGCACGGGCTGATCTCATTGTCAGCCAGGAATACACGTTCGACCTCTATCCCCGCGGCGTCCAACTCCTTCGCTGCGGCGTCGAGCATCAGGTTCGTGTTCGAGTTCTTCCTCGGGCTCCCATTGATCAAGATGGCTTTCAATCGTTTCAGTCCCCCGGATTGGCGGGTGAGCGGTTTCCCTGTTCAAAAGGGTTGTCTCGTCTTGCAGAGGATAATGAAAGTCCGCCTCGGCCCCGCGCATCCCATGGGGCCGAGGACGATCCAGATTCCCTCTTCTTGTCGCGTCACCAGCACTTCGAGAAGCCGCAAGTCCTGCAGACCACGCACCCCTCGACATACTCGACCATGCTTCCGCATTCCGGACACTCAGGACAGACGTCTCCCTTGTCGACGTAGTTCTGCTTCGTCGCGCCTACCGAGGCCTGTCCCGCGCCGGCCTGGACCCCCTGGCCAGTAGAAGACGGCGTGTCCTTCACGAACCTCTCAAGCGCCTTGGCCACTGCATCGCTGCACGACAGCACCATCCCACCCGGTTGCCAGAGCGGCGATGGGCACCTGATGCCCTTCAGCTGCTTCACGATAACCTCGGGTTCAATCCCCGACCGAAGTGCCAGTGATATCAATCGGCCGACCGCCTCGGCCTGTGAGGCGGTGCAGCCGCCTGACTTTCCCATCTGGGTGAAGACCTCGCATAGACCGTTCTCATCCTCGTTGATAGTGACGTACAGGTGCCCGCACCCGGTCTCCAACCTCTGCGTCGACCCTCTTGTCACATACGGCCTCGCCCTCGGCTGGAGGGCGGCATCGTCGGCTTTCCTTTCGATTCCCTCTTCCGCGGAGGCGGTCTCTCCCACGCTCAGGACCTGGTCCTCCCGGCTGCCGTACCTGTACACGGTCACGCCCTTGCATCCCAGTTTGAACGCGGCCGTGTAGACATCCTCGACGTCCTTCGGCGTCGCCTCCTTCGGGAAGTTCACGGTCTTCGAAACGGCATTGTCTGTGTGCTCCTGGAAGGCAGCCTGCATCTGGATGTGCCACCTGGGCGAGATGTCCAGTGCGGTGACGAAGAGCCTCCTGATATCCTCTGGGACCATCTTCAGGTCCTTCACCGAGCCTTTCGTGGCTATCTCCTTCATCAGGTCGTTGGTGTGGAATGCCCTGTCCTTGGCGACCTCCTCGAAGATCGGGTTGACCTCAGGAAGGATGTCCTTGTCCATCACGTTCCTCACATAGGCCACGGCGAAGATCGGCTCTATCCCGCTCGACACTCCCGATATGATGCTGATGGTGCCGGTCGGGGCGATGGTCGTGACCGTCGCGTTCCTGATGCTCCTGAATCGATTCGTCAGGGTGCTCTCAGGGAAATTGGGGAAACTGCCGCGTTCCACTGCGAGTGCCACGGAAGCCTTGTGTCCCTCGTCGTTGATGAACTTCATGATGTTCCTGCCGAGCTCGAGGGCATCCTCTGTATCATATGGAGTGCCTAGCCTCAGTAGCATGTCCGCGAAGCCCATGATTCCGAGGCCGATCTTCCTGTTTGCCTTTGTGATCTCCTCGATCTGAGGGAGCGGATACTTGTTGACATCGATCACGTTATCCAGGAATCGTACGGACCAACGGACGGTCTCTCCGAGCTTCTCGTAATCCACGGTGAGCCTACCGTCCCTGAGTGTAAGCATCTTGGCGAGATTGATCGATCCGAGGTTACACGACTCGTAAGGCAGGAGCGGCTGTTCTCCGCAAGGGTTCGTGCTCTCGATCTCGCCCACTTTCGGCGTCGGGTTGTCCCTGTTGATCCTGTCGAAACA
>Ga0209777_10008118_pt1 | contig 11541 bp, 9 predicted proteins | sample FrelakmetHBP12HB_FD_187147 | JGI IMG/M metagenome (GOLD analysis project Ga0209777, IMG submission 187147) | Freshwater lake sediment microbial communities from the University of Notre Dame, USA, for methane emissions studies -HBP12 HB (SPAdes)... | ecosystem: Environmental > Aquatic >...
CCCATTTTTTGAGAAGATAAGAACCATTCCATGAAAGGAGTTCGATATCCATGATCGAAATCGGTTTTCATACGGACGCATTTAATAGCAGTTACTGGAGCTTTGAGCAGGCGTTGCAATGGGCCCAGAAAAATGACGTGCATTGGATCGAATGTGGGATGATCGATGGCGTCAGCTGGATCCATGGGCTGGGTTACCAGCCGCACGTCGCCATGTGGGAAGATCCCATGATGTGGCGTGAAAAAGCCGCCACATACGGTGTACGCTTCTCCCAGATCGATGCTGCATTTCCGCTCTCGCTACCTGAAGGCGCCACATTGGGTGTGGAATATGCCATGCGCACCATCCGCTGGGCCTACCTGGCCGGATGCGATCACATCGACACAACCGACGATCGCTTTGCCCCGAAGGGCCTCACGGACGATCAAGCCATGGATATGATGAAACGATCGTATGGGCAGATCCTGGAAGTCGCCGAACGTTACAAAATGATCATAGATATCGAACCTCATGGCTATTACACCACCAAGCCCCAGTTCATGGAAAAGATGCTTGCCTTTGTGGACAGCCCCTATTTGCGCATGAATATGGACACCGGCAATACTTTCATCGCCGGGCAGGATCCGGTCGCTTTTCTGAATAAGTTCAAGAGCAAAGTCAGCCACGTCCATGTTAAGGATGTGAGCGATACCCTCGCGGCTTCTTTGCGCGGGGAACTCACCGGCATCGCGGTCAGTCAATGCGCCATCGGTGAAGGTGTGAACCGGGATAACATCAAGAAGTGCTTTGATGTCCTGGTTGATTTGAAATACGATGGTGTGGTTAGTCTGGAGTGTGAAGGCCAGGGCGGACCGATGATCGAGAAGAGCCTGGCTTTCGTCCGCACAGTCGTTGCCGACGCAAATAAACGCATGGCTGGAAAGTAATCCGATTGTTCTGCCTTTTTGATAAGTTGGGGAGGTCGGGAGGGGGCGTGCGCGTGGCCCTCCCACCCGCACACTCCTGCCCCCTGGCTTATTCAGAGGTTACCATTTGACATATCGTCTATTGAAGGGAGCGTTATATGGGAAAAGTATTCCTCGGCGTAAACATGGAATTTGTGCGCCATCACGACAAACCATTTGACTGGGGTGTCGCCAAAGCAGCTGAGATCGGCTACCAGTACATCGAACCCATGGTTCATTGGGGGCGTGAGCTTTTAAGCGAAGCTCGTTATTTCCACAGCGTGTCAATGTATGATGATCCCCGGCGGGCCAGGGACCTGTGTGAAAAGCATCATGTTAAAATGTCTGGTCTTTCTGCTCACACACCCCTGTGCAAGCCGGAGATCAGCGTGGAGTATTTGAAACAGGCCATTCGTTGGGCCTCCGACGCGGGTGCACCCGTGGTGAACACCGATGAAGGTCCAAAACCAGAATGGACGACCAAAGAGATGGATTACCAGTTGATGACATACACGCTCACCGAGGCCTCCATGGTGGCCGAGCGTTATGACATCAAGATCGGTCTTGAACCCCATCAGCAGTATAGCAAATCCCAGGAAGGACTTGACAGCATCTATAACCTGGTGAAATCCCCCGCCATCGGCATCAACTACGATACCGGCAACAGCTATCTCGCCGGAACCACCGACACCTATGCCTGGTTGACCCACGTCAAGGATCACCTCGTCCATCTCCATGCCAAGGATATTAGTTTTTCGCAGAGCGGTGCAGAACGCGGCAAAGTTTCCGGAACCCCGGTGGGCTGCGCGTGCGGTGACGGCGTTGTTGATTGGAAGAAAATGATCGCGATCGCCAAAACCGCCCCCGTGGATATCGTTTTCAGTGTGGAATGCGGGACCGTGCCCGATGCGATCCGCAGTTTCGAACACCTGAGTAAACTTATTTAAACTGTTTTTCAACCTTGTGAAGGTTTTGCCGTTTCCTTGATCATCTTTGGGAAACCTTCGCAAGCCTGGCTATTTCACACTGATCCTTGGAGGTTGCATGGGTTTTCCAAAAGTAGCAGTAATTGGCCTGGGTTTTATGGGAAGGACTCACATTCAGGCCCTCAGGCGGTTGGGTCTGGAAGTGTTTGGAGTTGCCGGTATCACGGAAGATGAAGCTAAAAAAGCTGCCCGGGAATTATCGATTCCAAAGTGGTACAGGAATTTTGATGAGGCCGTGGCGGATAAGGAAATTCAAGTTGTTCATCTTTGCACCCCCAACAACCTCCATTTTCAACAGGCTAAAAAGGCGCTCGAATCTGGCAAGCATGTCTTGTGCGAAAAACCGCTTGCCATGACCTCGGATGAGAGCCGTCAATTGGTTGAACTAGCCAAGAAGACCGGTTTGATGACTGCAGTCAACTATAACCTGCGCTTTTATCCCATTTGCCAGGAAGCGCGTGCCCGCATCCTTGCAGGTGACCTCGGGACACCCTACCTGATCCATGGCGCTTACCTGCAGGACTGGTTGTTGCTGAAGACAGACTGGAACTGGCGCCTGGAACCTCAGCAGGGTGGAAAGCTGCGCGTGGTTGCAGATATCGGCACCCATTGGATGGACCTAGTCACGTATTTGACCGGCTTGAAGATCACCGCTGTGATGGCCAATTTCGCCACAGTTCACCCCACCCGCCTGCAACCCGCCGGCGAAGTGCAGACCTTCGCGGGAAAGATCGAACAGAACGTTACCTCGAACGAAGTTGCCATCCACACCGAAGACGCCGCCGTCATCCTGTTCAAGTTTGAGAACGGCGCCTTGGGAAATGTCAGCCTTTCACAGGTTTCGGCTGGCAGGAAGAACTACTTCTGGTTCGAGATCAGCGGCTCCAAGTCTTCCTTTCGCTGGGATCAGGAAAACCCGAATGAATTATGGATCGGCTATCGCGATCAGCCCAACCAGATCCTGCCCAAGGATCCGTCCCTGTTCCATCCGGAAGCGCGCGCATTAACCGGTTTCCCGGGCGGGCATGCCGAGGGCTACCCGGATACCTTTTTGCAGGTCTTCCGCCAGTTCTATGCTGCCATCGCCGCCGGCAAGCTGCCGGAGGCTGGGAAATTCACCACATTTGAGGATGGCCATCATGAAATGCTGCTCTGCGAGGCCATCGAACGCAGCGCGCGCACCGGTGCATGGGTCAATATCGATTAGGAGGCATTATGAAACTTGGATTCTTTACTGCCGCTCTGCCCGGGAGTACCCTAGAACAGGCTGCCCAATGGGGCGCGGAAAGCGGCTTCCAGGCGATTGAAATTGCCTGCTGGCCGCACGAAAAAGCGGCTCGCCGTTACGCTGGTGTCACGCATATTGATGTGGAGCAATTGGATAAAGCCGCGGCGAATGCGATCCGTAAAATGCTACAAGGCTACGGTCTGCCGATTTCCGCCCTCGGATATTACCCGAATCCACTCCACCCGGACGCTGATCATCGCAAAATTGTGATCGCCCACCTGAAAAAAGTCATCCAGGCCGCCGCGCTGTTGGAGGTTCCCGTTGTCGGCACGTTCATCGGAAAAGACAAGGACAAGACCGTCCCTGCCAACCTGGAACAATATGCCAGGATCTGGCCGCCGATTGTTAAATTTGCCGGGGAACACGGCGTCAAGATCGCTATCGAGAACTGTCCGATGCTCTTCTCCTACGACGAATGGCCCGGCGGGAACAACCTTGCCAGTACCCCCGCCATCTGGCGAAAGATGTGGGAGATCATTCCCGCCGACAACTTCGGACTCAATCTCGATCCCTCGCACCTCATCCTGCAAATGATTGACTACGTGCGCGTCGTGGGCGAATTTTCCAGCCGGATCTTCCACGTTCATGCCAAGGACCTGCACATTGACCCCGAAGGTCTCTACCAGAATGGTGTTTTGTCGCAAGGTATGGGCTGGCAGGTGCCGCGCCTGCCCGGTCGCGGCGACATCGACTGGTCCAGGTTTATCGGAGCGCTATCCGCCGCCGGTTATGATTATGTTGTCAGCATCGAGCATGAAGACCGCGAATTCGAAGGCAACGAGGAAGTCGTAAAACGCGGCTTCTACCTCGCCCGCGCTGCGGTCAAACCGTTTATTCACTAAGGCCTTTTCATCTCCCTTCTCCTTGTCTCACCCCTAACCCTTTGGAAAGGGGTGAGACCACGTAATAAGGATGTCCTAATGAAAAAGTATATCGGTTGCGACCTTGGCGGCACGAACATGCGCGCCGCCATCGTGGATGTGGAAAACGGGACTGTCGTGCATACCGTCAGCGTGCCAACGTTGGCGCGCCAGGGCCACGACGCAGTCATGCAGCGCATGGCGGATCTATTTATTCAGGTACTTCAATCCGCCGGGCTGGAGAAGGCCGATATCGGCGGAATTGGTATCGGCGTTCCAGGCATGCTTGATCTGGAAAAAGGTGAGACTCTCTTTCTCCCCAATCTGCCTGGCACGTGGCCGCATGTCCCTTTGCAGGATACCATTGCTCGGCTGACGGGACTGCGGACCTCCATCTTGAATGATGTGCGCGCCATCACGAACGGCGAATGGCGTTTTGGCGCCGGCCGCGGCTTCGATACCGTTGCCGTCCTGGCAATTGGCACCGGCATCGGCGGCGGACTGGTCATCAACGGTCAATTGCATCTTGGCATCGGCGGAACGGGTGGGGAACTAGGTCATATGATTATTGATTTTAATGGTCCGCGCTGTGGCTGTGGGAATACTGGCTGCCTGGAAGCCTACGCTTCCGGGCCTGCGATCGCAGCCATGGGCATGAAAGCCGTTGCGCAGGGACTCACTACGCAAATCGCTGAGAAGTGCAAATACGATCTAAATCTCATCACGCCCCAGCTCATCGCCGAGGCTGCCCAAGCAGGCGATTCTGTTGCCCGGGATATTTACGAGAAGGCTGGTTATTACTTGGGGATTGCCTCGGCAACCTTATGCGCCGCGCTAGGCGCCCGCCGAATCATCATCGCTGGCGGAGTCGCCCAGGCGGGCGAACTCCTGCTGGAACCAATCCGCCGCACCATGCGCACACGTGTCTTTGTCATGCCGGTCGACCAGGTGGAGGTCGTCCAGGCCGGCCTGGGCAATGACGCTGGCGTCATCGGCGTGGCCTGTTGGGCCGCCAACGCAGGCTAAGGCGTACGGCCTGCGTGACATGCTCCGTGCAACCCCCGGTTCTGCGACGATACTTCAGTCCCCCTTCTCTTCCAGCGCCAGCGCAACCGCTTCCTCGGGGGTCATGCCGCGGCCGTGGTTGTAGGCATTCGTGTAGCCGACTTTTCCCAGGCTGGCAATGCACATCGCAAAGTCGACCTCCACATCCGCCTGTTCGATGCGGGGGCGGATTTCACCGGTCCTTTCACGGACAGCGTCCGCCCAGCCGATCAACCTGACCGCACGTTCATGCATAGTCGTGAGGACAAAATAATGCGCCAGCTTTTCCATGGTAAAAGCCAGTCCATTTTGGCTGCCATCCTTTTGGAATTGGAAAGCAGTTTCGCACAGGATTTGGTACCCTTCTTCCAAACTGCCTTCGCAAAGAGCCACATACCCCAGGCGGGTGCGGGCATACAACAGCCCCATTCTATTCCCTAATTCTTCCGCCAGCCCGATCCACTCGTGCAGGGCAGCGCGTGCTTGCGCAAAGTCGCCGTTCATCAAGTCCTGGCGACTCCTGGCTACCAGCACAAATTCCATGCCCGACTTGGATTTCAAGCGGAGGTTCAATTCCAGCGATTCTTTCAATAGGACTTGCGCCTTTTTTGTCTCACCATTTGCCAGGAGCGTATCCCCAAAAATTCCCAGCAAGAACGCCAGGACGCGCCAATCGCCTGCCAGCCGGTAGAGTGCCACCGATTCCTCCCAATATTTGGTGGAACGGTCCGCGTCCCGTCGGTCCCAGCCCAGTCCGCTTAATGCCTGCGCCTGTCTCTGGGTATCCCCCAGGGAACGCGCCAGTGCCAGTGCCTGTCCATGATACTCCACTTTTCTGTCCATGCTTTCCACAAATTGAGCAATGCTCCCCAGTGTCATCAGACATCCAAATTCGCCTTCGCGGTCACTACATCCGCGAAATAATGCTAGGCTTTCTTCCACCGCAGCACGGGCATTGTCGAATTGCTGCAATTCCCACAGGTAGTTTGCATGCGCCAGCCTGGCTTTTGCGCGTGCCTGTGGATACTTATGCGACTCTGGCTTGCCAATAAACTCTGTAACCCAGTCCAGACCCTCACATAGATCAAGATCGCCGGAAAGTCGCCCAATAATCAAAAGCCCGGCTTCCGTGTCCGTCCTGGAGGCCCAATTCAATGCAGCCCGCAGATTATCCTGTTCTTCGCTTATGCGGGTAAGCCAGTCCAATTGGTCCGGGCCATGCAGGGCGGTTTCGGCCTGTTCGGAAAATTTAAGGAAGTAGCTCAAATGCAGTCTGCAGGTATTTTCTGTCTCTTCCATTTCCATCTTGTCTTGGGCAAATTGGCGGATCATTTCATGCAGGCTGTAGCGCCTTTCCTTCCCCACAGCCTGGTTCACGCTCACCAGGGATTTTGCCGCCAGGCTGGTCATCAGATTGGCTACTTGAGGGCTCTCAATTCCGTTTCCACCGCAAACCGCTTCCGCCTCTTCAACGCTCCAGCCCCCTGCGAAGACCGATAAACGCCGTAATAGGGTTCGCTCAGCGTCGGAGAGCAGCTCCCAGCTCCATTCGATCGAGCCGCGCATGGTCTGTTGCCGGGGCAGGGCGGTGCGGCTGCCGTTCGTAAGTAGATCGAAGCTCGCACCCAGTTGCGCTGCGATCTGTTCGATCGAAAAAATGTCCACCCGCGCTGCGGCCAATTCGATTGCCAGCGGTATGCCGTCCAGCCGCCGGCAGACCTGCACTACATATGGGATATTCTCCATTGTCAGGCCAAAATCGGATTGGGCCAGGCTGGCGCGTTCGTCAAATAATTGTATCGATTCAAATTGCCGGTATTTTTCCAGCGTTGCCTGTTCATCCGGGATTCCCAGGCTAGGAACGTGATATACCGCCTCTCCCATCACCTTCAACGCTTCTCGGCTGGTCGCCAGTATTTTCAGGTCGGGACAGGCTTTCAGGAGCGCTTCTGCCAGCTGTGCACAAGCCTGCGGGAGGTGCTCGCAATTATCCAGGATGAGCAGGATTTTTCGGGGGCGTAGGAAGTTAACCAATAATTCCAGATAGGATATTTTAGATTGGGTCGTTATGTCGAACACAGCCGCAACTGTTTGTGGCAGCAGCTCGGGGGTTGCCTGGGATGCCAGTTCTGCCATCCAGACCCCGTTGGAAAATTCCCCCAATATCTGCTCGCCGACTTTCCCAGCCAGGCGGGTCTTTCCCACCCCGCCCGGTCCGGTCAATGTTATCAGTCGCTGACGGTGGATCAGGTCGATGATCTCTTTTTTTTCCTTCGCCCGTCCAATGAATGTGGTCAGGAACACCGGCAAATTGGATTCCACTTTGGCCGGAGTCGGCCCATCAGGTTGGATGGGATAGCCGGAAAGTCCCCGTGCGTAAAGAACCCATCGATTGAGCTCAGGCTCGCGCATCCCTACCTGTTCTAAAAGGATTTGTGCCAATTCCCTGGATGGTTTGAGTGTCCCGGATTCAATCCGCCGCAGCGTAATTTCAGCACAGCCCGCCCGGTTTGCCAAAACCTGCCGGGATAGATCCAGCCTGCGGCGCTCTCCCCGCAGCCATGTTCCAAAAGTTTTCTCTTCCATGGTCATTTTTTCTTTTGTATCAATTATGGTATCACTTTTCGCATTATGGAGCAATCCGGACGTCAGTAGAATTGGATTATACAAACATTCGGCTAAATGCCAAAGGAGTAAAAATGAACAAGCTAGGATTAAAGATTTTAATAGTAGTGTTAGCCAGTCTGCTTTTTGGTCTTGCAGGTGTAGGCAATGCGGGAGCCGTTAGCCCATCTGGGCCCACAGGTAACCAGGTCTTCTATTCAACTGGCGTTCAGGATATTGTCACTGGCGTCCGCTCTGCAAGCGTAAGCCCCGATCGGCAGTTTTACTCGGCATACATTGGGAGTTTCGTCAAGACTTACACCACGAGCGTGGTTCACAACCAGATTTTTTATTCGCCGTTTGTCGGAAGTATCGTCAGTCGTGCCTCCATGAGCCTCATCCCTAACCAGGTCTTCTACTCGCAATATGTTGCGAATATGATCAACCCCACTCTCCCCAGCGGCTTTCCTAATCAGGCGTTTTATTCGCCCACGATCGAAGGCTTCCTTCACTAACCCTGGTCTTGCTTGCAGAACCTGAAACAACCATTAGGTCAACCTGAAACAACACACGGAACTGCTCATTTCCTTCGGGCAGTTCCGTTTCTTTTCCTACTTGTAATTGCCTCTGAAATATTGTAAAATTAATTGCTTTAGATGTACTGAGTCTTTTACATTAGAAGTATTGAGGGATACTCGAAGATCCTGCCCAGCCTGAAATTGGGGTGCAATTATTTTGTCTTAAAAAACCGACCACCAACCTTCCTGAGGGACTTAGTTGGGATAGTAACAGGTTGCCCGGTCTTGTTAATTTGTATGCGTTATTAAATTGAATTGGAGAGGAGGTGAAAGCGACTGATTGTGAGTGATCTGATATTTCACTTGGAACATGACATCCTAACTAATAGATTAATGGGAGAATGCATATGAAACTAAGAATTTTCTGTATCATTGCCTCGATAACCATGATCGTGGGTCTGGCCCCAACCGCGGTCCATGCTGCTCCAGCGGTTGCTGATGATATCAGCGGTCGAGGTGGATTGACTCCTGGTGAGCTGGTCACCTACGAACAGCAGGTCCCGGTCAATATCGTGTTTGTCGGTTACGACCAGAGTGTAATTGATCAAACCCAGTTTATGGGCATGTTGCCTGCCACATACTCGCCAGTTGTTCGTTATCCACTGTTTTATGGGCCGTCTGGCCGCGATATGGGCTTGAAGTATGATTTCAATTACAACGTTGTCTTTACTGACAGTAAGTTCAATGACAGATTCTTCAGATACCTGAAGAACATTGGCCAGGCTGGCAACCCTACCTTGTTCCAGCAAGACTATAATGCCGAAGTAAATAATGTCCTCGATGTAACCGGCCCGGTCCTTTACATAGATGGCCCCTCAGTGGAGAATTATCTCTCCGCCCATCTGTATGGAAAACAGACTAGAGGCTATACCATTGTGCTTATTAACTGGTATGGTCGTCCCGACTTCAAGTTCCACGTCTATACCAAGACGAATCAACCCGATCCAGACACCGGATACAACTTCGGTGCCTTGCGTGCCTCCCGCAAGATGATCGCCTGGGGCGGTGGTAATAGCCGTACCTGGTTCTATGACCTTTCCGCTGGTCCTGAAGCCTGGACAAATAACTGGAACGTCGACGACGCCGATGTCGACGGAGATGGCATTCCTGATTACCGCAACCCTCCCATCTGGGAATATACTGCCGGCGGTTATCGCCCCGCTGTCGCTTTGACAGGCGACCTGGCAATGATCACCCGTTATGTCGGCATTGACCTGTTGTTTACAACCTCCCCGCTCTACGATCCGATGGTCACCGCGCCCGGCCTGAAAGGCAGGAAGGTCCTCAACATTAACATGCTCGAAGACGATCCTGCCAGCCTTGGCACTGACTGGATTAATATGCAGTTCGTCAAGAAGCAGCTTTCCGGTTTTGAGCCTTACTACAAATGGGTGACGAGCCTGATCGACAACAACCCGATCGATGCTAATGCCCAAAACGCCTTCCGTATCTGGGCAGACGTGCTTTCGGCGGATGACTGTTGGAACCCCTATGGCACCACCTTCGCCGAATTGTTCTGTTTCTTCGACGCCAATCGGAACACCTACATCCCAACCTATCGTGCTAAAGATCATGTGGAAGGGCTCTACGCTTTCAACACCACTCCTGATAACATGGGCGATGAATCGGGCTTGCTCGGCTATACCGATGATAACTGGGTGGATGGCACGCAAAGCTACGTGTTTGCCTTTGACACCGATTATTATCGTTCACTTGGGTATGGCTTCAGCACCACGGTTGTCCACGAATCCGGGCATTACCTTGGCATGTCGCATCCACACGATGGCTACGACTCCGAACAAGCGCTTGACTTTGGTGTAGTTGGCGAATCCTACTTCACCTGGACAGGCGATGAGAGTGACACCATCATGCACTACATTGACCTGAGTGATCAGTTTAGCCATTTTGACCAGGACAATATGTACCGCTGGGAAATGGCTGGATACCTCAACTGGTCTAATGCCTTGGTCGCTTCTATTCTCGCCGATCCCGGTGCGAAGACCGTAAAAGGCTATGTCATGGACGCCCAAAATGCTGCCAAGACCGCAATTAGCGCCTTTAACCATTGGGACTTTCTGTCAGCCGCAATGAATGCCCAAAATGCCTACATGTCCCTTGCCACAGCCGCCAAAAAGCTTGGTCTTCCCACACCGTCGGTTCAGCCTGCCGTCGTCAATCCAAGTCTGAAAGCACCGCATGAAGGCGATCCAATCCGCTTCCCGAATAACTAAACCGTTCATCTTGGCAAAGGGTTTTAGTTCGCATTTTGCCAACGAACAATAATGCCGCACCCCCTGTGTTTCCGTTACTACAGGGGGTGCCTTCTTATGGCTTGAGCGTCTCGCACAGCCTCACTCTTTTCCCTTCTTCTGTGTGGTAGTCATACACCTTTCCACCCGCCTCAAGGGAGATCAGGTAGCCCGCCGTTTCCACCTGGATATAATCGATGCCCGGTTTCGGACAACCCAGGCTGGCATCCCTCCAGATGGTTGGTGTAATTTTCACCACCGTGATCTGTTCGGCATTGATCTTTAGTTTTTTGCCAAGGTCAGCCACGCTTAGCCGTGCCATTTCCTCGCCTTTTGTGGATAGAGGTTCTGTTGCCAGCGGGATAGTTTGTCGATCCGATGCATTTGACGGTATGCGGCTCGCCGCGGGGGGATTTGGCTGGCTTGCGACCGGTGCCGGGCCGTTGAGAGTCTGGCATGCGTTTAGCAGAACCACCCCCCCTAATGCCAGCAAGATTAATAGTTTATTCATCTTTACCTCCGGTTGCCAATTCTTCAGAGACGCCTGTCCGGGTCAAAATGTTCCTCTTCTTGTTCGACTTCACGCAACTTGCCAGCCCTGGCACGTGCCGTCTGGTTTTGCTTCGATTGTTATGGGGCGGTCATACTGTATAAGCATGTAAACCATCCACCAAAAGTCTACCCTTTGCAACCGCAATTAAGATAAAATATGTAGCCAATGCTCTGGTAAAAAGGGAAGTCAGGCGGATTGTCGGAGGAGTTTGGATTGATCCTTAAGCGAGATTCTTTTTCAATGGTTCCCGTTCCTTTTCGTAAAATCCTGTCATCATCCTGGCTGGTCTGTTTGGGTTGTATTTCCGCTGTCACCGCGATCCTCTATTGGAGGCGGCCAGACGCTTTTTATAATCCTCAATTATGGGCTGAAGATGGCAGCCATTTTTTTACCGATGCCTTCTTTCAGGGTCCCAGGTCATTATTACTACCTTAT
>Ga0209777_10008119_pt1 | contig 11541 bp, 6 predicted proteins | sample FrelakmetHBP12HB_FD_187147 | JGI IMG/M metagenome (GOLD analysis project Ga0209777, IMG submission 187147) | Freshwater lake sediment microbial communities from the University of Notre Dame, USA, for methane emissions studies -HBP12 HB (SPAdes)... | ecosystem: Environmental > Aquatic >...
ATGGAAGAAGACTACGAAGAGATGAAGAAGTCGGTCGTCTCGGAGATGAAGCGCATTTTCAACCCCGAGTTACTTAACCGCATCGACGAAACGATCATCTTCCATCCGCTGGGGATGGAGCATATTCTGCAGATCGTCGAAATTCAGTTGGCGGATATGGCCAAGCGGCTGGCGGAGCGCGGTTTGAGTATACGTGTTACCGATGACGCCAAACGCTATATCGCCGAGAAGGGCTTTGATCCCCTCTATGGCGCGCGCCATCTCAAGCGCGCGTTGCAGAAGCATCTGGACGATCCGCTCTCCGAGGATATCCTCCGAGGACAATTTGCCGGAGACTGTGACATCTTGGTGGACGTTGCGCCCGAGAAGGACAAGCTGCAGTTCTCGATCAATGTCGTCTCCGACACTCACAAGAGTGCGGCAGTTTAGAGCTTGCGTTTTAGATTAGACAATCCTGCGGGGTGGGTCGAAAAACCCACCCCCGTTTTTCCTGTAAGTTTCGTAGGTCAAGCCCTCTCGGGGTTTGACTCGATTTGTCAGGCCTCAAGAAGTTCTGTAGGTCAAGCCCTCTTGGGGCTTGACGTTCTCCTTCATATACCATCGTCAGGCCTCAAGAAGGCCTGGCCTACAATACTGCCAGATCATCTTGATTCACAACTTGTTACCAGACAATGCCTAAGGCCGGCAAGGCTGTTTATGGCATTCGAATGGCGCGACGCTGAAAAATCCGCTTGACGACTGGAAAGAAAATCGTATTATGCATAACTTGCTAAGGGTCTCGGCGTCACGGGATCCGTTAGATTGAATTAGATCGGAGGAAGCTTTGGCACACAAAAAAGGTTTAGGATCGTCGAAGAACGGGCGTGACTCGAATTCCCAAAGGCGCGGTGTCAAACGCTTTGGTGGCGAGGCGGTGTTGGCCGGTTCGATCATCATGCGTCAGTGCGGCACCAAAGTGCTCCCGGGACGCAATGTCGGCATCGGCCGCGACAACACGCTTTATGCCATGATCACCGGCGTTGTCGAGTTTGCCGCCAAGGGACGCAACAAGAAAATCGTTCACGTCTCGCCGTAGCTGGTATTCGACAATCGATAGATTTGAGACCGGCGGGTGAAACCATCCGCCGGTTGTTTTTTTGTGCTTTTGCTTGCACTGACGTATCCCAATTGCGCTTGACACAGGCAACCGCCAGCTTGATCTTGCGATAGGCGTGGGTAAAATCGTCACCTCGTGAAGACGATCAGAGGAGAACCTGAGTGGAACACATCTATCTCGATTACAACGCAACCACACCGATACATCCCGAAGTGGCCGAGGCCATGATCCCCTATCTGCGCGAACACTTCGGTAACCCTTCAAGTGCTCATTGGTACGGCGTCCAGACACGCAAGGCGGTCGAGAACGCACGCGCGCAGGTGGCAGCCATGCTGAAGTGCCATGTTGATGAGATCATTTTCACTTCCGGCGGCAGCGAATCGAACAATTTCGCCATCAAGGGTTACGCGCTGAAGCACCGCGACAAGGGAAACCACATCATCACTTCTCAGGTTGAGCATCCGGCGGTCATTGAGGTTTGCGAATATCTCGAAACCGTTGGTTTTGAGGTGACCTATCTTCCGGTTGACGAATATGGCATGATTGACATTGATGATGTCCAGGGCGCCATTCGCTCGGGCACAATACTGATCAGCATCATGCAAGCCAACAATGAAGTTGGCACTATTCAGCCGATTGCCGAAGTTGCGAGCCTCGCAGCAAAACGCGCAATTGCCGTGCACACCGACGCAGCCCAAGCGGTTGGCAAGATTCCCGTCGACTCCCCGACACTTGGCGTCGACATGATTAGTATCGCCGGACACAAACTGTATGCTCCCAAAGGTATCGGTGCATTGTATATCCGGCGGGGAATCCAGCTACAGAAGTTTATGCACGGAGCCGCGCATGAGCAGAACCTCCGCGCCGGCACCGAGAACGTGCTGGAGATCGTTGGACTCGGCAAGGCATGCGAAATCGTCGCCCGCGATCTTGAACGCAATGGCAGGCATTCGCGGCAGCTTCGCGACATGCTGGAGCAGGCGATTGTTGCACGCATTCCTTCATGCAAGATTAACGGTCATCCGGAGAAACGACTCCCCAATACTCTGTCAGTATCATTTCCCGGGATCGAAGCGAACACGATCATCTCCGAGTTGGAACAGGTCGCCTGCTCGCCCGGCGCCGCTTGTCACTCGGACAAGGTAATCATGTCGCACGTCTTGGAGGCGATGGGTGTGCCAGTAGAGTACGCCATGGGGACGATTCGCTTCTCCACCGGCGCAATGACCACCGAGTTGGAAATCAAACAGGCTGTGGAAGCGATTGTGTCAACGATCAACCGCTTGATGCCCATCGAGAAAGTTGAACCGGTGATTTTCGCGGCCGATGAACCGGTACGATTGACTAAATATACTCACGGCCTAGGCTGTGCTTGTAAACTCCGCCCGCAGGCGTTGGAGAAGATACTGGCGTCCTTGCCGCGTCCGACTGATGCCAACGTTTTGGTCGGCGCCGAATCCTCAGATGATGCCGCCGTTTACAGACTCAGCGACAAGCTCGCGATTGTGCAAACCGTTGATTTCTTTACCCCTATTGTTGATGACCCCTATCACTTCGGAGCGATCGCGGCCGCCAACTCGCTCTCTGACATCTATGCCATGGGTGGCAGGCCGCTTTTTGCACTCAGTATCGTAGGCTTTCCATCCAACCGACTACCAATGAGTGTCCTGCAGCGCATCCTGCAAGGCGCCGCAGACAAGGCAGCCCAGGCAGGTATCAGCATCATCGGGGGACATACTGTGGATGATACCGAGCCCAAGTATGGTCTGGCCGTTTCCGGCATTATCGATCCAGGCCGAATCCTGAGGAACAACACAGCGCGTGTCGGCGACAAACTGATCCTCACCAAGCCTATTGGCACCGGCATTTTAAGCACGGCAATCAAGAGACAGATGGCGAACGAAGCGTTGACTCAGAAAGTGATCGGCATCATGAGCTGCCTTAACGACGTCGCCGCCGCGACAATGCTGCGTTACGATGTCTCATCTGTGACCGATGTCACCGGCTTCGGACTGTTGGGGCATCTCAAAGAAATGACTGTTGGTAGTGGCGTAAATGCCCGCATCGATTCACAGGCAGTCCCTCTGATCAGTGAGGCAGTTGGTTTCGCGTCGTCCGGGGTAATTCCCGGAGGTACCGAAAACAACCTCGACTACGTCGCTCCTTACGTCAAATGGAGCGACAATGTTTCGCGCGTTCTAAGATATGTGCTCTGTGACGCTCAGACGTCCGGTGGATTACTCATCGCCGTCGGAACATCAGAAAGCGAAAAGCTGCTTGCTGATCTCAGAGCCAGTGGGATTGTTGAGGCCTCGATCATTGGCGAGATCACCGAAATCGGCGGAGGCATGATCACAGTCGTATAAACTTGCGTCCCCCATTTCGCTTGAAATCAGAACGGCCGATGGAATTGCTCCACCGACCGTTTTTTTCTCTGCATGTCCCAGTCGAGATTCTTCGTCCTAGCATGCTGCGCAGGGCGCCGGGCCTCCCGAGAAGATGTAACTGATCAAGTAGACTGCATCCGAAATATCCACGTCGCTGCTACAGTTGGCATCTCCACTCAGCATCGGATTGGGAGCAGGTCCGCCAGAAAATATATAGCTAACCAGGTACACTGCATCCGAAATATCGACTGCTCCGCTCGCGTCGGCATCACCGCATATATAAGCCGGCGGCGGCGGGTCCGTGATTTTCATACTGCAATTTATCGTGTCTACCATCGTCGGCGCACTATTGTCTGACACGGCAAAAGTAAAGTAGAACGTCGCTTTCCAAGTCGGCGTGCCGCTGATAGTCCCCTGTGCGCCACCAGTGAAAATCAGGCCATAGGGCATGTCGCCGCTAACATATGTCCAGTTGTAAGGAGGAGTTCCACCGATTACCTGCATCTGGTAGTTGTAGGGTACCTCTTTATAACCGTCAGGGATTTGGTGGCTCATGATGTGCACCTGACCGTCGCAGTAATCTCCTATCCCATCTCCGTCTTCGTCTTCCTGCAGTGGGTTGAACACGTAGGGACAGTTGTCGCAGGCGTCCCCGAGACTGTCTCCGTCACTATCGGTCTGCGTGGGGTTGGAGACAAGCATGCAGTTATCAACCGCATTGGCAACGCCGTCGCCGTCAAAATCATTGGAATTTGCAACTATCATCAGCCAGGCAGCCGATGCACGCACCATCCGAGTCATGTATTCGAAATTCATGTGGGTCGTGCTGTCGCGAGCGGTATGCCAATAGGGGGAGAAATAGTACTCCGCCAGGAAAATCGAATTCGCAACAAAACCGGCAAACGGGTAATGATCGGATCCGGCCGATGCTCCCGCCAGATGACCGGTGATGCCAACCAGAGGGCCGGCAATATTGATCCAAGTTTGAGCAAGGCGAGTACTGGTGCCGTAGTAGAGGTTTGCGTCATAGTAGTTGTTATAGTCAGCAATCATGTCCATATTGAAAACAGCTATAATCTTCTCTTTTTCCGCCTGAGCTGTATGGGCATAATGAGTCGAGCCGTTCAGGCCGGTCTCTTCGGCATCAAAAGTGATGAACAACACCGTGACCGCAAAAGCTGAATCCTTCATCACCCTCGCCAGTTCCAATACTCCTGCCGTCCCGGAGCCGTTATCGTCCGCGCCCGGACTGACAGACACGGCATCGTAATGACCACACACAATAATGTGGTAGTCCGGGAAAACTGTTCCGGTCTTCTTGGCAATTACATTGTAGCCGGTCTTGGTGCCGCCCCCCGACGAGAAGGTGAAGCCGTCGTATGTCACAGTATCGTAACCGAATCTGTGGAATCGCTGTGCGATCGTGTCACGTGCGGCCAGACAATTTGAAGTACCAGTCGTACGCCGATAAAAGGCCTGCAACTGGAGAACATAGTTTCTCAGTGAGTCCTGACTGATCGAGCTCATGATTCCCTTCACTCTGGAAAGATCAGCGGTTGCCCTCTCTTCCACTATCTCCGCGGGTCGGTATTGGACTGTAATCGGGAATCCCTTCAGTGGCATCAGACCAGTAGTTTCCGTCGGCTGTCGAAGCAGCTCTGGATCCACTCTATACACGCGCACCTGATCTTCCTGAAACAGCAGCGAGTACTTTCCAATATTCGCTCCATCCAATCCATGATCGAGCGCCAATTCATCGCGATCGACGTCTTTAGCCAGCAGCTCAGTCGCTAATCCAGACTCCCGGAGCTTATCAGAAACAGACAAGTCAGCCAAAATCAGGTATCCCCCTCGAAAAGACAAAATCGGTTCAACACACAATGTTGAGAGCCGTTCAGCGTCAACTTGTTCGCGAACAAAGACCTTGTAGAGATCAGCAGCCCCTGCCTGGGTCGCCGCAAACAAAACAAACAGCAGAAGCAATAGGAATCTTTTCATACAGTAATGCTCCAAAAACCGGGAACTCGCCCGGGGGTAAGTACCATTTTTCACAATATATCACATTCCCATCATAGATCAAGTTAATATAATCAGAATTCTATGGACGAAGACGGCGCTATACGAATAACTCGCCTTGCGGATAGGAAGTAATTCAGCCTTTCAGGATCAGTGATGGTAACTGTCAACAAATACTGACCACTCTTCAGATTAGATTCTAAGCGAGGCGCGACCTGAATAGTCAGCCTCCCCTCAGACGCATCAAACTTCTTTCTAAGAAGTGTTATAGGCTTTGAGGATTTAGAGTCAGACTGTGACTTAGTCATCTCTTCAAGATATTTCTGATTCCGGGAAGACTGCCACTCGCCCTTTGTAAATGGACGTTCTAAACTATCTGCAACAACCATGGGTTTGCCGGTTGTTATCGAAGTTGAACTTCGACCTGATACTTCCGGTATTCGTAACAGAGTCACCCAGACTTCATAATACTTACCGTGCCCACTGGGCAGTGTAGTCTCAAGATAGAGATCAAGCTTTTCTTTCGATACAAGTCGACACTCAGGATTATCATAAAGATTTAATCTTGATTTTGATAAATCTCCTCGAACAATACCTGGTAATAGATTCTCACCCGTCGTGGTACCTTGTTCTAAGACTAACAGATCACTGATCTTTATATCCTTTGGAACAGAAACTTCAATCCAACTTTCTCCTTCATTATCTGGAGCACCAAGTATAGTCAGATGTGCATTATACTTACCCGGTTTGATCTTTGGAAAACCAATGCACACTACTGCTCTAATCAAAGAACGCTCCCGACTTTCCAAGGAGCGCAGAGTACCGCGGATGACTTGAAGATTAGAAACCTGCTGACCACTAAATAGTAACACCGTTTTGCTATTATCATATAGATCGACCCAAACATTAAGTATGCCCTCATCAAGTGTAAGCCGAGTAAACTCATCGCCTGATATCCAGATACTGAACCAAAGATCAGTTGTTCCATCAGTAGATGGAAACTTGGAATAGTCAACAAAAGGCCATATCGGAGAAGCTATCGGATAGCCTTTATCATTACTATCTATAATCTCATTAGGATAACTTTGACCAAACCTTGACCAACAAGAGATTTCCCGTCCTCTCTGACTTGAATCCGCTGAAGGCCAGATGTAAATCCAGACAGTACAACCTGTATCGGCTTGACTACATCTGCGTAGCAAAGTATGTTCATTCTGAGGTACACCATTCTCAATGAACAATTGCCAACGAACATCTGGATCAGTGGCATCAATGTCAGTACCGAGTTTGCCTTTCTGTAGCAAACTATCACAGTAGTTCAGACGACTATCTATATCATTCCATCGATCTGGGTTTGCCTTTATCCAATCGTCAATACGACGCCGAAAGCGAAGATAGTCAGTAGCCCTTTCCAGCCCCTTGTTTGCATACTCAGGAGATACGATTAAGAAGAGAGCGTACATGCGACTCACATACGCTCTCTGAGCGGTATTTATAGAAGTGGACATTGCTCTGAGTTTGAGTCCTATTGCAGCAGAGACCTGCGCTTGACTGCTGCAGCATAGTGCAAAGCTCGAAAGTGACAACCACAACAGGACTCGTCTAAACATAAATACCTCGGTAATGCTACGAAAACCGGGAATTTGCTCGTAGTAAGTACCATTCTTCAAAATATTGCACATTTTCAATTTCTGTAAGGCCCAAAATCGTCCCGTCAGGTGGTTGCGCCGGTCGAAAACGGCAATTTTACGTTGATGCATCGATCAAACGTATTAGCTTCTCCCAGCATGAATGTTTCGTTTTCGCAGGCATCAGGTCACTATCCGGTGCAAGCGCCCTTCCATCCGCCTTCTCCGTCTTCCGGGTATTTGTTCCCGGAAACGAGTGCCCAACCCAATCATGGGTACGAAGCAGTCCGCGAATTGTTTAGTTTGCAGGGTTTTGACTTCGTCAACTTTGGATCGGCAAGTTGGAATCCGCTCGGCAAAGGAAACAGTCTTCGCCAAGAGCTGAAGGGCTCTGACGCTTGTAACATATCCGACACCAAGACAAATCACCAGAGAGAGTCCAAAGATGAACACACCGGAATGGATTGAGGAATTCCCGGGGGCAATTACCGTCTGCGATCGCAACGGCGTAATACTGACGATGAATGACAAAGCGATTGCTACTTTCGCAAACGATGGCGGAGCAGCGCTGATCGGCAAGAACTTGCTCGATTGCCATCCCGAGCCATCACGCACTAAGTTGCGCGAGCTGATGGCATCGCAACAGACCAATTGCTACACTATTGAAAAGAACGGCGTTCACAAACTGATCTATCAATCGCCTTGGTATATCAAAGGCGAATACGGCGGTCTGGTGGAGATCTCCATAGAGATTCCATACCCGATGCCACACTTTGTCAGATCGTGATCGCAACTCTTGCAGACGATCTCGGGATCGCAATTACAATCTCAATTCGACTTCGGCGTATAGCTGCGGCAGAATTCGATTCGCTTCTGCAACGGCGGATGACTGTATTGCCAAAACTCAATGAACGCCGACGGACTTGGGTTGGAGAGATTTTCATTCGCCAATTTGATGAATGCCGAGACACCGCTTGTGTTATCCCGAGTCAGATCGAGCGCGAACCTGTCTGCGTCGTGTTCGATCTTACGTGAGAATCCGTTGGTCAGCGGATCAAGCAAGAACATCATGAGGCTGAACATCAGCATCAATAGCGGCAAACTGGCGATATCGCTAACGGCTACAAATCCGAAGCTCTCGCTGTAACGGTGGATGAACCACCCGATCGACTTGTGAATAATGAACAGCAATATCAAAAAGATCACGCTGAATAATCCGATGCCGATCCATATATGGTTCATGACATAGTGGCCCATTTCGTGCGCCATCACAAATGCGATTTCATCGGGCGTCATCTTCTTGATCGTCGTGTCCCAGAGCACGATTCGTTTGGAACCGAAGAGTCCGGTGACATAGGCGTTTATCGCCTGTGTTTCCTCGCTCATATCAACCTGATAGACACGCCCTCCGGAAATGCCGGCCTTTTCCGCCATCCCCAGAATCCGTTGCGCCAATGCTTCGTCTTTTAGCGGTTCAAACTTGTTGAACATCGGCGAGACAAATACCGGACCTACGACCAAGACAAGAATCATAATCGGAACTGCCACAATTCCAATCCAAAGCCACCAATCTTTGGCGCGTCTACTGATGCCCCAATACGCAAAGGGAATCAGGACAGTCATGAAGAGAGCGCCGATATAGCCCGACTTGATCGTATCCGCTAACCAGTTGCCGAAGGTCTGAGTCGAGAGACTGAAATGATGCTCGATGACAAAGCCGCGATAGTATGACAACGGCAGGCCAATCAACCAAATGGCAAATGACAGAATCAGAATGTAGAACACTTTTACCGCATAGTTGCGATGTCGCCCGGCAAACAGTGCCACTACCCCCCATAGCACTGCAAAGACAAGACTGCCGGTTTCCACTGGATGCTTGTCGGTAGCCGTCGCAAAGCTGAGCGCCAGCGCCAACACAAGTCCGAGACTTGCGGCGAAGGTAAGTGGCGACCGCTGCCGATGGAGCCAGTCGGCCAGCTTCTCCGAGAGATTCTTGATTCGTCCCGAAAACCCAAGCCACAGTATTCCCGCCAGCACCAAAACATCGAAGACAGTCGTGAAAAAATACCAACCGGCTTTGAAGTCCGAAAAGAGAATCGCCTGTTCAACTTTGTCCGGCGACAACACCGACGTAATTTCAGGGGAGACGTTCTTGAGATCGATACCCCCCTTGCCAATCTTGGTCGTGGCGATACTGAACACCAGAAAACCCAGAAGCAGTATCGCAGACAGAATTACTCTCTTCATTATATTACCTTCCTCAGATGTTGACCGCGTATTGTAAAGTCTAAGATACGCTTCCTCGCGCTTTGCCGCAAGCTTTGCCGCGATTGACGCCAGCGTTTTCTTGGCCGGAACGATTCGCTACATAAAGCGTCAAAACGAACGTATCTTATGTCTGGAGGTTCGAGAACTTGATGCGTCACGACACAATATCAACGAATATGCAAACCCGTAGTGTCACCGTTCCTCTTGAGGGAATATCTTGTGCCGGTTGCATTGCGCGCGTCGAAGGCGTGCTGTCGAACATTGCCGGTGTAAGCGACGCGGGGGCAAATCTTGCGACTCGTCAAGCGACTTTTTCCTACGACCCCGACCGCGTCAGTATCGGCCAGATTGCCCGTCAACTACAGATCGCCGGTTATCCAATGAGTCTGCAGGAAACCCGCATTGAGATCAGCGGCATGCACTGTGCCTCGTGTGTGCTCAATGTCGAGAAACACATATCCGCCATACCGGGTGTTGCGTCGGTCGATATCAACTTTGCGTCGGGGACCGGAGTTGTCAGACACGTAGGCGTCAAGGACCTGCAGGGTACACTTACGTCGCTGTTTTCCGGCAGTGGCTACGAAGTAACCGCAGTCACTACGACTACCCAGCCGGTCGATCCGCTTGCGCGCGAGATGAACGAAATCAAACGACCACTGGTGTTCAGCCTGATTGCCGCATTTATTACCATGGGTCTGATGGCAATCGATCATCTACACATTGCCTACATAGACATGACCCTCTCCGCCTACATCCAGTTTGTGCTGGCAACGGCTGTCTATTTCTGGGGTGGCCTCAGATTTCACAAGGGACTATGGCACTCGATTAGACGTCGCTCCGCCGACATGAACACTCTGATCTCGCTCGGCACATCGGCGGCATATTGGTTCAGTGTGATTGTGCTTGCATTTCCAAGCTATTTCCAGCGCAGTGGCACAATGCCGGAATACTATTTCGATAGCGCGGTGATGATCATCGCGTTAATCCTGCTCGGCAGATTCCTGGAAACCATGGCCAGGTTGCGCAGTTCGGCAGCAATCACCAAACTCCTAAGAGCCCGACCGGATGAAGCAATCGTTGTCAATGATGGTCAAGAGCAATTGGTGTCATCGGCACTCTTGGCGCCGGGCAATATCGTCCGCGTGCGCCCCGGCGAACGAATCGCCGCCGACGGCAGGATCATCAAAGGAACTGCCACCATAGATGAAGCTATGCTAACCGGCGAACCGTTACCGATTGACAAGACCGCTGATGATATAGTCACCGGCGGTACGATCAATATCAGCGGCAGTTTTGATTTTGAGGTAACAAGCCTGCAAGCAGACTCGCGGCTAAGCAAAATAGCCGAACTGGTAGCTGCCGCGCTTAGTTCCAAACCGGCAATTCAGAAACTTGCCGACAAAGTAGCCGCGGTGTTCGTACCGATCATAATCACCCTCGCTCTTCTTACACTCGTCATCTGGTTGGTCGCGGGCGCCCAGTTCGCGTTCGCTCTGAAAAGCTTTATCGCCATAATGATTGTTGCCTGCCCCTGTGCCTTGGGATTGGCAACTCCGATGGCGGTTATGGTTGGCATCGGTAAAGCGGCGTCGCTCGGCATTCTCTTCAAGAGTGGAGAAACCTTTGAGCAGATTGCCCGGCTTACAACCCTGTACTTCGACAAGACCGGCACACTCACTTACGGGCGTTTTGAGGTCGTCAAGGTGAAGACAATTGGCATCGACGAGTCGACATTACTGCGCTTTGCCGCAAGTATCGAGAAACGTTCCGAGCATCCTCTGGCGAGGGCTGTGTTTGCCTATGCCAAGTCCAAGGGCGTCCAAGCTCAAGATTGCAACGATTTTACATCACTTGCGGGAGCGGGAGCATCGGGCATCGTCAACGGCAGCAATGTCCTGCTGGGAACCCTCAAGCTCTTGCAAGCCCGCGCGGTTGATATCGCGTCATTGGGTGACGAGTACACCAATGAACTCGATCAAGGACGCACATTGATCTTCATTGCCATCGATGGGCGACTTCGCGGATACGTTGCCCTCGCCGACCAGATCAAACCGGATGCAAAACTGGCCATCGCGGAGATTAGTTCTTTAGGAATCACCCCCGCCATCATTACCGGCGACAATCAGGCAGCAGCCGAGCGAGTTGG
>Ga0209777_10008120_pt1 | contig 11540 bp, 13 predicted proteins | sample FrelakmetHBP12HB_FD_187147 | JGI IMG/M metagenome (GOLD analysis project Ga0209777, IMG submission 187147) | Freshwater lake sediment microbial communities from the University of Notre Dame, USA, for methane emissions studies -HBP12 HB (SPAdes)... | ecosystem: Environmental > Aquatic >...
CCGGTGACCAAGCCAGTAAACAGTATCGGCTCTCCGGTTAGACCGCTGTACGGTCCACCTGCGTTCACAACCATCGGTTGATACGTTGCGATAACAACCATTAATCCGATTGACCAAGTGGTGGTAAATCCGATCTCATCGCGTGCTTTTACTCTCACAAAGTAGGTACCAGAATGGTTGAAGCTGTGAAATTCAGTCAGCGGAGATCCAGAAGGCAGATAGCTGGACCAGGTGCTGAACGTCCCGTCACCCCAATCCCACATATAGGAGATATTATTGTTATTAGGATCAGTTGTACTCGCAGTAAATGCATATGAAACTCCAGTGAAACCAGATGATGGTCCGGTTGGTGGCGCAGGGTGAACTGGCGGATGGTTACTGGAGAATGCGTGAATCCAATTATCATTGGTCGCGATCCAGACTGTCGTCGCCGCAATCGCAGGTTGTGCGAGGACTTCGACGTTATTATCAGGCAGGAGTGTTTGCCATATCGCATGAGTTGTCCCGTTTCCATATCCAATCGCATCAAGACAATACATCATATCATAACGATGGGAGGGGTACCCAACATACCGATAGGTGGCCACATAGATCTTGTTATCAGCAAGCGAAGGAGCGGTCGGAGTTCCAACCGTCAAATAGTTCCACACGGAAACACCGGTTGTAGCATTCACACAGTAGACGCGCTTGTTATCAGAACTGAAATAGAGCGTCCCGTACGCAAGCGATGATGAAGAAACAGTTCCAGTGACCGTGGACTGCCAGATCACACTTGTTGTTCCATCACCGTTGCCAACCGCATTGAAACAAAACATTGTATCGCCAGCACCGACGTAGACTTTCCCGTTCATCACAGTTGGCGCCCGTCCTGAGCCTTTTGGGGTATAATACGTCCATACCAAAGATCCATCCGTCGCATTATAACAGTAAATGTACGACGGACCAATGAAAAAGTCGGTTGCGACGGTATAGATTTTGCCATCTGCAACCGCTGGTGATGCATACCAACCATAATAACCATAGTCTGATTCGCCCACTGACCAGGCCATCGTTCCATTGGACGTATACACACAATATAATACTCCATCATTAGCTCCTGTAAAATACACTCGTCCATTGGAAACGACTGGACTTGACATAATGACGTCTTGGTCCGGCATTGTAAACGTCCATATTGTTGAACCGTTCTCCGCGTTCAGACAGTACAAATATGTAACGAAATCCCCTGAGAGCACTTCTCCAAATTGATACACCCTACCGTCAGCAATCGTGGGTGCACAATCTATGTCGCTTCCGAGTGATTTATTCCACAGGATCGCTCCATTAAATGCATCGGCGCACACGAGTTCGCTATTAGGGATTCCTTGGAATGAAAGATAGAGCTTTCCATTGACGACGGTTGGCCCAGAATTGAGAGGATGTGTACTTGTCCCATGATTCATCATTTGTGTACTAAAAAGAGTCGTATTCGTGTTAGGGGCCGATGAATTCGAAACCCCCGTGTGTCGAGAATCATGACCGACTATCGGCCACCAGTCGTTGTTATCATACATCGTTGTTTTCGAGGAGGGAGTTGGAGTTCCGATAGCAACAAATGCGGTGGCAATCAACAACGTACATACAAGACTAGTTATAAGTTTCGCTTTCATATTCTTCTTCACCTTTTTCGTTCCAAATGTATTAGAAGGAACATAAGCTGAAAAACAAATTTTCACCTTATTTCCTATTTTTATATTTATTAATTTATAATATATATACTTTATTTGAAAAAATTTAAAAAAAGATGGAAATGAAAAACGCACTATTGAAGAGCAAATCTATCGCTTACGCCAATCCTTTAATTGCTGCAACACAACCGGGACAGATACTCTTCGTCTTTCCTTTAATTTTCACGTATTTAATTTTTTTATCTGGTAATTCACATTCACAAATAACACAGGTTGCCATTCTTACCCACCTCGGAAATCATCACAGGGTGCATCTTCAGCCATTGACCTGGCATGCTCAGCATGATCAGGTTGCAGACAAATGTCCACCGATACCTTTTTCATTGGTTTCCCACAGCACGAAGGAGGATGTTTTTCATCTTTTACAATGGTTTTTTTCTTACAAGTCCGGCACTGGTAATAGGAGACCACCATATGTAACCACCGTTGCTCTTGCATCGGTCTTATTGTATTTAAACGATACGACATAAAGTTTAAAGCTCGTAGAAGCCTAGGGAGTCCCATGACCGTGAAATGTGAAACTGTCCCAGGAAAAAACAAGACGCATCATGTGAAAATATATACCTTATCAACCTGTGGGTGGTGTAAAAAAACCAAGGAGCTGCTCAAAGCATTGGATGTTCAATATGATTACATTGATGTGGATAAATTATCAGGTGACGAATTAATCGAAGCAAATTTAGATGTCCAAAAATTTAACCCGTACCGTACCTATCCAACGATAGTCATTGATGATGGAAAACACGTAATCCTTGGGTTCAATGAAAAAGAAATTAAGGGGAAACTTCGCTGATGACTGAAAAGCAACAGCTTATTGATGCGATGAAAAAGAATGCACAAGAAAACGGGTATTTTCTCTGTCCAGATCAACAATTGTTCCATGACCTTATCGATGGATTAGTAACAAATACCAAGCGGTATGGATATGGGTCCTGCCCCTGTCGTGTCGCAAGTGGTGTAAAAATATATGATGGCGATATTATCTGCCCCTGCGAGTACCGTGACGCCGATGTTGACGAGTACGGCATGTGCTATTGCGGACTTTTTGTCAACAAAGAGATACAAGAGAATCCTTCGCAGATGGGACCAATTCCGGAACGACGACCTCAAGAGGTGCAAGATGCTGCTCTCCTTGCCGCTGAGACAAAACAAGGTGCATTAGAACAAAAAACCAAAAAGATACCATCACTACAGAAAAACAAAACCATCAAGCTATGGAGATGCGCCGTCTGCGGATACTTATGCGCGAGAGAATTGCCACCATCCATCTGTCCGATTTGTAAAGCAAAAGCAGAGCGATTTGAACACTTTTCCCTTCAGTAAAAATTTATTTTAAGAGACGATTTCGCGAATCCTTCGAATGATTTCTTCTTTTTGCGGTCCACTGAGTTCCTGATCTAACTTGGGGTACAATGATGCTTCCTCAAAGGTCTTATGTGCCATGATCTGTTCCTTGAACTCTTGATATTTCACGGGTCGTTGCCACATGAGGTCTTTTCGCATCACCCGCACGGTGTTGAGGATTTCGGTATGTTGTTTTATGAGTTCTGGTACCATTTTGTATCCTTCGACGATGTTTGTCGGGTTGTAGGAGGAAAAAATCGCTTTTTCTTCAATGAAGATATGCTTTTCGAGTTCCCATTCGAAGGTATCAAACACCTTCATGGTTGAGATCAGTTCCATGCCGATGCTTTTTTCGACATCAAGAAGCATTTTAACGATTTTACTGTGGTCTTTTATCATTAACTCGAGAATCGCTGTTGATTTCATTGTTCCTTTACCCCCATTTATCATTGGAATAGAGATGAACGCCTGCTTTATAAAATTAGCTTTAAAAAAAAGGATTTATCCTTCGGTTTCATCGTTGCATCCGTTAGGAAATATGCCTTTTGCCATACATATTTTACAGAGACGACAGGTTTCCTTAATCACATCTGCGTCCGCGTCGTTGAGGATCCGTTCTGCGGAGAGACCGATTTCGTTGAGGAGCTCCGGGTCATCTATGGTTATTTTTCCTCGTTTGTTGGAGCGATATTGACAGACTGCAGCTGGTGTCACTCCGAGTTTATCTGCAGCTTCTTTTTGGTTTATCCCGAAGTTTGTTATCATGTGTTCTGCGATTTCTTTCCGGATAACAGGGAGGCCGTTCCACATGACATATTCACAGGGAGTGCGCTTCATGAGCATGGAACAGGTTGTCTATACTTATAATTAACGCCTGTTAATATGTTCCAATGATATTGTATTGGATTGTTCCTATTCGATAGGGAGGTTACGATTAAATCTAAGGAGACCAAAAGCTTTAAATACAGTAGGGTTATTAACAATTGTTAATAGTGGTCTATTGGGGATAAAATTTGAAGAAACCAAAAAACTCACATTAACACGCGTGGAGATGTAAAAACAAACGGGGAAAAATTTTTTATCCCATCCTTTCCTCCTCTCCTCACCAACCTAAAACCTCCGTTTGTCTTACATCCCCCACAATATTTTTTAACCAAACTATCAAACGGAAGCACACACGATGAACGAATTACATCAAAAAATCAACACACTCAAAAAAAGCGAATTACTTAACCTTGTTCACAAAAGAACACAAGAATTCAACGCCATCGACAAAAACTCACCTGACGAACTCTTCAGAGAACTTTGCTTCTGTTTGCTCACCGCGAATTTTTCCGCAGAACGAGGCATCCGCATCCATGCACAACTTCACAGCTGTTTTTGTACTGAGCCCAAAGAAACGATAGCAAAAAAACTCAAAGCAGCAGGCTACCGGTTCCCCAACACCAGGGCAGCCTATATCACCGAATCACAACAAAAAAAAGAAACCATCCAACACATGATCCACACTCTCGATAGAGAAGAACGACGAGAATGGCTAGTACAAAACATCACTGGACTAGGGTACAAAGAATCAAGCCACTTCCTCAGAAACATCGGATTTGAAGACTACGCAATCATCGACTCCCATATCATGGAGCTCCTCGAACGGCATTCCATCATTCATCAACCGAAGACACTGACGAAAAAGAAATACCTAGAAATAGAACAAAAACTCCGAACACTCGCAACGCACACCAACCTTAGTTTAGCTGAACTTGACTTATACCTCTGGTACATAGAAACCGGAAAAATATTGAAATAACAAACGATACTCCCAACAATACAGAGAGACAGTCATGGAATACGAAGCAATCATTCAGAAACTCAAATCACTCTCAAACCCAGAAAACATCAAAGGCATGGCACGATACGGAATCAACCTAACAAACAACCTTGGCATATCCATCTACCAACTCAGGCCTCTTGCTAAAGAAATCGGAACACACCATAATCTGGCATTGAAGCTATGGGATTCCGGGATCCATGACGCACGACTCCTCGCGTGTTTTATCGACGACCCAGAACAAGTCACCAGTAAACAAATGGATGCATGGGCAGAACAGTTCGACTCATGGGACATCTGCGACCAAGCATGCACAAGCCTCTTTGATCAAACCAAGTATGCGTATGAAAAAGTCCATCAATGGTCTACCGAGGAGGGGGAATTCAAGAAACGAGGAGCGTTTGCTCTCATCGCAGGATTAGCAGTACATGATAAAAACGCTAACGATGCTGCCTTCGAACAATTCTTTCCACTCATCATCACACAATCGGTTGATAACCGCAACTACGTGAAAAAAGCGGTGAACTGGGCGTTACGAAACATCGGGAAAAGAAACCTGGTGCTGAACAAACGGGCGATTGAGACTGCACAAAAGATTCTTGCCATTGATGTGCCATCAGCACGATGGATAGCTCGTGATGCACTCCGAGAACTCAGTAGTCCACAAGTACAGAAAAGAATAAGGTTGAAAAAGAAAAAAATAAAATCTTCTTAAAGACTGAGTGCCTGAACCGGGCATTCATCAACGCAGGTGCCGCAATCAATACAGATATCTTCGTTGACCTCTGCTTTATCAGTGACCTTTATTGCCTCAACTGGGCAGGCTGATTCACATGCTGCACAACCGGTACACGTTGCTTTATCTACTTTTACTGCCATAATGATTTACCTCGCTGCACCCCTGATAAAGGTAATCCTATTTATCTTTTACCATTAATACCATATGAGCTGAAAATTAGGAGAAAAGAACAAGGAAAAAATACGTTATTTTGGTTTATACTGATCCATTTTTTTACTTGCTTGTTTACTCGTGAACGTGAAATAGACAAATACAACTCCGAGCTCAAGACCGAAAATAAGAAGGAAATACAAAAACGTGATACCAATTTTCTTAACATCAAATCCATACGACAGCCACATCGACCCAAGAAACGGGATGAACATACCAATCAAAATCAGCAGAAGCACCTGGAGTAAATCTCTGTTTTTCCCCATGAATGCGTACCGTTAACCAGTTTCCTATTAAAAGATATTTCTTCTCTCTACCAGAAGTCACTTGGTGTACGAATATCCCGCTATCGCGTTTTGTCCAACCGCAATCCCGCCATCACCATTCGGTACGTTCTGATGAACAAGTAACTGTAGCCCAGATTTCTTCACACGTTGAGCCACCATCTTCATGATAGGAATATTATATGATACACCTCCGGTCAAACCTATTGTTTTCAAATGTTGCTCAGAGGCATGGGAAATCGCGATGTCGGTTAGCGTATCAACCATGGTTTTCACCAGTGAATACGCGGCATCCGCTTTTGTCTTCTCTGAGAAAGGACGACGGATTTGCTTATCAAGCTGACGGAACAGATCAGCCACCCCAACACCATTGTGCTTCACGGATATATCAAACGAATACCGAGGCTTTCCTGCGGCGAGATATTTTTCCAGTTTCATCGCAGGTTCACCACTGTAAGTCCGCTCCGTGCAAATTCCAAGGTAACAGGACAATGCATCAAGGTACCGACCCATGCTGCTGGAAAGCGGAGCATTCCTTGAAAGCGATTCAAGAATCTGAGCGTCGTGTCCCTTAAAAAACAGTGTTTTATCAAACGATCTGAATATCGCAAAGACAAGCCGTCGTGGATCTCGTGTCGCTTGATCACCACCGATCAACGGAATATATTCAAGATGACCTACCCTTTGATATGTACCAAAACTTGCGTCAAGGACCTCCCCACCCCATAACGTCCCATCAGCACCATATCCCATTCCATCCAACGTAAGCACAACGCTGCGGTCAACTTCGCAGTCAACCAGCAGTGAGGCAGCATGCGCCCAATGATGCTGAATCTCAATACATGGAGCAGAGAATTCTTTGGAGAATTTTTGTGCAACTGTCCTGCTCTCATACCCAGGGTGCATATCCTTAGTGACTTTGTCAATGGATGCATCTGTCATGCAGAGTCTCATGAGATGACGAAGGCTTTCTTCTAAGAACTCCACGGTCCCGTAATACTTAGAATTACCGATATACTGCGTACAAAAGATTTTCTTATCCACAGACAACGCACCACAGATGTTCTCCCCGGCACCAACACTGAGGATATGGGAATCATAGGGAACCGAGAGACTATCAGGGACGAACCCACGTGATTTTCGTAAGAAAAACCGATGAGCATCCCAGAGTCGTATCACGGAATCATCAATGCGATTTGGGATATCCCTGTTATGAAGCAGATAATAATCTGCTTTCAATGAAAACGCATCTGCGTTTCTTATGAGCATAGGTTCTCCAGGGATGTTTGCTGAGGTCATCACCAAGGCATCTGTGGAGAGAAACGAGAACAACAGATGATGTAAACCAGTGTACGGTAGGAAGATGCCGATGGAATCAAGCTCGGGGGAAACCAGCTCCGCTTTTTTCTTTTTCACGAGAACAATAGGTCGTTTCTCTGAGAGAAGCAATTCCGCTTCATTAGGGGTGATGTCTGCGTATTTTTTCGTGGTCTTCAGGTCCTTGACCATGATAGCGAATGCTTTCTGCGGCTGGTGATACCAGCTGCGGAAACGGGGTAAGACATCAAGGGTGCAGCAGAGGTGCATGCCGCCCCAGGATTTTAATACACCAATCTTTCCTTGGTCAAGATATTCTGCGAATCGTTCAATGGCATGATCCGCGCCAAGATCCTTTTGGCGGATATCATAGAGTCGATACGACGGACCACACACTGGGCAGGAGATGGTTTGCGCATGATATCGCCTGTTTTCCGTATCGGTGTACTCCTGTTGGCATTGTGTGCAGAGCGGAAACTGTTTCATGGACGTCCGTTCTCGATCATACGGGACATCAGTGATGAGACTGAAACGTGCGCCACAGACCGTACAGTTGGTGAACGGGAAAAGATATCGCCGGTTTTTCGGGTCAAATAATTCATTACGGCAATTCTCACAGGTGCATATATCAGGGGGGATCTGTGATTTTTTCTCCCCTGTTTTGCTGTGCAGAATCCGAAAATTCGCAAATGTTCTCTTGTCTGATTTTTTTTCTATCGTAGTAATTGAGGCAATCGCGGGTAACTCTTTTTTTAAAAGGGCAAGAAACTTCTCAACATCACGGTCGAGAACTACTTCTACCTCTGAGCCTTTGTTCAGCACATACCCTTTGAGGTCGAGTTGTGTTGCAATGCGGTACACGGTTGGTCGAAAACCAACGCCTTGGACGATTCCTTTGAAGATGAGTTTCATTGAATTTCCTGATTTTGTTCACTTTTGAAGTTTTTTGATTATGTATCGGTATGATGAGATTAGCAGATCCGTGGCACCGGGTCGCCGAGTGGCTTGTGGATGATTCGTTTTCCGCCAACTGATGTTTCCATGACTACACCGTGGATTGTTTTTGTTGCTTCACCGATGATCGCTGCGTGTTTCCCTAGCGGATGTTTCTTAAGGGCGGAGAGGACGTCGTCTGCTTTTTCTTTCACCACACCAAGGACGATTTTTCCTTCATTTCCGATTTCTAAAGCATCGATGCCAAGCATGTCACAGGCAGCCCGTACGCCATTTGGGATAGGGATATCATTCTCCTGAAGCAGGATCCCGACCTTGGATTTCTCTGAGAATTCATTGACCGTGTTAGCAAGTCCACCACGCGTAGGGTCCTTTGCAGCAACAACACCACCTACCGCTAGTATCTTTTCCATAAGACCATTGACTGGTGCGATATCTGATTTAATCGAGGTTTCAAACCCGTAGCCTTCCCGGAAGGATAACAATGCGATGCCATGCTCCCCGATATTCCCGGAAACAATGATGACATCCCCGGGGGTGAGGTTGGAATCTAGTAACCAACGCTGGGTAAATTTCCGATGTCGTTTGACTTCCTTGATATTTTTATCAAGAAGAAAGCTTCGTTTTCCTATGCCGCTGGTGTTGACCATGAACTGCTGGATCGCTCCTTTTTCCACGACCTTTGTATCACCGGTGACAATGGGGACCTTTGCTTTGTCCGCGGTGGCTGCCATGCTTTTGACAATATGTTCAAAGGTATCCATGGAGAATCCTTCCTCGATGATGAAACCAGCGGAGAGCGCCAAAGGAGTTGCTCCCATCACCGAGACATCATTGATCGTTCCACTGACCGCCAGCGACCCGATGTCTCCACCAGGAAAAATCAATGGTTGCACGGTATGCGAATCAGTGGAAAACACGATATCATCGATCACTGCAGCGTCATCCAGTGCAGCGAGTGAGATTTCCGCTGAACCCTGTTTTTTAAAATATTTTAGGATGCTTTGTTTGATCAGCTGGTCCATCAGCTGGCCGCCAGCTCCTTGCGCAAGCGTGATTTTCTGTGACATAATATCCCAAAGAATTTGATGTGGTTGTACGGTATGCGATGGAGAGGTTTTATTTATATCCTCTGTTGCATTCCCAGGGGAAGACCATGTGGCAGGACATCGTATTAACAGTTATTAATTTTGGATTCATGATAACCGCGATACCCGCGATCCTTCGGAACTATCAGGTGAAAGAGGCGAAAAGCCAATCATTGTTGATGTATCTAGCGACCGCGGTCCTGCTCTCCGTGATGGCGTACGTCTTCTTCAGCCTTGATCTGTTCCTTAGCTGTATCTCCACTGCGGGGACCGGGCTGATGTGGTTTATCCTGACTGCTCAGAAAATAAAATATTCAAAATAAACCCCCAAAGTTAGGTTTTTTTTAATACGGGTATTTTTTCCCACATGCTTCCGTGGATGAAAGCGCCGCTATCGCTCCTTCTGCACACGCGGTGATCACCTGTCGGACGCCACCGGTGATATCCCCTGCCGCAAACACTCCTTTGATGTTTGTCTGTTGCTGTCTATCCACAATGATATAGCCTTGGTCATCAAGGGTGACACCGAGTTTTTTCGCAAGCTCATTTTGCGGTGTGTCACCCACGGAGATGAACACGCCGTCGACCTCAAGGACAGATGTTTTCTTTGTCGCACCATCGGTCAGATGGAGACTCTTTACAACAGTGTCTCCGTTGATGCTGTTCGCTTCTTTATTCAACAGGAAGGAAACCTGTTTTTCTTGTGCCTCAGTCACATAGATGGTTTCCGCCCGGAGTTGATCACGTCGATGGACTAAGGTGACGTCCTTGCAGCCGATTTGTTTAAGGAAGATTGCCTCCATGACCGCAGTGTTCCCCCCGCCCATGACCGCGACCCGTTTTCCTCTGAAGAAGAACCCGTCGCAAGTTGCGCAATACGATACACCCTTACCGAGGAATTCTTTTTCCCCAGGGATATCTAGTGTTTTATGCTCAGTTCCGGTGCACAGTAAAATCGCATTTGCTGTGTATTTCCCCTTGGTTGTCTCAAGGATGAATGTCTTGGATGAATGAAGTATGTTTTTTACTTCCTCGTAGGCATGAATGGTGACGTATTTGCTCGCATGGCGCTTCATCTTCTCCATGAGTTCCGCACCCGGGATTGAGTCGAAACCAGCGTAGTTCTCAATTTTTGGTGATAGTACTGCCCGTCCGCCGCCATCACCTCTCTCAAAAAGAGCGGTTTTTAACCCGGAGCGTACCGCATAGATCCCCGCAGAGTATCCAGCTGGCCCAGCACCGATGATTGCTAATTCATAATCCATGAAATCCTCATTGCATATGTACTATTTATTTTTTTAAATACCTCGTATCGAACAGTGTTTGAAAAACGGCTGTATTTCATTGAATGTCTCAATAAAATAATTTTTCGTATACGGTATTGTATTTTCAAGGGTCGAGGACACCAGCGGTGAGAGTGGTTTAAACTGCTGAAGATAGTACTGTTCAACTCCGTTCAGCCATTTCGCGATCTCAACGATGTCTTCTTTTTTCAAAAGATCAGGGACAAATGTGGTTTTAAACTCATATGCGGGCGCCTTACTTTTAATCAGGTTTATCGATTCCTCAATCTTTGTAATATCAACATCGACGCCAGCAAGCTCGCGATATTTATTTTTAGGTGCTTTCACATCCATCGCGACATAATCAACAAGAGTTTTATCAAGCAGCTCAGCGAGTCTTTCAGGGCATGACCCGTTCGTATCAATCTTGACCAGAAACCCATGATTCTTTATTTTTTCAATAAAACCAACGATATCCTCCTGAAGAAGTGGTTCTCCACCGGAAATCACAACCCCGTCAAGTTGTCCTTTTCGTTTCAAAAGAAAGGAGAGGATTTCTTCCTCAGGAAATAACTCCGTGGTCCCCAATGCGAGGCTTTTGTTGTAACAGAACGGACAGCGGAATGAACATCCGCTGGCCCAGACTATCGCACTGATTTGGTTCGGGTAATCAAGCAATGATGTTTTCTGAAAACCACCTATCTTCATTGGGTAACAAGAACCTTCTCCCGGAGGTCAAATGTTTTTCGGTCACGGAATTCCTGCCGCT
>Ga0209777_10008121_pt1 | contig 11540 bp, 18 predicted proteins | sample FrelakmetHBP12HB_FD_187147 | JGI IMG/M metagenome (GOLD analysis project Ga0209777, IMG submission 187147) | Freshwater lake sediment microbial communities from the University of Notre Dame, USA, for methane emissions studies -HBP12 HB (SPAdes)... | ecosystem: Environmental > Aquatic >...
TCAAAACCCATTAATTTTGTAAAGCCTGCCTGTTGTAATACTTGTAAATATTGTCCTATGCCACATCCAAAGTCATACAGCTGCTTATCTTTTTCATTTTCAAAATAATTAATAATCCAATTTACTAAAGGTCTTGAATATCCATGATGTAAATGAGCGGTTTTTCCATCCCAAAACCCTGTGCTTGATATAATATTCATTTATAACCTCATGTTTTATTTAATATTTGTGCAATAAATTATGGTAAAATTTTAGTTAAGCCAGGATCACTTCTATAATCTTTAATTTTTAATATTATTTCCTCTTCAGATGCTAAATGATATGATCCCATTCCGTATTTTTTATTTGTTTCACTTAATCTTTTTGCTGTATATTTATATCTTTCTATAAGAAAATTAGTATTTATAAAACTATAATGATATAATTTATATATTTTATCACTATATTTTATTATTCCATCAGGAGATGATCTGTGACAACCGCATTCATATTTAATTTCTTTAATAAATCTTTTATTAAAAAGATAGTTTTTATCGTAATTTGCAGCTCTTATTCCATATTTAATAGAATATAAATCATCATTTTCTTCAAGATTTATCATATTCCATCCATCAGTTCTTATAATTGTAGAGCCTAAAGACTCTTCTTTTATTAAATCTTGCTCTGTGATATCTAATAATTCATCAACATCACAAATTAAAACCCAATCTGTTTTAGCGTCTTTCCAACAAGAATTCTTTAAATCTCTAAGATTCATATCATCAATCTGATTATTACTATCATACATCCTTATTTCACAATTATTCTTTTCTGCTATTGAGTGTGTATTATCTATGCTATAATTATCGTAAATCACAAAGTGACAATTAATGAATCTTTTCTTATAATGATCAATCATGAATTGCATTTTAATTTCTTCATTATAAGCCATCGTATATAAAGTAATCATGGTAAAATTCTTTTTAATTCTGGATTCGATCTAAAATTTTTAACTTTTAATATTATTTCTTCTTCAGATGCTAAATGATATGACCCCATTCCGTGTTTTCTATTTATTTCACTTAATCTTTTTGCTGTATATTTATATCTATTAATTAAAAAATCTGTATTAATAATATGATAATGATAAAGTTTATAAATATTATCACTTAATTTTATATTTCCAATAGGTTCAGAAACATGCGCTCCACAATTATAATTTATTTCATTAATAAGTTTTTTATTAAACATATATGATTTATCATATCGTAAATGCCTAATCCCATATTTAATAGATGATAAATCATAATTATCTTCAAGATTTATCATATGCCAACCTTCAGCTTTTATAATTGTAGACCCCAAAGACTCTTCTTTTATAAGATCTTGTTCAGTAATATCCAATAACTCATCAACATCGCAAACCAAAACCCAATCTGTTTTGGCATCTTTCCAACAAGTATTTTTTAAATCTCTAAGCTGTATATCATCAATTTGATTATTACTATCATACATTCTTATCTCACACCCATTTTTCTCCGCTATTGAATGCGTATTATCTGTACTGTAATTATCATAAATCACAAAGTGACAACTTGGAAACCTTTTCTTATAATGATCAATCATAAATTGCATTTTGATCTCTTCGTTATAAGCCATGGTATATAATGTAATCATTTTTTTATTCCATAAAAATATAAATCCATAGATATGGAATTTGCTTCAAATAAATATTCGGAAAATAATGAATCAACATCTAAAAACTTTCGAATGTCAGACTCATTTAAATTCTTGTAATAATCAAACCAATCTCCATAATCTAACAACAAAGGAGCATCACACTGAGATGTTCTTCTTGTCCCGTGTTCTGGTCTATTATCAGATGCACATGTAAATAAAAATAATCCTCCAATTTTCAACATTCTAATAATATTAAGAATTGTCTCTTTATAATACATGTCATGTTCAAAGCACTCAGTCGATATTATGAGATCATAATAATTATCAGGCATCATTAATTCATGACCCTTTGAAATAATATCTACATTATTACCAGATCCAACATCAACCCCGCAATAACTACAATTATCAAATAAATATCTATTATTTCCATTTATATCCAATGACCCAACATCCAAAATATTTTTGCAATAAAATAAATCTGGATATTTATTTCGTATTTTTGTGCAGAAATCAGCCTGTTCTTTATGAGCCATTAACTTAACCTTTAAAATAATTTAGATCTTTTAATCCAAAGCAACTCATCTTTTTTCCAGTTATCATCTCCTTTTTTATATATATCATCATAATCAGCCTTTTTCCAAGCATGATGTAAATGTTCTATTATACATGTCTTCTCATGTTTCCAAGCGTTTCTTTTTTTAGCAGTTGCTGTAAATTCTACATCAACATAATTATGCTCATATTCTTCATTACATAATTTACCTTTTTCTTCGATGGTTCCATATTCTTCTATATATTTTCTACTTACAATTGGATGAGTTGTGTGTGTGCCGCAAATTGTTCCATAATTTCCCAAATCATTATTTCCAATAATACCAACGAAGTCTTTTGCAGAATCTCTTGCAACTTCAAACCAATTTTGATGAAATTTTAAATCATCAGCACCGCATAATAACCAAGGAGCCTCTTCGTTAAAATGATGATTATTTTTTGAATAATTAATTCCCCAATTTATTCTTTTCGCCCAAGATAAAACATCATCAGGCGCAATTCCAATATTAATTGGTAAATTATTATATTTGTTAATCTCATCAATTTCAATTTTACAACATTCACCCGTAACAAATAACATATCAGCCATTTTTGGTGGAGTTGTATCAAAAAAAGACTCTATTAATGTTTTTACATTTTTAGGTCTGTCAAGAACAGGTATTATTGCTGTAATATAAAAATCATTTGTTGTCATAATTTAATTCCATGTTTTTCATTGCATAATCCGTAAATTGAATTATTATGGCTTAATTCATCTATATTAGATATGATATGCGTACTATTTTCTCCAACTATTTTTTGTACTCTATAAAATACTTGATGTAAATCAGTTATTATATGACCTCTAGGAGGATTTTTATATAAATCATTTAATGCATCAATAAAAGATTGCAACATTGAAAATGGAAATGCAAAAAAATTATCGGTCGTAAAATGATAAGAATCCCACCAACCTTTTTCTTTAAATAAAGCATTAAACTTATTATAATCAATAATAATATTTTTATAAAAATGAATATCAAATCTGGTAGAAATAACGAAATCTAAATCTTGATTTCTTAATTGTTCTAAACTTTTTATATAAGTTAAAATCTGATGTGAATTATTTAAATCTAAAAATTGACATAAAGTAGGATTATATGTTTTTATAACGTCATCATTTAAATCAGAATTATAAGTCGTTAAATATATATTTACATTATTTGCTTTTTTTAATGGACTAATTAAAAACTCATTAATATTTGAATGGCAGTGTTTATAATCTCTGCCTAATCCATAAGATATTCCAACTAATGATATTCCAAGTTTCATCTAAATTATATTTTCCAATTATTAATAAAATATTTTAAATCTTCTGGAGTTCCTAAACCCCACATTTTATCGCAATTTTTAGTTTTTATCTTAAAACCACGCTCAATCATTATATTATATATTGGACACACATAAAACTCATTATTTACTCTAATATTTCTTTTAATCATTTCTTCTGCACAAGAAACATAATCAGAGCCTTTATTATAAGCGTATATCCCAACTGTGGCTAAATTACTAATAGGATTTTTTTCCGCCACTTCTACAACAAATCCAAGCTCATCAGTTTTAGCAAAACTCCATTTAGGATTGTTATCATTAAATGTTAAGATTTGTCCATCTAAGTTATTATACAACATTGAATACATAAAATCACAAGAATCCCATTCAACAAACTGATCCGAATTTGCTATTAATAAATGTTGATTATTATTTATTAATTCTTTTGCTAATAATGTGGTGCAAGCCGCGCCTTCAGTTAATCCATCTGTTTTAATTATCTTACATCCTGGAGCAATTAGTGGAAGAATAATTCCTAAATTATATTGATCATAATGAACATTTTGAACAACAAAAATAAAATTACCATCAATATTAAGATTATCAACCACATGTTGAATCATTGGCTTACCATTAACATCAATCAATGGTTTAGGTAATTTATAACCTTCTTTTTGAAATCTCGTTCCGGCTCCAGCCATTGGAATTAATATATTAACATCTCTTCCTGCCCACTTAACTTTATTATTTAATAAATTAAATGCGTTTATTGATTTTTGTATTTTATCAAAAGTTAAATCTTCTGAATTATCAACCCCACAAACATGGGCTCCAGATAAAACGGCAGATTCCCTTCCATGTTTTGAATCTTCAACAATTAATGTCTCATTAGGTTTAACACCAGCATCAACAATACATTTTAAATAAATCTGAGGGTGTGGTTTTTGATTTATAATATCCTCATTTGAATATATTTTATCAAAAAAATCAATTAATCCAATGTTTTTTAATCCAGCTAATATTGTGTCTCTAATAGCGTTAGATGCTAAATATATTTTATATTGATCTTGTTTTAATTGAGTAAAAACATCAACAAGTCTTTTATTATATAAAAGATTGTTTTGTATTCCTTCTAATGTAAATATTTGTTTTTTATCAAAAACTTCTTTTACTTTATCTGGTGGAAAACTTTTATTTGAAATTAATAAATTAAGTTTCTTTCTGGTAGATAATCCGTCATATGTAGATATGTGTTCTTCTATTGTAATACAGTATTTGGAATCAATTTCATTTAATGCTTTATTCAAGGCATCAAAATGCACCTCTTTAAGATCCGCTAAAACTCCATCAAAATCAAATATTATTAATTTAATCATTATGCTTTTATATAATAATATTATCTATAAAATCAGTACATACAGCATAACACTTATCTAAATAATTCCAATTGGAAACTAACTCAGGTAATACAGCAACTGATTTTGATGTCAAAAGATTTTTCTCATTTGGAAATGTCCATATAAAACCTTTTGATGTCAATGTGCAATCATCTTTATCATGATAAAAACAATGAATATTTTTATTATTTAACATTTTTTCAAATGCTTCAATATTTTTTGCATGACACCACAAATGCTTGTTTTCAAGCATTTTTTCTGAAACATTATATTTAGGCTCATCGTGACCAAGTAGAAACTCATTATCAATAAACCAAACATCGATTTCAGCGTCATAACCAAAACTTAATGATTTTAATATGTAAGTAGGATTATTTTCTTCCTTACATGGTCCATTATAATTCCCTCTATGACAGATATATAACATATTAATATTTATCATTAATAACTGATTTGTCTCTTAACACAAGAGTTATAACGTCTGTTATACATTTAAAATCAGTTGATTCGCCGGGCTCTATAAAAATAATATCATTTTCAATGTATTTAATATTATTCATTTCAACTTCGCCCAAAACTATAATTGTAATTTCAGTAGATAATTTATGATAATGTGATTTTTCAAAATCACCAGCTTTGTATTTTTTTACTCCAACCTCTATATTATCTCTATCTAAAATGGATGGAGAAAACTTACCTACCAACCAACCTCTAATATAATTATTTAAATTATCTTTATGAACCACCTGGTTTCCTTTTAATTATTATAATTTCAGGATCTTTTGATTTTTTCTGCTGATGATCATTAACATTTGTAAAACCACATTTCAAACATTTTACCTTTTTATTAATAGAGCTCTCGGCGGCATCAATTATTTCAACCTCACCACCACAAATAATACACCTAAATAATTTCATAAATTCCACTTTAATATATAATTAGCTTACAAAAATAATATAACAATCAATATTGATAATTAGGAAAAATCACCCAATAAATCTTTGGCATATTCCTTTAATACAGGAGAAGGATCAGTCTTGGAAATATCTTCCAACCTTTTTCTCACCTCTTCAGGCAATTTTTTTCCAAAATAAAAACTTGAAACCCCAATCATCGCGCTCTCCCTAACAAGCGCGTGAATATGCTTTAATAATCTTCTGAAGATAGGAAGAACTATTAACTCGTCTTCAAGCTCTTCTCCAATTATCTCAGCTCCAAATGTTAATATTACAATGTCTTTCTCGGAATTATTAATTATTTTAACTAACTCTTGAGGATTCTCTTTTGCTAGTTTCTTTAGTTGAATCGCCGTGTAGCTCAATTAAACCTACTTTGTTTTAGATATCAACTTCTGCATTAATATCAGAATATTCAGTTTTTAATCTATTATTAATTTAATATTGTCTTTTCTATTAAGTTTCTCCACCTGCCTATTAACTACTTTATATAATTTCCTATAAAACTCATCAGCATCATGATCCGATAACCCAGCACATTGTCCCTCATTCAACTCGATAACTACCCACTCTCCCGTTTGTGCTTGAGCTATATCAATCGTATAAAAATTATTTTTATCCCCAATTTTATTAATTATTGTGTTTAAAAAATCTTTTGGAACCTCATTAATATCAGGTTTTACAGGAAGGTCGTCAATATAATTACTCCAATAATATCCACCACTTATAACCTCGCCATAAGCAACAAAAAATCTAAATTCCTTGGTCACCGGCATTCCATTAATGCCATCCATCAATTTCACTAATGGAATATATTTCCTAATATATATCGATTGATAACTAATCATCGAATCCGAGGTCAGCCTACTATGAACCTCTATTGCTGCCTTTTTATCCTCGGCATACATGTGGGTTTTCCAATGAGACTTTCTCGAATTAGTTTCACCCTTTAAGATAAATGGTCCGTCATCTGGTATTAAAGATAAATCACTCCAAGTTGTTGGCGTATATTCGTCTATATCTATAATATAGTTTTTTAAATCCGCAATATAAATATATTGATTATAGTTATTTATTAAAGAGGCGCCAATATTAATTATCTCATTTTCTTGGTCTTTATAGAAAGGAAGCATTGAATATCTTCCTATTACAAAGCTGTTTTTCCGAATATCAGTTAAAAGAGAAACGCATTTAAAATATTTTTGCGCAGCTTCTAATTCTGCTTTATCAAATAGACTTCGCCTATAATATATTATAGGAACCTTATTAATAAGACCCATAAACTTCATATTTAATTTCCAAAATTAATAATATTAATTCTTTTTGTCGTTAATTAATTCACTATCAGAATCATAATATACAATATCTGTCATACCTTGATGTGCGTGAATATAAACCACATCATCCATAGAGTGATATAAATTAGTGCAACTGTGGGCACCTAACCAATGCACTACTACTTCTCCGGTGTCCAGAAATACACAGCCCTCTGCCACTTTCCCAACACCGGATACTCCACTTGCGTCAATTTTCCTGTTAAGAAAAAACCTTTTCAACATTTTTTTTGTGCCTCTAAATCTATATATTGTTATTCATATACGAAAAATGCTGTAAATTAAGCGTTTTTCTTTAAAAGATTTCTTGTTAATTTTTGATTCTTCCAGTGCGTAGAAGTTTTTACATGACCAAGTCTGACCCACTTTATTACGTTGTAAGCAAAGTTTTGGTCGCTAAATCCTGCAGAATTCCTTATAACAACTCCTTCACGCTCTTTGCCAAAACAAGAAGGCTGAACAACAAGCTCCATAATTTTATTTTTTAATTCATCCATAGAATTAAAAATACCTTTATATAAAACTGGAACGGTTGGAACTCCGAGCTCTTCAGCCCATAACTCAACTTCCTCCCAACTACCCCATTCTCCTAATTCTCTAACTCCAAATAATAAGAAATAACCCGGCAATTCATCATAAAAAATTGAATGTAGGGCAAAGCACCACTCCCCAAATATTTGCATATCTTTAGGAATCTTGTGTTTAATAGTTGAATGAAGAGCCTTTAACCCATCAAAAGATATATGGGTTGGCGGTCCGGAATGCGTGCGAGCATAACAATTATCAAATTCAAGTGAGGTGTTGGAGCCATCAATTTTCTCAGTTATTATTATTAACTTACCCAATAAATTAGATATTTGCTCTTCAGAAGCTATTTTATCATCATTGGTCGCTCCAGGAGAGAAATTTAAATGGAAGGTTCTAGGATATTTTGAAGACATTTTGATATATATTTAATTATGAGATTGATTATTATCTTTGTTATATCATTAACAATTAGTTTTTTAATCTTTAATTTTTCTTTTAATCCAAAGTTTCACAATAGGATTTTAAAACTTGACTCATTCGAGAAAATCATTTATATTGATGAATCATTTTCTGAATCAGAAGTATTATTAGTAAATATAGCCGCAGCTAATTGGGTCAGCGCCACCAATCATGTTGTTAAACTAACAGTTATTAAATTCCCAACCAAAGAACGAAATGCAGAAAAAGCCCTAATAATAACTAAAATTAGATCATTGGATGTAGAAGAAGAATTACAGGTTTCAAAAGCTTTTGCCGAAAATATGGTTGGATTTTATGATAAGAGATCCTTAATATCTCATATCTATATTGTGGAAGATAAATTAAAAAATCATGAAGAATATACGGCAGTTTTAATGCATGAGATTGGGCACGCTATGGGACTTGAACATAGCAGTGAATCCAACACTTTAATGAACGCGGAAATCAGTGATGGCTCTCTTTCAATAACTTATAAAGATATTCAGCAATTTTGTTCTATATATAAATGCGTTAATAGATAATCCACTGTTTCATAAATAATAAAGATTCTTGATGGTTGGATTGATATATGTGCCCGCCCTCTAATTCATAACTTAATGCATCAAAATGTTTAATAATATCATAAGCATGATTTAATGGCGTTATTAAATCATCATTGCCATATAAAACCAAAACTTTATTACGTCCTTTTATATAAGGTTTATTATTTAATGGATGATAATAAGAAATCAAATTTCCAAATGAATAAGTATTAATATGAGTTAAAGGGTTTAATAATATAAGTTTTGAAATCTTCAAGTCATAATGAGTCATCAAATTTGATAACCACCAAGCGCCTAAAGAATATCCAGCAACAATATCATAATTATTTTTAATTATAGAAGCTAAATTAGATAACTCTTTTTCAACTATAAGATTAGTAAAAGGAAGCTTGCTGGAATAATATCTTTTATTATAAGATTTCCATAATTTATCGTTCCAATAAAAATAATTCTTTGATAATGTTTTTGGAACGGAAACTCCAGATAAAAATAATATTGATTTCATGAAAAATGGCGGGCAAGATATGAGAATCTTAACCCGCCCTCTCTTATTAATTATGCTTAATTATTTCTTGCATGAAATGGGAATCTTTTTAACTTCTTCAGAAGCTTTCAACTGTTTGGGCTCCAACTTAATTGTTAGAACTCCGTCTGATAATTCGGCTTTCAAATTATCTAAATCATATCTCTTATCAATTGTAAATGATTCACTAACAGAATATGAGGAGGTTTCAGTTTTTCTTTCTCCTTTAACAGTTAATAAACTATCTTTTGTTAATTCAATTGAGATATTTTCCTCTTTAATTCCAGGCAAATCTAATGATACAACTAGAGATCCATCGTCATTAGACTTTGATTCAATTCCAAATGAATTATATTGGCGATCAAACATTTTATCAAAAAGATCAAAAGAATTTAAATTGTTCCATAGAGCTAACATTATTATCCTCCGTTGATGTTTATTGAAAGTTTTATTGAAAAATAATCGTTATTTGCGGGGTTATCAAGCTCCCCACAAAACTTTTATATATCAAACAATTTTTGAAATTTTTAATACTTGATCCAAAAAATTATCCGCCCAAGTTCCACTTTTCTTGGTGCCAATTAAATAATCTTTCATATCCGTTGCTTTATTACTATATATCATGAAAAATGGAGCTCCCCACAAGTCCGACCTCTCTTTAACCAATAAAGCAAATGTCTTCCTGTCTCCAGCATTCATTAACTCAGCCTTATTCTTTATCTCCATATAAACTTCATCATATTTGTTAATCATTTTTAATAGATTATTTTTAATATTTAAGATTCTATCCACTATCTCTTGCGGCAATGCTGGTATAACATCGTCCTCTTTGCCCTGTAAGATAAGCTCCAAACAATTTCTTTCAGACGACCCTAGCACATCCCTTGCCCTAGAAAAGGCAACATAGGAGGCATTCTTAATCTTAACCCTATTATAATTGGAGTCCTTAACAACAACCCCCTCATGCTCCAATGGGTTGCGAGATGATACCCACTCAACAATATCACTCACACACGTAAACATATACACACGCACAACCGGAACTCCACAAACATATACATCCGCAGGATTAAGTTCCTGCATTGTTAAAATATTCCTTGCTGCTAAAAATGTTAGCCTAGCATTGGGATACTTAACAACAATCGTGTTAAATGGAGATGTCAATTCAAAACAATAGGTGATGTTTTTATTTAATTTGGATGTAAATCCATCAAAACATAATCCTATAGTTTCAAATAAGGCTTTCTCAAATAATGTCCTAAATGTATAAAACCCTGAATCTATTTCTATATCCGCTTCTGGACATGATCGAGTTGCCACATACCACTCATTTACTACATTATCATAATGCAATAAACACAAAGTTCCGTCCATTTTTTCCATAATAGCAATATTAGGGTCATTGAAATTGATATTAGCAGCGGCTCCTTGACCATAATTGAAAAACCTAAACATACCACAGCACATTACGCTGGTTTTACCTGGACAAATATGATCAAACTGAGTTCTACCAGTTAAAGTTAAATTAGCTTCAGGTAATAAAGACCTTCCATCATTACAAGTTAGAATGCAGCCTCTACATTGTTGGGATAAAATGTCGCTTTCTTTTGATTCTAATTGATCATAATTCAAAGAAAACTTATGTCCAGATTTTGAGAAAGAAGCATAAACTCCATATTCAGCAGCCAATTCTGCAAATGTATGGGTTTCTAAATATTCTTGAACTAAAAGCATTTTAAATCCTTATTATATCAATCAAAATATATTAATATATGAAATCTATGTATAATTTGTTAAAAGTTGCGCAAAAGTTTGAACAAAAACTTGCTCAAGATATGCAAACTGCTCAATCGGGAACAACAGAATTATTTTTTGGAAGTGCTGATAAACAATTTGAGTTTGTTAAAGCATTAGGCGAATTAAAGATTCAAGGCGATAAGATTGTTGGAACTGGATTAGTTGCAAATGTGTTAGCCGCATATAGAAACAAAACAGAACAAGCAGCATCATTCAGTATGGATATTTCAGCAGAACCAAATCAAGGCGCGTCAATTGTTTTAGATGTAAAACCAGATTCATTAAAACCATTAATTATGCAAGCCCTAAATAAAACATTTATGGCAATTGTAAAAAAGCCAATGAATGATGTACAGAAACTTGCAGATGAAAAAGCAAAGAAAGGCGCTGGATCTGGGACTAATCATGTTCAAAACTTAGAAGTTGAATGAAATTCTCATTCTAATTTCGTATAAGC
>Ga0209777_10008122_pt1 | contig 11538 bp, 12 predicted proteins | sample FrelakmetHBP12HB_FD_187147 | JGI IMG/M metagenome (GOLD analysis project Ga0209777, IMG submission 187147) | Freshwater lake sediment microbial communities from the University of Notre Dame, USA, for methane emissions studies -HBP12 HB (SPAdes)... | ecosystem: Environmental > Aquatic >...
TTTCACTGCAGCCTCCTCTAAAGTAATTCTTCCACTTTCTACCAACCCAACAACTCGAAACCTCTGTAACTGCTTCTTGCTCATTAAGATCTTTTCCCCTTTCATGGGGACATTTTAACTTGGGCAACACAATCCCGAATTTTTTTCTTGACAGGGGATATATTTTTCTGTATTTACTGGCCAGAGATTCACCTTATGAACGAATAGTCATTTTATGGATCAAAGGTTATGGGAATAAAAGAAAGAAAGTTAAGAGAGAAGAATAATCGAATTCAGACCATTCAGGACGCGGCCAAATCGGTGTTCTTCAAGAAGGGATTTCAAAGCGCGACCATGGAGGAAATCGCCAATCTCGCCGAGGTGAGCAAGGGAACCATTTATCTCTACTTTAAGAACAAAGATGACTTATATACCTCCATCATTCTTGGGGGTATCGAGAGGCTTCGAAGGAGGCTGAAAAAATTTGAGGGGGACTTGGCGAAAGGGAGCTTTATAAACAGCGAGGATGTCGTCATGGGATTTTTTCAATTAAATTGGGAACATTATGCGGAGAATCCCGATTCTCTGAGAATTTACCGGACCTTTCAGCTGAATAATCTTTTCTTGCATTTGTCCAAAAAGAATTTTGAACAAATCAATGCGGCCGGAATGGGAAATTTGAAAATAGCCCGGAGAATCATCATCAAAGCAATCGAAATGGGAGTATTCCCGCCCCTCAATCCCTATCAAGTCGTCGATATTATCTGGGCGCTTTTCTTGGGAAATGTGCAAATCGGGGAAAGCAAGGCTTGGTTCACGAAGAAGGACCATTTGGCGGATAATCTGAAGTTGTCATTTTCCATGATGTCCAAAGGGATCCAGGCGATGGAGTTACAAGCGCCGCGTTCAAGATAAAAGTGGAACGGAAAGCTTATAACGACCGAGATTCCGGAAATTTGAACCATCCGGGAGTTTCCGGCCCCTTAAGTGCGATCTGGCGAGGTTTTTCCATTTCATAATGGCCCGACGTTTCTAACTCCCGGCCTAGACGGAAATACGGGCTGGCCGGTTCAGGGGCAAGCCCCGGGAAGGATTCTATGGAAGAGCCCAAAGACCTCCATTCTGTCCCCATAGGGAAAGGGATCTTCGTTTGGCCCATTCAGGAGGGTGAAAAACCTTCCCTCCTGGGGTCTCGCTGCAAATCCTGCGGCACCTTTTTTTACCCTCCCATCTCCGTGTGTCACCATTGTTATCAGGAAGAAACCCTGGAAACGGTCCCCCTGAGCCGGCGGGGGAAACTCTATACCTACACGACGGTTCAAATGGCCCCGCCGGGGTTTCGAGCTCCCTATCATATCGGTTATGTGGACCTGGCGGAAGGAGTCAGGGTCTTCGGGCATATGGAAGGGGAACTTTCCGTAGGGATGGAGATGGAGCTTTCGCTGGGGATCATAAAAAAAAATCAAGAGGGGGTTCCGGTAATCGGCCCCATCTTCAGGCCTGTCCAGGGGTGAGGAGTTAAAGATGAGGGATGTATACGTGATCGGGGCGGCCATGAGGAGGTTTGGGAAGTTTCCGGATTTAAGTGTCCAGGAGATGGGTTCTGAGGTCGTCTGGCGGGCGATCCGGGAAGCCCAGATCTCCATCCGCGATGTGCAGATGGCCTATTGCGGCCATGCCTACCAGGGGAGCACAATCGGGCAGAAAGTCCTGAGCCGTCTGGGGATGACCGGGACCCCCATCGTAAATGTGGAAAACGCTTGCGCCAGCGGTACCACGGCTGCTTTCGGGATATGGAGCGCCATCGCTTCGGGAATGATCGATGTCGGGATCGCGGTAGGGGTGGAGAACCTGACCCGGAAGGTGTCCGGCATGCTTCCCCTCCATCCGGATGATCTGGATTCGAGCATGGGGCGGGTCATGCCCCCCTTGTTTGCCATGATCGCCCGGCGCCATATGACTGAATACGGGACCACCGTTGAGCAGTTGGCTAAGATTTCGGTGAAGAATCATTTTCACGGCTCCCTCAATCCATAGGCGCAATACCAGAATCCCTGCACGGTTGAAGAGGTGTTGAGCTCCCGAATGATCTGCAGCCCTTTGACTCTCCTTCAATGTTGTCCCACGGGAGACGGGGCGGCGGCTCTGGTCCTCGCTTCAAACGACTGGGCGAAGAAGAGTTCCGGAAAACCCATCCGGTTGGCCGCGGTGGTCCTTCGCTCCGGAACCCGGCTGGGATCGAGGGATATGACCAGCTCGGACCTCACCCGCCGGACCTCCACGGCCGCTTATGAACTTGCAGGGGTCGGGCCACGGGATATTGATGTCTGCGAGCTTCACGACTGTTTTACCGCCGCCGAGCTCTTCCATTATGAGAACCTCGGGTTTTGCCCGAAAGGGGAGGGCGGGCGATTCATCGATGAGGGGCGCTCCGGAATCGAGGGCGATGTGGCCGTGAACCCGAGCGGGGGATTATTGGCCAAAGGACACTCTTTAGGGGCAACCGGGATCGCCCAGATGGCGGAGATTTTTGGGCAGCTCAGAGGAGAAGCCGGAAAACGGCAGAGAAAAGATGCTCGCGTAGGGATGACCCATACAATGGGCGGGGCCGCTACCGGAATTGACGGGGCCTCTTGTGCTGTCAGTATACTGATGAAATAGAATTCACCTTTTTGCCCATGGCTCTTTCCTCCACCAAGGCGGGGTTATAAAAAGAGCTCCCGCCTTACTCGGAACGCGGAGGGAGGATCGAGTTTTCACATCCTTTTGGGGGAGCATGAAAATTTTGATTTCGCCGGACCGAGGGTCCGATCCTAATACCGTTTCCTCCCATGAAATGGGGTCAGGGGTATCAGAAATTTCTCATTTTCAGAGCTTTTGCAGCCGCAGAAATCTCGCTTCGCTCCCTTTCAGAGGGCGAAAAATGGAATTCAATATCGAATTCCACCAAAGTCTTTCCTATTGAAAAATAGGGCGAGAGGAATTTTTCCGGGAAGATTTTTTCCATGTCATCCCGGCCCGAAGAATCGGGAATTCGCGTTCCAAGGAATCAGAGGGTGCCTGCATGCAAATTTTGGTTCAACAAATCGCGAACGGATTAATGCTGGGGAGCACCTATGCCTTAATTGCGTTGGGCTTGACTTTAATCTACGGAATCATGCACATCCCGAATTTCGCCCTGGCCACTCAAGGAATGGTTGCAGCCTTCGTCACCTATTTTCTCATGGTATCCCTCAAATTCAGCTACTGGCCGGCCATGGTTTTATCCATTCTAAGCGCATGTGCCCTAGGAATTGTGATTGAAAGAGGGATCTTTTATCCTCTCCGAAAATCCCCCCACGTAAATTTCTTCATCAGCGCGCTGGGTCTAATGCTGATTCTGGAAAACGTTGTCCTCATTATTGCCGGGGGCGACCAAAAGAAGATCGACGCCGGCCACGGAGAAGTTTTGACGATTCTGGGGTTCACCACCACGGGGCAGAGACTCCTGGTGATTGGTATCGGGATCCTCCTCCTGGCAGCCTGTTATCTCTTGATCAAGAAGAACAAGTACGGAATCGCCATTGCCGCAACAGCCCAGGAGCCGCAGGGGGCCCAGCTGGTGGGCATCAATACTTCGAAGATCCACATGATGACTTTTGCGATGGGGAGTGGTTTGGCGGCCGTGGCCATCAATCTCGTGGGCCCGATCTACCTGATCTACCCCGCGATGGGGCATACTCCCATCGCCAAAGCCTTTGTGGTGGTCATTTTGGGGGGAATGGGGAGCATTCCCGGCGCAGTATTGGGAGGATATACGCTTGGGCTGCTGGAAAGCCTGGGGGCGGGATATATTTCGTCGCATTTTGCCGACTTATTCTCTTTTCTGGTTCTAGTCGTGGTCCTCTATTTCAAACCCACTGGCTTCTTCGGAGAAAAGCAATGAAATACAGAATTGGGTGGATCCTGGCGCTCCTTTTCCTGCTTTTCATCCCGGTCCTGGTAGGGGGCAACAAGTACTATTTCCACATCATCATCATGACCCTGATCTGGATCATGATTGCGATCAGCATCAACGTCGTGACCGGAATCGCCGGTCTCCTGTCCATTGCGCATGGAGGTTTTTTCGGAATCGGGGCATACACCTCGGGCATCCTGGCTACGGAACACGGCTTTTCGACTTTTCTCTCTTTCCCCGCGGCTATGCTCGTCACCGCGGTTTGCAGCCTAATCATGGGATTTCCAGCCTTGAAATTGAGAGGGTCCTATTTTGCCATCGGCACTTTGATCTACGGGATTATCATCACTCTGATCTTAGACAAGTGGGAAGGCCTGACCAAAGGCCCGTACGGATTAATCGGAATCCCGCCGGAAACCAGCCTTCCCGTCCCCTTGATCGGAAAAATCAACTTTGATTCCCTTACCAGCCAGTATTATTTGATTCTCCTCTTCACCATCGCCTTTTACCTGATCATGGCCAGGCTGCTCCGTTCTCCGAATGGGCTGATCCTGCTGTCCATAAAGGAAAAGGGGGAATTGACCGAATCGCTGGGGATCGATATCCGCAAACATAGGCTGATCTGTTTCATTGTGAGTTCGGTGATGATGGGCCTTGCAGGGGCTTTATACGCCCATTACATCGGCTTCTTAAGCCCGGAAGACTCCTCCATCTACATGCAGTTTCAAGGGGTCATTTTTTGCGTCATCGGGGGAATGGGAACGCTTTTGGGCCCCGTTATCGGGAGCGTACTGCTGAACGTCGTTCCGGAATTTCTCCATTTTTTTAAGGAATACCGTCTGGTTTTCTTGGGGGTTTTGCTGATTGGTTTTGTAACCTTTCTTCCCCACGGAATCATGGGACTGATTGGCAGGGACCCCTCCAAAAAGGGGATCTTCAAAAGGGACGGGTAGATGGAGATCTTAAAAGTAAGAGACCTCACTAAGAATTTTGGCGGCCTGACCGCGATCGGAGAACTCTCCTTCGAAGTGGAAGAGGGAAATATCTTCGGGATCATCGGGCCCAACGGTTCCGGGAAAACGACTCTGTTCAATCTGATCCACGGATTTTATCGCCCGACCAGAGGCGAGATCGTCTTCCAAGGCGAGAACATGGCCGGCAAAAAAATCCACCAGATTGCTGCCTCCGGGATTGGAAGGATTTTCCAGACCACCGCCGTTTTTCAGGAAAGGACTGTTTTTGAAAATCTGTTCCTGGCCAGCGCCGGGGAATCGATTCATTTTCTGCAGAGCATTTTCTGGAGGAGCAAAAAGTATAAACAGACCTTCCTGCGTCACATGGAAAACAGTAAAAGAATCCTGAAGCTGATCGAACTGGAGAAAGTGCGGGAGGAACTGGCCGGGAATGTGAGCCAGGAAACGCAAAAACGAGTGGCCGTCGGAATGGCCCTGGCGACCCGGCCCAAACTGCTCCTCCTCGACGAACCCACCGGAGGCATCCCGATTGAAGAGACGGCCAAGATCGTTGAACTGGTCCGGAAAATCCGAAATCTGGGAGTGACGATCTGCCTCATCGAGCACAAGATGAAGGTGGTCATGAACCTGGCCGACCGCATCCTGGTCTTGAATTACGGCCGGAAGATCGCCGAGGGGGACCCGCAGGAAATCCGGAATCATCCAGAGGTGATCAAGGCGTATCTGGGAGAGGATTATGCTGTCGCTGAAGGATATTAGCATCTCTTACGGCAAATACAAGGTGATCAACCGAGTTTCCATCGAAACGGGTCCCCGGGAGATCGTGACGATTTTAGGCCCCAACGGGGCAGGCAAAACGACATTGCTTCTCGGTATATCCGGTTTGATCCAGCCAACCGAGGGGAAAATCATCTTCAATCGAAGAGAGATTCAGGGGTTAGCGCCAGACAAGATTTTGCATTTGGGCATTGCCCAATGTCCGGAAGGCCGAAAGCTGTTCCCAGGATTATCGGTGTTAGACAATCTAAAGATGGGCGCCTTCTCCCGGAAAGACCCGGAAGGGACCAAGAAAACCTTCGAGGAAGTGTACAGCCTGTTCCCGCTTCTTCAGGAACGGAAAGGGCAATTCGCGGGAACGCTCAGCGGGGGGGAGCAGCAGATCCTGGCGATCGGGAGGGCTCTCATGTCTGCACCCCAGTTGCTTTTGTTTGACGAACCCTCCCTGGGGCTGGCTCCCTTGGTCGTGCAAAAGCTGTATGAAAAAATCGTGGAAATCAACCGCAACGGGATCGCCGTTCTCCTGGTCGAGCAGAACGCGATCCTGGCGCTCCGCACGGCTCAAAAGGGTTACCTATTGGAAAATGGAAGGATCGTTTATTCTGGCAGGACTGCAGATTTGCTGAAAGAGAAGAAGGTGAAGGATTCCTATCTTGGAGTCTAAGGCCAAATCTATCCAGCCGTCGGTGTGAAAGGAACGTGCGAATTTCACCGGAGAACGGGAGGAATGAAAAAATGCTAGGTAAGCGCGAAATTGAAATGATCGAAGAGAAGCAAAGAGGATGGGAAGAAAAAAGTCTAAAGAATAATAAAGCCGAAAGACCTGAAAAATATACTACTCTTTCCCACATTCCAATCAAAAATGTTTACACCCCTGTCGATTTGAAAAACTCGGAATATCTACGTGATTTAAATTTCCCAGGTGAGTATCCCTACACCCGGGGAATATTTCCCCAAATGTACCGGGAGAGACCGTATGTCGTGAGCCAATACGCGGGGTTTGGAACCTCAGAGGATACGAACAAATGGTATAAATATTTACTCGCTCAAGGGACGAACAGATTGGCGATTGCCTTTGATTTGCCCACGCAGGTGGGTTTGGATTCAGACCATCCGATGGCCAAAGGGGAGGTAGGGAAAATTGGGGTGGCGATTGATAGTCTGCAGGATATGGAGACGGTTTTTGACGGCATACCTTTTAAAGGAAGAATGATTACTGCCAACGCGAATTCCATTGCTCCGATTATCGTGGCCATGTTTATCGCGGTGGGGGAAAAACAGGGCTTCTCGATGAATGAATTTGCCACCGGAGTTCAAAATGATGTACTGAAGGAATTTATTGCCCGGGGAACCTATATCTTTCCTCCGAAACCGTCGGTAAAACTTTGCTGCGATATTATCGAATTCTGCGCCAAAAAAGGTTTGCATACATGGTCTCCGATTAGCATCTCGGGGGCTCATATCCGCGCGGCGGGGTCTAATGTCACCCAAGAGTTGGGGTTTACTCTAGCGAATGCGATCTGCTACATCGAAGAGATGCTGAGAAGGGGAATCCCGATCGATGATTTCGCCAGAGTATTAGGCATTTTTTTTGGTTCTCATATCGATCTTTTTGAAGAGGCCTGTAAGTTTCGAGCGGTGAGGAGAATGTGGGCGAAGATCATGAATGAGCGCTTCGGCGCCCAAAAGCCAGAATCAATGGCCCTTCATCTCACGAGTTATACGGCCGGAGTGCGCTTAACCGCACAGCAACCGTTAAACAACATTGTCCGGGTTACGATTGAATTGCTGGCGGCCATGTTGGGAGGGGTTCAATCCGCAGTCGCCTCCTCTTATGATGAAGCATTGGCCATCCCCAGCGAGGAAGCGGTAAGAGTCGCTCTTCGGACCCAACAGATATTGGTGCATGAGACCAATATATTAAAAACAGCCGACCCGTTGGGGGGGTCCCATTTTGTGGAAGCCCTGACCAACGAGATAGAAAAGGGAGCTTTCGAATACATCGAGAAGATCGATAAAATGGGCGGGGCCGTGGAGGCGGTGGAGAACGGATATTATCTGAAGGAAATTTCGGAGGAAGCGTTTAAGCAGCAGAGGGAAGTGGAGACCGGAGAGCGGATTGTGGTGGGGGTGAATCAATTTCAGAGCGATACGGAGGAGGATATCCGACTCCACCAGAGCAATCCCAAAGGGGTGAGGATTCAAAGGGAGAAGTTAAAGCGGCTGAGAGGGCAAAGGGATAAAACCAAATGGAAAGAAACCCTGGAGGGGGTCAAAACATCCGCGGAGAAGGGTGAGAACGTCATGCCCGCACTCCTCGAAGCCGTGAAGGCCTACGCCACGGTGGGCGAAATCTGTGACGTGCTAAGGGACGTTTACGGAGAATACAAGGAGAGCCGGGTATTTATCTGAAAGGAGAGGCAATGGATGAGGGGGGTAGGAAAAAACTGCGGATCCTGATCGGGAAACCAGGGCTGGACGGTCATAGCCGGGGGGCCAAATTGATCGCCCGGGCTTTGCGCGACGCAGGGATGGAGGTGATCTATACGGGGATCCGCCAGACCCCGGAACAGATCTGCAAAGCGGCCGTCCAGGAAGATGTTGATATGATTGGAATCAGCATCTTGTCTGGCGCGCATCTTGTTCTGTTGAAGGAGGTTAGCGGCCAGCTCAGGAAAGAGGAGGTCGATATTCCGATCATTGTGGGAGGAATTATCCCCAAGAAAGACATTCCCAAGTTGGAACACCTTGGGGTCAAGAAGGTATTTGGTCCCGGAACTACCACCGACGAAGTGATTCAGTATGTCCGGAATTATTTTTCCTGAAAAAGGGATTTTCCGAACATGCGGGTTTGTTCTGTAACCGCATCCCGAATGGCATGGTCGGGGATGTGGTCCCCGAATCAACCATTTTTGAACAGCAATATTGATTGAACCACAGAGACCAGGAGGTTCTCATGGTCAGCATTCCGAGGATGATTCAGCGAAGTTCGCAGTGGTATGCAGATGATCTGGCAATCGTATTTGAAAACAAAAGATTCACCTTCCGGGAAACGAATGCGCGGGTGAACCGGTTGGCCAATGGACTCTCTACTTTGGGACTTAAAAAGGGAGACCGGATTGCCTCCATGATGAACAACTGCCATCAGAGAGTCGAAATCGAATTGGCCCTGTGTAAAAAAGGGTTCGTCGGAGTGAATTTAAACGCCCGAAATTCGGAGCAGGAATGCTCTTATATCATCAAGCATTCGGAAGCGAAAGCCTTGATCTTCGCCGAAGAATTCAGGGAAATCGTGCAGAAAATAAGGAAGGATATCCCTTCGGTACGGAATATAATTTTTCTTTCCCCCAAAGATGACAATGAATACGAAGACCGCTTGAAAAAATCATCCGCGAGTGAGCCCCAAGATGAATTGGCGGATGACGATCTGCTGGCCCTGGCCTATACCTCTGGAACGACCGGGAAGCCCAAAGGCGTTAGGTTAACACATAAATGCCGTCATGCGATGGTCATGAACATGCTCATGGAAAGGGACATTCGGGAAGGGGATGTCATGGTCCATGTCGGGCCTATGAGCCATGCCACCGGCACCTACGTTCTGCCCCACTATTTAAAAGGCGCAACGAATATCATCCGTAGCCACTTTGATCCCGAAGAATTTCTGGCCACTGTGGAAAAAGAGCGAGCGACTACCGTGATGATGGTCCCTACAATGGTGATTCGCCTCCTTTCCTGCGATGTAACGAAATACAATCTGAAAAGCCTCCGGAAGATCATGTACGGAGCGGCGCCGATGCCTGTGGAGCGGCTAAAGGAAGCCATTCAGGTTTTCGGGAATATCTTCTCCCAGGGGTATGGGCTGACAGAAGCGCCGATGACCGTGGCTACCCTGAAGGAAAGAGACCATTTTGTTACCGGAGCAGAAGAATTGACTCGGAGATTGGGTTCGGTAGGCAGGCCTTATATCAATGTAAATGTAAAAATCGCCGATGAAGACGGAAAGGAATTGCCTGCGGGCGAAGTAGGGGAGATTTTAGTGAAAAGTGATCATTTAATGGCGGGTTATTGGAAAGATCCGGAAGCAACCCAGGAAGTGCTCAAAGGAGGATGGCTATATACGGGGGATGTTGGGAAATTCGACGATAAAGGATTCCTCTATATTGTGGATCGCAAAAAGGATATGCTCATCAGCGGAGGGTATAACATTTACCCGAAAGAAGTGGAAGATGCCATTTACAAACACTCGGCTGTAAAAGAAGTGACGGTCATTGGGATTCCCGATCCGGAATGGGGGGAGTCCGTAAAGGCCGTCGTAGTCCTAAAAGAAGGGACGAAGGCCACCCAGGAAGATATTATCAGCATCTGTAGGGATCAATTGGCCGGCTATAAAAAACCCAGGTCGGTCGAGTTTGTTCCTGAGCTCCCCAAGAATCCCTACGGGAAGATCGAGAAAAAATTATTGCGGGAAAAATATTCGAGGGCAACATAAGAACCCAAATGAGGAAGGGAGGTAAGAGATGAAAAAATCGTTCTTTTCAAAATGGCGGAATCATTATCTGGGTTGCTTATCGATCGGGATCGCCCTCATGATCTTTGCCCCGATCGCCGATGCTGCCCCCAAGACGGCCCACATCGGGGTTGTGGTCGGCCTGAGCGGAAACGCAGCCCCTTATGGGCTTGATTTCCTCAGGGGCATTGAACTGGCCGCCAGCGAAATGAACGCAAGGGGGGGGATCACAGTCGAGGGAGAAAAATATGAATTAAAAATATTCTCCTACGATAATGAAATGAAGCCTGCCGTTGCGGTTAAGGCAGCCCTGAGACTCCGCAATTTAGATAATTGCCCGATCATTTTCTGCGCCGAATCCTTAACGGCAATGTCGGTCATGAAATACAACGAGAAAGAAAAGTTTCTATTCATGGCCGTAACCACTACGCCTGAATTTACCCAGCAAGGCAACAAGCTGGCTGTCCGAATCACAACCCCTTTCACCAATTATGTCCAAGTGGTCATGGATGAGGCTTGGAAACAGGGATTGAGAAAAGCAGGGATTATGGTCCTTTCTTTTGAAACCAGTAAACGGTGGTCTGTCTATTTTGAGAAGAAATGGAAGGCGAGAGGGGGAGAGATTGTCGGAACCGAGGAAGCTTCAGTAAATGAGACAGATTTTTATAGTAGATTAACGAAATTGATCTCCAAGAATCCTGACGTAATCGTGAACCCTTCGGCCGCCGATGAAAGCGCATCCCTACTGGTCAAGCAAGGGCGGGAACTCGGATATAAGGGACGATTTATCTTTTCGGAAGCCTGCGATGGGGCCGCGCTCATCAAGCTCGCGGGGAGTAAGAATGTCGAAGGAACCTTGATCGCCGGGGGGACCAGTAGTTTGAGAACCCCGGAGGTACTGGGGTACATAAAACGGTATATGGAAAAATATCCCGCTGGGGTCATTCAGCCTGCCGGCCCCAAGGGATACGAGGGATTAATCCTTGTCGCCAAAGCCATGGAAAAGGCCAATACCACCACGGACCCTTACAGACTTAGAGCGGCTTTGCCGCTGGCACTTCCGATACCCAAAGAGTACCGCGTGGTTGGGTTTATGGAGGTTACCGAACAGGGAGAAACCGGATCCCCCGCTTTTGTAATCCAAATTAAAAATGGGGAAAAGGTGATTCTGAATCAATAATTCCGGCCTTCTTGGAGAGAAGGAAAATTGGAAAATGGACGAAGCATGGGATGAGGGGAAAACTGCTAGAAGCGTTCCTTTCCGGGAAGGGTTATTCGGTCCGGCTGGAAACTCTGATCAAGAACCTCGCCTGATCGGGGCTAAATGCCGGGCTTGCGGAAAATATGCTTTTCCTTTTCGGCAT
>Ga0209777_10008123_pt1 | contig 11538 bp, 19 predicted proteins | sample FrelakmetHBP12HB_FD_187147 | JGI IMG/M metagenome (GOLD analysis project Ga0209777, IMG submission 187147) | Freshwater lake sediment microbial communities from the University of Notre Dame, USA, for methane emissions studies -HBP12 HB (SPAdes)... | ecosystem: Environmental > Aquatic >...
AAATTTCCTAAACATAGAAATACGTAAATCATCCGTCATGGGGGTATAAGTATAAGTATTATTCACGACATTTTACCCTATAAGGTTTACACTCATATATCTCTTTGTCCCACTTTGAACAAAACTTCTTTTCTGTAAATAGTAAATCTTTTTTATAACAGTTTTTACATTTAGAACATATGAAATTATTAATAGTCCACCTACCCACTATGTTAGAAAAAATAATCATTACTACAGTAAATAAAATAAAAAGGATGGTTGCAAAAACTAAAAAAAAATCATTTTGAAAAATAAAGTAAAACCCTTTTAATATAAATAAAAAAATCAAAACACCCAAGGTGAGGGTTGAGAGACCCACAACTATTTCAGATATCTTTTGCACTTAAATCCCCCTCATCCTCTTTTACAGATTCAAAAAGTCCTAAAACTTGAGACACCTCAAAAAAGGCCTTATTTCTAGCTAAATCAAGCTTAAAAGATTCGTCCCTTAAATATAATGCCCATTTTAGTTTCTCTATGTTTAGGGGTGTGTTCTCAGTAAGCAGGTACCCATAAGCAGTTTCAAAAGAAACACCGGAGTCCTTAACTGTAAAAGACAATAGCCCTGTTTCTTCCTTATAATGTACCCTATGGACAACGGTAAACTGGGGGACTAAAACCCCACCCTCCCCAACTAAAAGAGGGTAATCAAAAGTTAAAACATATTCTTTGTTAAAATCTGCCGTGCTATACATAAATCAATCTCCTAAAATAAAGATAATTAAACCAGAAAGAATAAAGGAAATGGCGGGGCTATCGAATAACAAAATAAAAAAACGCCTACCAAAATGGAGGCTAATCCCAAAACCCTACTTAACATTATATCCCCCACCAGCTTTTCCAAGGCTTATGTAACTTTCCAAAGATAGCAATAAAACTATAGACCAATATGAAAAGTATTGAAGTTACCAAAAACCAGAATAACCTATTTCTTTTTGATTTTGCCATTATGATCCTCTATAAGAAAGCTAATGGATGCATAAAAGAAAATCCCCATCACAAAGGGCATAGCCTTATACATAAAGACCACCCCATAGGTGAGGGATGAAAAAAACATAAAATATGCAAAATATCTTGAAATTCTCATTTTTTCTCTTTTTTGTAGCTGTTTTTAAGCCAAGTTAAGATATCACAGAAAACATATCCCAGTAAAAATGGACCAAAATAATAATCTATAATAGAGGGGGTACGTTGGTAAGACACCCCAATAAACAGAATAACCAAAGTTGCAACTAACATTAAACAAGCAATAATTCTTTTAATCTTCATTTTTTCTCCTTTATTGAAAAAAGTCTATATATAAGATAAAGCGACAGTATAAGCAAAATAAAATAAGGCAATATGTTCGAAGCCACCCCCATCAATAAGAAAAACATTATCAATAGCAAAAGTTTATTCTTGTGGTTTTTCATACAATCCTCGCAAAAGTTTATTCTCTGTTTCTAACGCTTGTATTCTTTCTTTAAAGGATACATATTCCTGAATCTCTGTTTCCGATAAAATCAACAAAGTTTTCTTTTCTTTAATGGAGAACTCTAATGCTTCTAACCTTTTTTCAATGTCAGATTTTTGAATTACCTGAGGTATAGGTTTATTCTCAATTACTAAAATAGATTCTTGGTTTTTTAAAGGTTCTTCTATTTTAGGAACATGTCTTGAAGTGACATCATATAAATAATAGCTTCCTTGTACACCATTATCCCTATTTTGAATTAACCTTACCTTTCTCACATATTTCTTATTCATTAACGTCACTAAAGATCTATTTATAATACCCGTAGAAGTGTTTAAGTCATTTCTTAGTTTATGAGCAGATTTCGGGCCATACACATAAAGATTTAAATAGACATCATTAATGTGAGAGTTCAGTTTTGTATTTAAGTTGAGGTCTCCGGACTTTACTTTCTCATAGGTTTCTGTGTCTAAAGATCTCCGGGCCCCCGACCTAATAGCTTTTAAAGCATATACGTTCTGTAACCCCCCACCTGGGAGGAGAGGGATTTTCTTCTTAATTATTACCTTCTCCTGTCTCCTCAACTTTGATATCGATTTAGAAAGCAAAAGCTTATTAATATTTAGCTTAGACTCCAACTGCATAACAGTCAGATTGGGCGTGTTTAATAATTCATTATAAATTTTAGTTTCAAGTTCCATGTTATTTCCTTCCTATTGGGCAATAAGTTTGGTCAACTATTACATATACTGGGGGTATTACCATCTCAAAAAAGATAATCCCCAAGATTATGTTTCTTTTACTTAAGTCATAGTCTAATCTTTTGTCCTCGTACTTTCTAGAGACACCAATGCACCTTCCATACTCAGTTTTAGAAGTACAAGAGATAAGAATTAATAAAGACAATAAAATTACTTTCATAGACAATCCCTCACCTTTTCACAGTCTATATTTATCAGTTTTCTTGTCATCCCTGCGTGACCATCCCACTCTAAGATGCATATGTTGTGCTTCTTATCGTGATATATTTCTGAGGGGCCCATATCAGATAAAAGACACACATCCACCTCATACAAAGGAATCTTTGAATGTACAATTAGATTTTGGGAGTTATCAGTACAAGAACAAAGCAAAAGAAATATTAAAATTTTATACATCGGTGATACCCCCTATAAACTTATAAGCATTTTGCGAGTTTAAAATCTCAGTAATTAAATCTGAGGTTATCCTTGATTCTCCCCCAAACCAAGGGTACTTTTCCTTTATCCAAGATTTAGGGACTAGCCCTCTATCTGCTAAAATATGCAGCGGGGTCCACCCACAAATGTCCTTAACTTTATCAACAGATATGTGTTGTAAAACCTCAATCTTACAAACAGACGCTAAAAAATGGAGTGGGGTTCTTTTGCTATAAAGAGTCAAAGCCTTATCAACTGAGGGGTGTTTAAGGATTTCCACCCTGCCTGCAAGGGCCAAGTCATGGAGGGGTGTTTTATGAAAACCATCGGGGATCTTAACTATGAGGGGATCATTTAAATCGTCCGGAAGTATTCTTTGCATTTTCTCATCAACATAAATATCTTGTTCTTCATTTATCATTTACATATATCCAATATGAACTTCTCAGCATTCTGAGTGTTTAGTATCTTATCTACTACATCTGTGGTGACTCTTGATCTGTTACCTAAAGGAAACCAAGGATACTTCTTTAAGGCCCAATGTCTTACTATTTTTGGATGTTTTTTAGCAAATGTTGATTTAACAAAATAATGTAAAGGTGTTAAATGTTCCCATATTTCATCCGGAAGGATGGGTCCCAAGGCCCAATGACCTATGATACCTTTCTTGTCAGGTATTGTCCAAATTTTATCAATTGAGGGATGTTCTAAAACATCAAAAGCTCCCCCCTCAGATAAAATATGTAAAGGTGTTCTTCCCGATGTATCAAATACCTTATCTACAGAAGGATGTTTTAATAAAATATTAGTATGTTTTATATGTTTAGCTAAAAGATGCAAAGAAGTACTACCAAACCAATTTTTTACCTTATCAACAGAAGGATGCTTAAGAACATCTAAAACCCCCTTTTGTGCAAGATAATGCAAAGGAGTTTCCACACCATCAAAGTATTGCATTTTACCTGTTGTTATTTTATCTACTAATGGGCTATTAAGAACATCTAAGTTACCCTTTTTAGTTTCTTCCCAAATGGTATCTTCTGTTATCATAATTCCCCGGAAAAAGGTTTTTTCAAAACCACTTGTGACTAAATTTTTATTTCCACTTTAGCAGTTTTTCAAAAAACATTTTATATGTGTTACGTTCCTATTACATAGGTTTTTCTGAGGAATTGTCAAGGATTTTATAGGAAATTCATAGATTATTTAAGAGGTTAATTTTGAAAAATGATTAAAGCATGTTAAAGCATTGGAAGTTTACCTGATTTTAAATATTTCTTTAAGGCATTAAAATTCAAAAGCGTTATTTTCCTTAATTTAGTTACTTTTTCCGTAACCTTCTTTTTCTCTAAACTTTTAAGGTCATAGTTAAGATCAACATATTGTAAGTTGGCTATTGCTGCAGTAGCCTTAATTGAAAGATGATATAATTCTAAATCATACTCTTTTTCAAGAACAGATACCTTCTTGGCTAAAAGAGTAGACATATCAAAACTTCTAGGTGAGTTCCATTGATTTAGAAGATATTTCCAATCTTCGTTAGTCCTTTCAACAATATCATTAAAATGGTCAATTATATGATCTGCTTCTGATACTCTGACACTTAATATCTTAGCTTTAGCAGGAAGAACATTAGAAGCAACTTTAGTTAGTTTAATTAAATTAATTTTCTTAAGATCTTTTAAAAGATTATCTAAAAAGCAGTCTATGGCTTTTTCAGGATTATCCTTTGTGCTCAATTGAAACTTAGAAATTATTCTAAAAACATTTTCTTTCATGATTATAAACCTCTAGTAGTTTATATGATATCATAATGGCACAGCTAGTCAAATAATAGATAAGAAAACCAAGAAAACTATTTTTAGGAAATGAAGTTTTTTGACGTACACATTAAGCCAGCCCTCCCCCCTCAATAAAAGCGGTTTAAAAAGATAACTGTCGGTTTTTATTAGGCGGTATTTTTACCCCCATAGGACAAAAAATAGCGGGGAGTTTTTAAAAGAAATTCCGATAGCTTATTATAAGAAACAAAAACAAATAATTAAACAAACAAAAAAGATAAGACAAAAAATAGCGGGGACAAATTAAAGATTTAAACGATAACTATTATAAGAAACAAACAAGGGGTTTTATATGATAAGCAAAAAAGTAAATAATACAGGTAAGGCCGGGGGCCATTCGACACAAATAATTACTTTAGATCATTTACAAGATAGTGAAGTTTACAATGACTATTTGAAAGGTCATTTAGTTGGCTGCTCACATTGTGGCGAATCTTACAGATTAAAACCCGATCATTCATTTACCGATGCTTTAAAACTTGAATTAGTTTTAAAGGCCGATGGGTGTCCATTTTGTAATAATAAGGGTTCATTAACAGAAACTTATTTAGAATGGTTTATGATAAACAAAAAGAAAGTATTAGAATTTAGTTTTCAAATTGCGCTAAATGTTTTTGTTGACGTTGTAAGAAAGCCTAATGGTTGGAAGCCTCTTACTCAAAGTGAAATAGAAGAGGGCCAAGAAATGTATTTAAGTAAATAAATTTTCCCCATATTTAAACTTTAACAAGGGGTTTAAGATGAGCATTAAAAAAACTGAAAAAGTTATCTTTGGTAATTATCTAATTCAGTTAGATAAAATTGATGGTGAATGGTTATATAAAGTTTTAGAGATTAGTAATAAAACTTTAGTTATTGACGGGCATAAATCAAAAATTAAATCTATTGATTTTTTTAATTGTTTAGATTTGGCCTTTGAGAGTATTAGAATTTTTATTTTATCAGCTAAACAGATTCTTTTATAAATTAGATAAAGAAGGGGTATTTAATACCCCTTCTTTTTAGTTCTCTTTAAATTAAAACACAATTTAGGTCCTATATATAAACCTTTTCAATAAACAACGGGGGTAAATTATGGATAATAATTTTAAACGTGCTAAAGAAATTCAGATTTTTGATGGTAATGGTAAACAGTGGTTAGGCATGAAAGGCCTAGTAAATGAAGCCGATGAGTTAAACAGATTTGCGATAGTTGGTGAGGGCTATAAAGTGGTCCAACACCAAGAAGTAATGGACATTATCGCAAAGGCCTTAGAAGATTTGAAGTTGAATACAAAAACAACAACTATTGAAATGAAGGAAGGGGCGAGACTTCGCATTAACTTGAACTTTCCAGAAATTCAACATTCAATCGCTGGTGAAAAATTAGAGATGTGGGCCTCTTTTGATAATAGTTATGACAGCTCAACAGGCCTACGATTAGAAGTAAATGCTTATTTACCAATAACCGAGACTAATCTTTACTGCTCGGAAGTTGTGTCAGAGGCGTTAAACAGATATTATCATAAACATACTAAAGGATTAGAAGTAAGTATGTTAGAAGGTACAATCAACAAAGGCGTTGAATTGTTCCAAACAAAGATTAAAGCAGAATTTGAAAGCTTGTTAAGTATTCCAGTAAATGCCTTACAAGCGAAGGCCTTTATCCAAGAAATGATCGAAGGCAAAACGGTAAAAACAGCTAAAAAATATCTTGAGATGGTTTTAGAAAGTCTTAACAATCCTAATGTAAGTGACAAGCTAAATAACGCATGGGGTTTTTATACTTTAATCTCAAGAATATTTACTAAGGAAGTAGCGAGTATTGATACTCGTAAGAACAATTCGAGAGAGATGCTAAACAGAATTAAGAATAATAAATGGGGGGCCATGGTACAAGTTGTGGCCGAGGAATCCCAACAAGCAGAATTATGTTTAGAAATTAATCAGTAAGATGAATTACTAAGGGGGCATTAAATACCCCCCTTAGTTCCCTTTAACAAAAAACATAAGTTAAAAATTTAATATATTTTAAACATTTAAAACAGGGGGTATTTTATGATTTTACCTTCAACGGTTATAAGCACAATTAAACATTTAGTTGTCAGGTATGTTTCTACAGAAATATCTAGGGAAGAAACTAAAGAAGAGTTATCTAATTTAGTTATTACCTTTGGACAAAACACAATTTATTCTTGTTTTGATGCCTATTATGCGGATTTAATAACAAATGGTAAATTTTCTGACAATGTAGAGATTAAAGAAAAAAAATGTACTTGCGGCGCAGCTTATACCTCAACGCCGAAATTCCATTATGAATGGTGTGACTTAAAACAGGGAGTATAAAAAATGATTAGTTTAAGACTAGGTTTTATTTCAATTCATGTAATTGAAGTTCAATCCTTTAAGAGAGTTCAAATTGAAATTGGTATTTTTAGATTTTCATTCTAATAAGTGCATGGAAGAAAGAAGGGGGTGAATACCTCCTTCCACTTTTTTAACAAAAAAACAAGTTATGTTTCTTAATATATTTTAAACATTTAAAACAGGGGGTATTGTATGAAAACAAAAAAAGAGGCAATACTTGAAAACCTCAGAAAGATTAAAGGTATTGGTGACTTTGAGATCATAGCTCAAACAGAAAAGAAGGCCTTAGTTAAATCAAGATTGACGGGAGTTGCTACACCTTCAAATTTGAAAACTATCACTAAAGTGACTTTGGCTACCATTTCATTAGGTAATGACTACGAGAAATCAGTTAATGAGATGCTAAAGAAAGAAGGTAAAGAGGCCTCATTTGAAAGAAAAGAAGGTTCTTATTGTTTACCTTTATCTGCAATCGAAGTAGGATTAATGGGAATAGTTGAAAAGCTATTACATAAATTAGGGATATCAAGAAAAGATCGTTTATCTAAAGTGATTTATAAGCATAAAGAAAAAGATCAATTTTATGTTCGGGTTTATCCTAATTTAGCTACTGATTACACTTCTTATAGTATTTACTTTGATATTAGTGGTAATGAGATTAAACCTCAAGAATTTGAAGTTTTTGAAAAAGAATACTTGGCCATTAAGAAAGAAAACACTAACCAAGGATTAGATGAAAGTATTGAAGTTAGAAATTACAAGTTAGAAAACATTATCTATTTGGGAGATAGGGACAATGTATTTATCAATGAATTAGATGAGGAACTTTTAAATAAACTTTCATAGATGGGGGTAATTTATGACACTTTGTTTTTTGGGAGCGTTAGCTTTTGCTTTCTTAACTGTTAACTACATGATCGACGCAACGAGAGTTTAAATTTTTTAATGTATAAGGGGGTATTTAATACCCCCTTAGTTCTCTTTAAATCAAAACACAATTTTAAATTTTAAATATATAAAAAGAATTAAAAGTCTAGCTATAAAACTTAAAACCAACGGGGTAATTTATGAAATCAAAATATTTTAGAGTAATCTGCTCAAATAATGGTGAAAAAATTAACAGAATTAGTAAAAAGTTTTTAAATGTTAAAGATGCCTTTTTAGCTGCTAGTAAAATTGCTCCAAAAATGAATTTGAATAATAATTCCTCTGAAATTAAAATAATAGAATATAATAAAAAGACTATGAGGAAAATTATTGCAACGGTATCCTTTGGAAATTGGTGGCCCATACCTTATTAACATTAACAAAAACTATATTACCATTTTAAAAGATTTAACCAAATAGAAAGTCTCAAGAACGGCTATAATTAATGCTATCTTAGAACAATCAATAGAAGATAAGAACTTTATTTTAACGATTAAAAAATAGCGGGGAGTTTAAATTAAACTTTCCGATAAAAATTAAAGAGGGGGTTTTATGACAGAATATAAAGGTTATCAAATAAAGATAATACAGGATGAATGTTATGCCTCTCCGAGAGAGGATGATAATTTAGGGACAATGATTTGTTTTCATAAGAGATCAAACTTTGGATCAAAATTTGAAGTTGAATTGAGTAGGGGTATTAAGCAAAATGACTTTACAGATTGGAGTGATGTTGAAAAGCATATCATATCAAAATTTGATGTATCTGTTATCCTTCCTATTTATATGTATGAGCATGGGAGTATTGCTTTAAGCACCATACCTTTTAATGACAGATGGGATTCAGGTCAAATAGGCTATATTTTTATTTCAAAAGAAAAAGTAAAGAAAGAATATTCTTGCAAAAGAATATCTAAACAATTGAAAGAAAGAATATCGGGGTATTTAAAATCAGAAATTGAGACTTATAATCTTTATCTTAATGGTGACATATTCTTTTATCGAATAGAAGATAAAGAAGGTAAAGAAATTGACAGCTTAGGCGGAATTTATGGTGGCCAAGAGGCCATAGACTTAGCAAAGGAATTTATTGATAATATTCCTTCCAATGCGCAAGATTTTATTGAAAAGAAATGTCTTATGTTAGAAGTAGCATAACTTAAAAATTATGTTTACTTAAATTCTTATTTTATCTAATATTACTCTAAACAAGGGAGCATCGTTATGATGAATTTTAAAGAAACTTTGAAATTTATTCCTATGGTACACAAAACGGATTTAGTGCCTTTGTTACTAGGTCATACAGGGATTGGAAAAACACAATTGATTGAACAATACGCCGAGTCGATTGGCTACAATCTAATTGTTATCCATGTGGCCCAACTAGAACCGTCAGACTTTGTTGGCTTGTATAAGACAACGGAAGATGGCCGCACTATGAATTGTCCCCCCAATTGGCTACCTTATCTTAAAGAAATAGGGGATAGCAAAAAAGTGGAAGTTATCGAAGGGGATAATAAAAAAGGTTACATTGTTTTCTTAGATGAGATCAATCGAGGTCATGAGGACATAAGACAAGCAATGTATCAATTTTTGACAACAAAAAAGATTCACACTTATTCAGCTCCGCCTAATACTCACATTGTAGCTGCTGCTAATCCAGCATCTCTTTATGAATGTTATGAGTTTGATGACGCTTTAGTTAATCGCTTTGCAAACATCAAATTTAAACCGGAGATTGATGAATGTTTGACTTATCTTGAAAAGAAACATGGTAAGAACATGCTTTCAACTTGGATGATGGCCGATAAAGGATTGTTAGATTTGGGAGATGATGACTTTGAAATTAAAGGTTTAAAGCTTACTCCTAGAATACTTGATAACACAATTGCTTTATTCAGAGAAATGGAACATGAACCGTCAACCTTTCAAAGGAAGGCTTTAGAGACTGTTATACCAGCGGATAAAGTAGCGTCCTTCTTAGCTTTCTTAGATGAGATTAAACATATCAACCATGTTGATGTTATCAATGGTGTAAAAGGCGAGAAGATTAAAGAATTGATGAAAAATCATAGAGTTGATATCCTTTCAACTATCGTAAATGATCTTGGAGATTTATTCTATACATTTGAATTAGGAACATCAGAGATCAAGAAAATGGTTAAAGGAATTAAGGTCACTGAAAAAGAGGCTTTAGCTAACGTGGCCCAATTCTTGAAAGATTGTCCATCGGAAATGGATACAATGTTCATCAATCTTTTAAAAGAGACTTATGAAAAGAAAACCTGTATTTTAAACGACGCAGAATTTGCGAAGGCGTTGAAAGAAAAGTTAGGTTCATTTAAGGAAGTATTACAGGCTTCCAAGAAATCTAAATAAACCTTTATTTATAGGGGGGTATTAAAACCCCCCTTTCATTAATTAAAAAACAAGTTAAAAATCTTAATATATAAACCTTAAACAGATGGGGGTATAAAATGGCAGTAAAACAAAGTTATACTATGGAAGAACTTTGTGTTTCTTTCATTACTAGAAATCGGTTATATGCTTGCATCTTATCTAAGCTAAACAAACTTGAGACTAGTAACATACCTACTATGGGGGTAGGCTTTTCACCTAAAGGAAAGTTAATCTTATGTTACAATCCAAAGTTTTTAGCATCAATGACTTTAGCGCAAGCGCAATCAGTCTTAGAACATGAAGTTCTACATGTATTCTTTAGACACCTTTATAGAATACCAATAGACAAAAGCAATATGGAAATGAAACAAATTGCTAACATTGCTATGGATATGGCCATTAATCAATACTTAACAGACTTACCAAAGGGCTGCGTTTATCCAGAGACTTATAATTTACCCAAAGAACAATACGCAGAATGGTATTTTGAAGAGTTAAAAAAGATTAATGAACAACAAAAGAAAGATCAACAAAATGGTCAGGGAGGCCAAGGTCAAAAGGGCAATCAAGTAAAGGATGGCCAAACAATTGATGACCATGAGATGTGGGATAAAGTAGTAGCCGAGGATGGCCAAATGTCGGATGCTGCGGGCAATGAGAATTGTGACATTGAACATGAGGTTGATAAGATAGTTAGGCAAGCGGCTAAAGAATGTAATGACAGTAAATCAATTGGTGATTTACCTCAAGGAGTTCGCAAGGAATTAGAGGCCTTGAAAAATCCTAAGAAAAAGCATGATTGGAAAAGAGAATTGAAAGTTTTTGTGAATAGTGTATTGACTTTAAGTAAGAGACTTTCACAAAAACGAGTAAACAGAAGATTTTTAGAGACTGTGGACTATATCTTGCCGGGAAAAAAGAAAAACCGAAAACCTAAACTAATGTTAGCTAGGGACACTTCGGGATCGGTATTTAATGAAGATATGCAATTACAATTTTTAAATGAAATGATAACAATTTCTAAACATTGTGAAATCATTGTTGTGGATTGCGACACAGAAATTCATCAAAAATACACCGTCAAAAACATAAAAGACTTTAAAGGATATGAGGGCGGCGGCGGTACTTCATTTGTACCAGTTTTTGAAGAGGCAAGAAAAAGTGGAGTAGATGGAATTATTTATTTGACTGATACTTATGGTGACTTCCCCAATGTAAAGGACATTGGCAAGTTTTCAACAAAAACAATTTGGGTAACAATCAACCAAGGAACGGTTAATGTTCCTTTTGGTAAACACGTTAACATTGAACAAGAGGATTAATAAAATTGAGGCCCCCTGTATTTACATGGGGG
>Ga0209777_10008124_pt1 | contig 11538 bp, 12 predicted proteins | sample FrelakmetHBP12HB_FD_187147 | JGI IMG/M metagenome (GOLD analysis project Ga0209777, IMG submission 187147) | Freshwater lake sediment microbial communities from the University of Notre Dame, USA, for methane emissions studies -HBP12 HB (SPAdes)... | ecosystem: Environmental > Aquatic >...
CTTGGAGAAGGGTGCTGATGATTACATCACCAAACCATTCAGCCCCCGTGAACTCGTCAGCCGGATTAAAGCAGTCCTGCGCCGCACCGAAGGGCTCAGCGGAGGGATGCACGGTTTGATCGAAGTGGATGACCGCCTGAAGATCGATTTTGACCGGCGCGAGATCTGGTTGGAAGGTAAACTTGTTAAACTACGCCCTACTGAATATCGTCTGCTCTATCATTTAGTGCAAAATGCCGGATGGGTCATCTCCCATGACCAGTTGCTCTCCAAAGTCTGGGGATATGAATACCGCGATGAGCCGCATTATGTCCGGCTTTATATCAACTATCTCCGTCAAAAACTCGAAAAAGACCCGGCGGATCCCAAGTACATCCTGACCGAACGCGGAGTGGGTTACCGCTTTGTGGATTTCAGGCGGGAAAAAACCGAGTGACCTGCATTATCTTCTAACAAAATGCTTATACAGGGTTTGCGTTTCTTGTACGCAAACCCTGTATCATTAAATTGAATAGGTATTCGATCAATGGAGCTAATCTATGCCGCTTTATGAGTATGAATGTTCCACTTGTGGGCGAAATTTCGAGAAGGCGCTACCTATCAGCGTGGAAAACCCCGATGTTTGTTGTCCATCTGGACACAGGAAAGTGCGTCGTGTTTATACAGCCCCGCTCATTGTGTTCAAGGGCAGTGGTTTTTACGTTACCGACCATCGTTCCAGCACCTCTCTTAGCAACAACAAATCCTGAAATTTTTGTCTTGACAGGCGGGTGTCGCTGTCTTATACTCGCTTTACAACAATTGAACGGGGAGCCCTGTTACGGGCTGAGAGGAAGGCCATCTGCCTTCGACCCGAAGAACCTGATCCGGATCATACCGGCGGAGGGAATTTAAGTTTCAACCAGCCATCCTCCTCCGGGAGGATTTTTTATGTCACGTGCGCTTATTTTTGTCAATGGAGATCTTCCAAACCTTGCATCTGTCCGCAGTTTGATCCTTCCTGAGGATGTTTTGATCGCTGCTGATGGGGGGACGCAGCATATCCTTGCCTTGGGACTCACGCCTGCAGTCCTCATTGGTGACCTGGACTCTTTATCCGCAGAAAACCGCCGCGCTGTTGATTTGGCGGGTACTAAAATACATCAATATCCCCGCGATAAGAACGAAACCGATCTTGAACTGGCCCTGCACTATGCAGTTGGGGCCGGCTTTCGGGAGCTGCTCGTTGTAGCTGCCTTGGGTGGGCGGCTCGACCAAACCCTGGGCAACCTCTCTCTATTGACAGACCCGTCTTTGGCTGAACTTGATATCCGTGCGGATGACGGGTTGCAGGAAGTCTTCTTCACGCGCAATGGTTGCCGGCTACACGGAGATCCTGGGGATCTCATATCTTTAATCCCCTGGGGCGGGGAAGTTACTGGCGTTACCACTGCTGGACTGCGTTGGCCATTGTCGGGCGAAGTACTTTGGGCGCATCGGACTCGTGGGATTAGTAACGAACTGCTGGATGAACCCGCCAGTGTAAACATCGAAACCGGCCTCCTGCTGGTCGTTCATCACCGCCGGATAAATGATAAGGAAACCCTATGAAACGTTTGCTGGTTGTTGCTCTTTCGCTTTCTGTCCTCCTGGCAGCCTGTGCTCCCAAAGCCCTTGTCACCCTCACCGTTATGACCCACGATTCATTCGCCGCCAGTGCGTCAGTGGTGGCGGCTTTTGAACAGGCCAACAATGCTAAAGTCGTTTTTCTTAAAAGTGGTGACGCTGGCGCCGCCCTTAACAAGGCCATTCTGACCAAGGATGCGCCCCTGGCGGATGTATTCTATGGCGTCGACAACACCTTCCTCTCGCGGGCCCTCGATTCCGGGATTTATGAGCCATATGCCTCACCGTCATTGGCGAATATCCCCGCTGAGTTCCAACTTGATCCGCAGGATCGTGCCTTGCCGGTGGATTATGGTGATGTGTGCATCAACTACGATAAGGCGTATTTCACTGCTCATGCTCTTCCGGTTCCTGCCACTCTGGAGGACCTGACCAATCCTGCTTATAAAGGTATGTTGGTGGTGGAAAACCCGTCCACCTCCTCCACCGGCCTGGCTTTTTTGCTGGCCACGGTCAATCATTTTGGAGTAACCGGTTATCTTGAATACTGGAATTCATTGCGTGCCAATGGAGTGGTCGTGGTGGATGGCTGGGAGACAGCATATTACACCAATTTCAGCGGGTCATCAGGACACGGTCCTCAGCCCATGGTGCTTTCCTATGCTTCCAGCCCGGCCGCGGAAGTTGTTTACGCGACCACAAAGTTGACTGACGCACCGACTGCTTCGGTGCTTGGACCGGGAACCTGCTTCCGTCAAATAGAATTTGTTGGCATCCTGAAAGGAACCAGCCACCTTGCCTTGGCTCGCAAATTCGTGGATTTTATGCTCGGTCAGCAATTCCAGGAGGATATGCCCTTGCAGATGTATGTCTACCCGGTCAACTCTGCCGCGAAATTGCCTCAGGAATTTGTTCAATATGCCCAGACAGCCTCTCAGCCTGCCACCCTCGACCCGGCCGTAATAGCTGCCAACCGTGATAAATGGATCGCCGACTGGACCAATACGGTTCTTCGGTAAGAGGTGTCCCTTGTCTCAAAGAACCTCCCCTGAAGACGCGGAATCACAAAAACGATTTTCAATCCGTGTCTTCGCTTATTCATGGTTGAGGCCTCTTCTTCCGTGGTTGGGCGTCTCCGTCTTTTTTAGTCTGTTTTTTTTCTACCCACTGGCCCGCATCTTGTGGGTGGGCCTTAACCCCACCTCGCTTTTCACAATCTCGTCCGACTCATTCCTTCTTGCTTCTCGCGTTTTTCTTTTTACTTTTTATCAAGCCATCCTTTCCACTCTTCTTACCCTCGCGCTTGGCTTGCCGGTCGCTTTCCTGTTTGCTCGGTATGACTTCCGGGGCAAGTCCTTTCTGCGCGCTCTTACTGCCATACCATTCATGTTGCCAACAGTGGTAGTTGCGGCTGGATTCAATGCCCTGCTCGGCCCGCGCGGCTGGATTAATCTTGGCCTGATGGACTTGTTTCACCTTCAGACTGCACCAATCTTATTTATTGGGACGCTGGGCGCCATCCTGCTGGCCCATGTCTTTTACAACACGACCATTGTTATTCGCCTGGTGGGTAATGCCCTCGCCCATCTTGACCCGCGGCAGGAACAGGCTGCCCGTACACTGGGTGCTGATCCTCTCAGGGTGCTTTACCAGGTTATCTTGCCGCTGCTACGCCCTTCCATCCTGGCCGCCTCGATTCTTACTTTTATCTTTGACTTCACCTCCTTCGGGGTAATTCTATTATTGGGTGGGCCGCATTTTTCCACGCTTGAAGTGGAGATTTACAAGCAGGCTGTGCAGGCTTTTAATTTACCGCTCGCTGGGCTGCTTTCACTCATTCAATTACTCTGCACGCTGATATTTTCCATTATTTATAGCCGCTTAGTGACCCGCTCTGTTGTGCCCAGTTCACCGCGGGCCGCTGGAACCAACCTGCGCAAGGTTCGGGCGTTTCGTCAGAAACTTATTCTCGGCGGCATGGTTTTGCTTCTGCTGATTTTGTTTGTCCTGCCATTGGCTTCCCTGCCGTTGAGTTCCGTGGTCCGCCTCGAAGCCGACCGCGGTCAGCGAGGCCAGATCATCTATGGGTTCACCGCAGATTATTATAAGGAATTGTTCATTAACCGGAGTGACTCGATCTTTTATGTTCCTCCCTTCGATGCCATTGGCAATTCCCTAGCTTATGCTGCTTTGACTGTGATACTGTCACTGGCGCTTGGTTTCCCAGTGGCTATGGCTCTTGTCCACCCCCATCGTCTTGAGCGGATTCTCGACCCTGTCCTCATGCTGCCGCTCGGTGCTTCAGCCGTGACCCTCGGACTGGGGTTCATTGTTACCTTTAACAAACCACCGTTGGCGTGGGTCACTTCACCTCTTCTTGTCCCATTGGCACACACTCTGATCGCCTTGCCTTTTGTCATACGCAATTTACAACCAGCCCTGGCCTCCATTCCAGACCGGCTCCGTCAGGCAGCCGCCTCGCTAGGCGCATCCCCGCCTTGTGTATGGTTTACAGTGGATTGGCCAATTGTTGTTCGTGCCACGCTTTCAGCGGCGGTATTTGCCTTTACCATCTCGCTTGGCGAATTTGGAGCCACCTCGCTGGTTGTCCGTCCGGAATACCCTACCCTGCCAATCGCCATTGCCCGCTTTCTATCTCAACCCGGTGGCTTGAATTATGGTCAAGCGATGGCAATGGCGACGGTGCTCATGGCTGTCTGCGGCGCGGGTATCTTACTCATCGAACGCCTGCGTTTACCTGGTACGGGTGAATTTTAAAATTCGCATGAAATAAATCCTTCGTGTCGATTCTGTACTTTGTTTTGAGTGCCTTATGCTTGAAGTGAAAAACATTTGTAAATCCTACCAGGGTCAGCCACTCCTGCGAAACATCTCTTTCACCGTCGCAGTGGGGGAGACAGTTTGCTTGCTTGGCGCATCGGGCAGTGGCAAGTCCACCCTGTTGCGTATCATTGCCGGGTTGGAACCCCCCGAGCAGGGAAAGGTTTTCTGGGAAGGGCAGGATCTGGCTTCCGTACCAGCCCACCGTCGGATCTTCGGGCTGGTTTTCCAGGATTATGCACTTTTCCCGCATCTGACCGTCGCCGGGAATGTTGCCTTTGGTTTAAAGATGCTGGGCCTGCCCCTAAATGAAATAAATGGGCGCGTTCTCAGCACGCTCAAAAAAGTCAACTTGGCTGGATTCGAGAATCGGCGGGTCACAGATCTATCGGGTGGGGAACAACAACGCGTTGCCCTGGCGCGAGCCCTTGCCCCCGATCCGCGCTTGCTGATGTTCGACGAACCGCTGGGAGCTCTCGATCGCAACTTGCGCGAGCAGTTGATGGCCGAACTCCGTCGGATTCTCCGCCTTAGTGGTGTACCGGCGATCTACGTCACCCATGACCAGGAGGAAGCTTTTTTCCTGGCTGACCGGGTGCTTCTGCTCTACGCGGGCGGTATTGTCCGCGAAGGCACCCCTGCCGAAGTGTGGTCCGATCCGGGATCGGCATGGGCGGCGCGGTTTTTGGATGCGGGAAATGTCTTGCCGGGTGTGATGCTTCCTGGTGGGCAGGTCAGGACAATCATTGGCCTCTTTCCAGTGGAGTGCGGGCATGCGTACCAGGATGGTGAGGAAGTTACATTATTGGTCAGCCGGCGTGGGATTCGACAGGTTACTCAGGGAGCCGTCAGCGGTGAAGTAACCGATGTTATCTTTCGTCAGGATGGATATAAGGTTACACTGGAAAATGGCCCAGATTTTTATCTTCCCGAAGCGCCGCAGGTGGGGCATAGGATTTTTCTTGAGGTTCCTCCTTTGGGAGTAAAATGCCTTCCAAATCTCCCATTACAATAATAAAACGCAACGTGCATGGCGAGGAAACATTCCGTTATACAGGTGTCATCCTGCAGCGCGAACCTGGGATGGTCGTTTTGGAAGCCTGCTTCAACCGTGCCGATCTGCCATTCATGGGAACGGTTCTCAGGTTTGGAGATCGCTTCGTGGAGACCTATTATACTGATCGCTGGTATAACATCTTTGAAATCCACGATCTGGATGATGACCGGATCAAGGGTTGGTATTGTAATGTTAGCCGCCCTGCAGTTTTGGAAGAGGATGACAGGCTTTCCTATGTGGACCTGGCGCTGGATCTTTGGGTGGCGCCGGACGGGTCGCAGACAGTGCTGGACGAGGATGAATTTGTCCTCCTCGAGTTGGACGTTAAAACTCGCCGACAGGCAGGAGCCGCCCTGGAAGAACTAAGGAGACTTTTTATGGGGAAGGAATACCCCGGCCTCGGTTAAGAGGTCGGGGTTCTTTTTGATAAATAAAAATTAGGTTGGGAAGCCACGACCGGATACCCAGTGAGTTCAGGACTGGCCCGCCAAAAGCGAACAACAATCCGATCGCGCCGACACAGCAGCAGCACAGGACAACGATTACCACGATCGCGATGATCCAGGGATTGGTCTTCTGTGCGGCTGGAACGACGGAAGGGGTGTCTGCTTCTTCAGTCACGAATTAATACGTGTAATTGCCGGCATTCGGGAAGGCAAACGGCAGTGTGATGAGGCCAGCGAAGGCAAGAATCCCGACGCACAACGCGCACACGCCAATTGCTAGCATAACATAGCCAAGGACTAGACCAGCGGTTGCTAAGCCGTTGCCGGTTACCGTACCAGCACTATTTTTAATTTCCTTTTTTGCTATGTGGCCGGTGATAATGGCTGCGATTGGACCAATGATCGGTAGGATTTGAACAAACCCAAGGATGCCGGCTATCAGGCTGATGATGGCCATCGTGCTGGTGCGCGGACCAGTGGATGGGAGGGGCGTATACGGTTGGTTCATTTTTATATTCTCCTTAGTGAATTGAATTAATATCCGGTAGCGGTTGAGTCATTGATGATCTGATGCCAGAGGATCGGGGTAAATCCAAGCAATGTCAGAGAAAATACTACAAGATGGGATCAACTATTTCGCTGCTGAAGTAAAAAAGCTGTGGTGCGTGTATTTTCTTCTAAGTCGATGGCCAAGTAAATTCCTTCACCTGCAGCGTATAACGTAATTGCTGTTATTCCCCCGGAAATCAAAATAAAGCCCCCTGCAATGACGCCAGCGAAAATTCCGCTGAATATCCCGGTAGGTCCGGAGGAGGAAATGCCGTTGACACTATTACTGATACTATTTATTGCCGCACCCATGAGCGAACCACCCAATATGCTCATGACACAAAAACCTATCGCCCCGATGGCTGTTAATACTCCGGTAATAATCCCGAATATTTTATAGAGAGTCCCAACGAATCGGAGAGCTTTAAATTTTTTTCCCATACCTTCTTGCTCCTTTGCCTTCTGCATTTATTCCGGATTCGACAGGCGTCTTCGTTTTGCGCGGCGCCAGAACCACCAGATGATCAAAGCCACAAAGATGACAAGCAACACAACCACCAGCACAGGAACGACCACTGAAAGAACCGATAGCACCGTTGCAACCACATCCTCGGCTATGCTGATTGGAATGTTTCCTGTTCCAGCGGTCGCCGCCGTTACGGCTGGTCGCACTGCTGCAGCCTTGACAACATGGATGCTCCCGGCGACCAGCAGGCCGCATAGGATGGCGACGATAGGATGGACATTGGTGATGACGTGAGCACTGGCGGCAAAAATGATCGCCCCGGCTGCCGGCCGGATTCCTGTCTGGATGATATCGTTGATATGGTTCACGGCTGGGATTTTATCAGCCAGCATTTCAATGATCAGCAGGATACCCACCACTATCAATACCCATGGGTTTGCCAGAATGTCATAAGGTGAATTAAGATGGATCAAATTACTGTAATGGGCGATGACTCCCACCACCAGCAGCGGGATATAGGCATTCAGCCCTGCACTCGCTGAAAGCCCAAAAGCAGCCATGACACCAAAAAGAGCATCCATGCGGAACTCCAATCCTTTAATTACCGAGGGGGATCGCTCCCCACGTATGGGTCAGCCAGAATCGCAGCATATCGATCGCTGCGGTTTGGATCATGGCGATCGTCAGACCGGCAAGCAACGGCAGCCACAATTGCCGTATTTTTGAAAACTTGTTATCCTGCCCCATGATCATCACCCAGAGCATGCCATAGACCAAGGTTAGCAGCAGCCAGACACCTAGTGCGCTGATGATTGCCAGCGGATAAAGGACGATAGGACTTTCTGTCAGCACCATTAGGTCCAAAATGATCTGGATGCCCAACAATAATCCAAAGGTCTTCCAGCCTGTAATCGCCGGTTTGTCCTCGCCATCTGCCCAGACGGTTTGGTTGAGAGCTGGGAAGAGCATGATTGCAATATCCAACCCCATCCCACTTCCGGTCAGCAACCGTAGAGTGTTATTGGGTATGTAGATGTTGGGTATTTTCGGGAAAATTCCCGGCGATACCTGCTTCAATAGGTAAAGATACGAATTGGAGCCGTCGACTCCAAAGGCAATAAAAAATATTACTAGGACCGCAATGATGCCCCAATGCGGGATCTTCAACCGCTTCCAGCCAATGATGGATTGGAAGATTAGGCCGGTCACAGCACCCAGATACATTCCGGAACAGCGTGCACAAAGAGGTAACTGGTAATTCCCGATATGGAACGACCGTTCGCTGATGCGGTGACACACGGAATACCCAATGGCCTCGGCTTTACCAAGCAAACCCGGCGGTGTGTTAATGAACCAGCCGGTAAAGACCAGCAGAGCAGCCACGATGACCAGGTACTTTGAAACTGCTCTAATATGTTTGAGGGAAGGATTGGGCATGTTGCATCAATTATAGGGTTATTGGAACCGGAATGCAAGCAAAAGGTATCTCCACCAAGAATATACGGGACAGGGTCAAAACGGTTTCATCATTCAAGCATAATCAGTTGTATTTCATAAGGCTCTAATGTGCCGCATGCGCCATCAGAAGTGGTGAAAATGGTGTGCCATTTTCCATCTGTTTGGTTAATGTTCACTTGGCGTTTGCTGAAATTCATCGCCACAATCACAGACTGTTCATCTGTCTTGCGCAGGTAGGCTAATGTGCCGGATGGAGTTTTAATCGGGATAAAATCTCCGCGGCGCAGCGCAGGAACCCCTTTGCGCAGCTTGAGAAGGTTTTTTGTAAAGTTGAACATCGAATTTGGGTCTGCCTGCTGGGCAGACACGTTGCGCCCCGGGAAATTTGGATGTACGGGCAACCAGGGCTGGGAATTCGAGAACCCTGCATGTGGGGCGTCATTCCACTGCATCGGGGATCGACAGCCATCACGGCCTTTGTAGATTGGCCAATATTTCTTGCCGGGCGGATCAAGGATTTCGCTGCGTTTCAACGGGATATCTCGCATGCCAATCTCCTCACCATAATACAGGAAGGGTGTGCCTCGTAGTGTCAGCAGGAGGGTCATGGCCAGTTTCGCCTGTACGTCATTATCGGTCCGGCTGTAACGACTGGCGGCTCGTGGCAGGTCGTGGTTGCTCATCACTGTTGTTGGCCAGATGCCCGCCACATTAAAGGCCTTATCGCGCCGGGTGATTTGATTCAACAACCAGGCCGGATTCCACGGATAGATCAGATCATTCGACGTGAAATCGAAACTGAAAGCTGCATGAAGCTTGTCTTTTCCGCAATAGGAGATCGCTTTCTGCAGTGTGACCAGATAAGTCTCGCCAACTGCATAGCGTTCTGGGTAAGAATCCAGCAGGCTGCGCAGTTCGTTCAATAAAGGTATCATTTCTGGCTGGTCAATATCGTGGACGTGGTGTTGGCGGTCAAAAGCGCGCAAACCGAATTTTGGCGGGTTATCGGGTAGGTTGGGGTCCTTGAAATACGCATTGAACACATCCAGTCGGAATCCATCTGCGCCGCGCTCCATCCAGAACCGGAATACATCGAGCATTGCTTTGCGCACCTCGGGGTTACGCCAGTTTACATCCGGTTGCCCTTTGGTAAACAGGTGCAGGTAATATTGTTGGGTGACCGGATCATATTCCCACGCACTTCCCCCAAAGGAGGCTTGCCAGTTATTTGGGTGATCGCGCCAGATGTACCAGTCGCGTTTGGAGTTGTCCCGGCTGGAGCGGGATTCCAGAAACCAGGCGTGCTGGTCGGAAGTGTGGTTCAGAACCATGTCAAGCACGATCCGAATCCCTCTCTGGTGGGCTTCTGCTACCAGCCGGTCGTAATCCACCATAGTTCCGAAACGCGGGTCTACGTCCACATAATTGCTGATGTCATACCCAAAATCCTTGTCTTGCGTTGGTTGGAAAGGGGATAACCAGATGGCATCTATTCCCAGGTCCTTAAGGTAATCAAGACGGGAGATGATTCCAACAAGGTCCCCCAAACCATCGCCATTGCTGTCTGAAAAAGAGCGCGGGTAGATTTGGTAAATAACTCCATCGCGCCACCAGAGAAAATCGTTCATGATTGCTCCTTTGAAATAAGGGATGATGTATTTTACACGAAGACTGCTTCATTATTGTAAAAGTGTTACAATACTCTCGCTCTCTTTCACGGGATTTGGACAATTGAGCCATTAAAAAAAGATGGACACAACCACTGGAAGCATTTTGTTGTTTGAGAGCAATCCTGATATTGGCGATTTGATTACGCATCTTGTGTTTATACCATTTGGTTATCAGGTAAAGGTGGCGGGGCTGGAACAACTCACCAAATTGGGAAACGAAGGCGAATCCCTTTTCCAACCATTGATTTATCCCATTGATTGGTTGCTTGCTGGTAAAATGGGGAAATTGAATGAAGAACCGAAGCAAGTAATGACATTCATACTGATGAATTTATTCCGCACGATTCCTCTGGTTACGTGCCGGCAGCTCATATCCCGGCAAGTCTTCCCTGACGAAATTGACGGTTAATTTATGCCAAAATCCGACCTCATTTTACTTGCACTTGATGATGAACAACTCCTTCAACTATTCAACCGGGCAATGACCGCGGTTTCGTATCACATTGCCGTTGTGCGGGATCAAATTGCGCTCGAAAAAGCCTTGCAAGAATCCTCGCCTGCCTTGGTGATTATTAGCCAGGGTTTTAGTGGTGTGGATGAAATGACAATCGCCGCCAATCTATTGGAACGTTTCCCGACCCTTCCGGTATTGCTCTTGCTTCTCCACGACTCACCTGAAGTTGTTAAAAAAGCAATTCGCATCGGCGTGAGTGATTGTTTGTATGCCCCGTTGCATTTAAACGAGATTACGCGGAGTGTGGAAAACAGCATCAAACGGGCAGACCGGATCGGTGATTGGTCCCGGCGGGAGGTCAAGCGCACTACCGCCTCGCTCCAACAACGCGTGGATGAGTTGCAAAAACTTGATACCATTGTTGAGCATATCGAGGACGGGGTCATCATCGTTGACGAGAAATCCGACCTCCTTTTGATCAACCCTGCCGCTCGCAGATCCTTTGGCCTCTGGCAGGACGAAGAAATAAAAGGGAAACCGATCAGCGAAGTACTCTCTCATCCGGATCTGAAACTTCTGCTGGATGAGAGTATTGATAACCCCTTGCCCCATAATGAAATTACTTTTGAAGATGGACGTGTCCTTTCTGCTCAATGTACACCTATCCCTCATATCGGCTTGGCGATCACCATGCAGGATATTACCTACCTGAAACAGTTGGATCGCTTGAAGAGTGAATTTGTCAATACTGTCTCTCATGACCTTCGTTCCCCCCTGACAGCCATCCTCGGTTATGTGGATTTACTTGATCGGGTCGGTCCGGTCAATGACCAGCAGCGTGAGTTCATCCATCGTGTCCAGAATAGTGTGCAGAGCATTACTTCACTGGTGAACGACCTGCTTGAATTGGGTCGGATCGAAGCTGGTTTTGACATCCAGCGGGAAGTGGTGCCTCTCGATAGTATTCTCCGCTCTGCATTGGAAACCTTGGG
>Ga0209777_10008125_pt1 | contig 11537 bp, 5 predicted proteins | sample FrelakmetHBP12HB_FD_187147 | JGI IMG/M metagenome (GOLD analysis project Ga0209777, IMG submission 187147) | Freshwater lake sediment microbial communities from the University of Notre Dame, USA, for methane emissions studies -HBP12 HB (SPAdes)... | ecosystem: Environmental > Aquatic >...
ACGCCCGACAAGGCCCAGAAGGTTCTGCTCCATCGCCTGGGTTTGACCCTCCCCCAACGGCTGCGAACCCTTGATGAGGTCCAACAAATGTAGTCACGACTTTTAACTCGAATCCCCATCGACGCCCACGCCAAGGGCGATTTGACTCGCCAACTGTCTAACTTGGGCTAGCTTTCCCGGCCGCGCGTGACCTCGTGATTATAACGCTTTGCGGGTCCCGGCACAACCGTTGTCTGCCTGGAGCTTCGACCCGTTTTACGCAGGCGCTGAAACCACCCGCCCATTCACGGGACGGCTTCACGTGCGCAACCATTGAACAGCGCGGCTCAACGCCAACCAATTCGCAAATCGCGTCGGTTGCGACAGGGGAGCAGAGGACGAGGACACTGAGATGTCCGCGACCGGCTCACCTCTTTCCAGAGCTTGAAGTTGGCCGTTAACGCGATCCAGACCTTCGGGGTCGTCGAGGTAGTCGACGGAATAGAGCGTCTGCAGCAGCAACAGCGCCCGGCGAAGGTCGTCGCGCCCGACGGAGCCCAGTCGGCGAAACGCGTTAACCGCTTCCAACAGGAAGCCTTCGGCCTCGTGCATGTCGTTTTCGGACAGTTGCGGCCTGGCGACGAGTATTGAGGCCAGTGAAAGCATGGTCGACGCCGCCCGCCCATCCCGTCCCAGCCGTAGGAATTTTTGGAGAGCGCTGCGATAAAGCGGTTCGGCTTCCAGAGGTTTACCGTGTTCGTTGTTCGAGGCAGCAAGGCGATATTCGAGGTTCGCGACCATCAAGTCCTGCCAGGCGATGTTTAATTCCAACCGGGCGCGTGAGGATGCGGTAATGCTCGTTACCGCGGCGGAAGTAATTACGAACACGGCGAGCAGCCCGACGAGAATAATGCACGCAAGGCGGTGCCGCATAAGTAGCTTCCGAAACAGATAAAACGCGTTCCCGCGACGAGCGAGCACGGGCTGATCGTGCAAATAGCGCTCGATGTCTTCCGCCATCGCGGCGGCGCTCTGGTAGCGGAAAGTCACGTCCTTTTCAAGCGCCTTGGCTACAATGGTGTCGAGATCCCCGCGCAGGGTGCGATCGATCACTCCCGCCGGAGTCGGCGGTTCCTCGCAGATCAGACGGATAGCTTCAGGGAGCGCTTGGCGTCGAACCGTGTAGGGGAGCTGATCGGTGAGCAATTCGTACATGATTACGCCGAGGGAGTAGACGTCGCTACGAACGTCGACCGCGTCCAAATCGCCCCGGACCTCTTCCGGGCTCATGTAGGGAAGCGTACCGATGATCCGCCCGACTTCAAACGTCGCCGTCGCCGGCGATCCTTCGGAATCGGTAATTCGCGCCAGTCCGAAGTCGAGAATCTTGGGCTGGCCTTCGGCGTCCACAAGAATGTTCGACGGCTTGAGATCGCGATGGATCACTCCGCGCTGATGCGCGTAGTTGATCGCCCGGCAAACCTTCTCAAAGAGCTCCAGGCGCCGGCGCCGGGGCAGATTACGCTCGCGCACGTAGTCCGTGAGCGGAACGCCATGCACCAGCTCCATGGCGAAGAAGTGCTCGCCTTCGGGCGTACGCCCTCCCTCGTACACCGCCGCTATGGCCGGGTGCTTCAAACGCGCCAGGGTCTGCGCCTCGCGTTCAAATAACTTGAGCCGGTAGTCATCGACGTGCAGCCCTCCACGGACGACCTTGATGGCAACAAGCCGGCGGGGGGCCTGCTGCTCGGCTTCGTATACGATTCCCATACCTCCCTCGCCCAAGCGGCGATGCACCAGATACGGTCCGACAGAAGCGGGAAGCGGCGGGGTCTGCAAGGTAGAAGCCGCCGCTACGGCGTCGATACCGGCACGAAAAGCGTCGGCTCTCTCGCGACATACGGGGCATTGCGCGACGTGTTCCGAGACGCTGCGCGCGTTACGGTCCAGTCCGCTCCACAGCTCGGAATCGGTGAGATGGGTGGTCATAGGCTTCGTCCGGGTAAGACCGACGCCCGCGGCCGGCTGCACCACTTCAGCGTCGTCCCTTGTGGGAGGGCGCAATCCGCTGCCAGAATCACCTGTCGGTGAGTTGCATAAAATCCAATGCCGTGCTAACCTGATCTTATCGCGGAAACGGTCTATCATCAGAAAATCGGAAAAATTCTGGATTTTTTTCCGTCGTTTTCGCCTCCAAGGGATTGTTATAGGTAGGAACGCTTGCCGCGCCTGTATGACGCGGAGGAGCCATGCTGGTGCAACTGGATTTGCGTCCGATGCAGCGTCTGGAGCGTAATTACAGTCGCACCTGAGCGAGTATGTTCGGTGGCGTGCATCGAACTAGTTTACTTTTGGGGAGTATTGTCATGCGAAGCAAAGTATTTGCAGACCGATCTCGGCGTGCAACTACGTTGGGGTTCACACTCATCGAGTTGTTGGTGGTCATCGCGATAATCGCTCTTTTGATTTCGATCCTACTGCCCTCGTTGGAGGCTGCCAGGCGACAGGCTAAGCTGAGCGCCTGTATATCAAACGTCAAAAACATCGCTACCAGTAGCCGGGTTTACGAAACGGACGATCAGTTCGGCGCGGCGATTCCGGTGCATGAGAGCATCGGTTATAAATCTGGTAATCAGCAACGAGCTAATGGACCTTTGCCGTCCGACTCGCTTGCAGTTCAGGGAGGCGTGGCTGCTTCGGGCTGTGACGAAATGACTTGGACAGCCCTTGCTGCCAAGGGGCGTTTCGTTGGGGCCTACGAATATGGCGGCAAGAGCGGCATCGGATGGTCTGATTTTATCTCCGGAGTTGGTAGTCTCGGCAGCGCCTACGGCACTCGCGCGGGTTTCGGTCCGGCGACGCGTCCGTTGAATGCTGTTCTATTCAAGGGTGGATTCAGCAATTGCGGCCCTTCCTGCGGGAACCCGGGCAACTTCGAACGTATCTGCGCACAGCGCGACACAGAGATGGAACTCAACCTGTTCAAGGATCCCGGTGACGACGGACCGCCCCGCGGCGCCCACTGCAAGGACTGGTTGGACAACAGCGATCGGTCATCCTATGATCATTTCGGCACCAGTTACGCTGCCAACGTATTCATGACTGCTCCCCAGGGCGGTGGTGAGATGAAAAGTAACGGGCCGTATATGCGGCCGGGGACGCGCATTCCAACGCCGGCGCGAACGCTCTATTACGAGGAAAACATAGGTCGCTGGGCTTGGTCCTGTAAGTCGGAACTCCCTGCATGCTTTGACTTTAGCGTGGGCGTTGATCCGGGAGCGGGCAAGTCGCTGCGCGGCTGGCATGGTAGGGACTGGACGTATAATCGCTCATTTGTAGATGGCCATGCCGAAACACAGAGGATCTACATCGAAGGAACCGAAAACTCAGAAGGGTTTGCCCAACACTATCGCAATGAACAGCTTTCTGATTACCCTGGTTGGGAGGCTGGTCAGCAAGGCAGCTTTGAGCAGTATAAGTGTATCATCGTTCGCGGAGATGGGTGGCAGAAGGACACCATGCCGGCCGCCTTGATACCGACAGGGTTGCAGTGGGGCGGCCAAGGAAGACCCTCTTACGAGAAATGCGTGTTCCCCGCGACTAATTAACCCAGAATGGCGATCGGGAGCCCTAAGCCCGGAGCACGAACCCAAAGGTAATTGTGTTTGTCTGACGAACGCCGCCGACCAGCAGTCGGCGGCGTTTCTGTTGCGCACAAAACGTGTTTGAGTACTCCTCCGCTAAAGGGAAGAGGATTTTTTGGAGAACGCAACTACCGATGGTCAGTTGTCGTCGGGCTCTCGGCCTCCGCGGCCACGATCGACTCAACAAGCTCTTGCAGACGACGGTATTCACCGGATGCCATGGCGACCCCGCCCTTTCGGGCTTCCGCGGACAGCAGTGCGGCCTGCCTGGACAGTTCCATGAATCCGTAGACGCCGGCTGAACCGACAAGTTGATGGAGTATTTCGCATGTCTGTTGGTGGTCGCCGTCGGCGATGGCAGTCCGCAGGCGGCTTGCGCGCAAACGAAGCGACTTGACGAATTCCACAGCCGCCTCGGCCAGGCGGTCCTTTCGGGCGTTAAGCGCAGGAGCGTCGGGTTGCCTTGCCGCTTGCGGTTCCGTCGCCGGATCGAGTGGATACTCCGGCAGAAAGGCCGACGCCTCGCTCACCAGGCGCTCCAGGGATATCGGCTTGGACCACAAATCGTCGAATCCGGCGTCAAAAATTTGTGCGTGCATGCTCCGCGCCGTGGAAGCCGTCAGCGCGACAAGCGTCGAGCGACACCCGTTGAGCCGGAGTTGCCGGGCCGCCTCAAATCCGTCCATCACGGGCATGCGGATGTCGAGGAGAATCAGATCGAATGAACGCCGTCGCGCCGCCTCGACGGCCGCGCTCCCCTCCGCAACCTGGACTACCTCTGCCCCCGCCCGCTCCAAGGCCTCCGCCATCACCGCGCGCACGTCCTCGGCATCTTCCGCCAGCAGCACGCTTCCCCGAAGCGGCGGCCCGGGCGACGCATCGGCTACGCAGGGCGCCGGCGACAGTTGCGCAGCCTTATTGGGATCAATCCACTCCATCGCGCTCTCCGGACCGACGGGCACGCACAGGGTAAAGGTGCTTCCCAACCCGATCTCGCTCGCAACCTCCAGGCGACCGTCGAGACGCTCGGCGATCCATTTGGCCAGGGGCAGTCCCAGTCCGACTCCCGCAGATGCGCTGATTGATACAGGACCGACCTGAGTGAAGGGTTCGAATATTCGCTTCAGGTCGGACTCGGCGATCCCGCCGCCGCTGTCCTCCACCACCACGGTCAGCATTGTCTCCGCGTCGGTCCGCTCCGCGCGGACCCGCACGCGAACAAATCCGCGCAGCGTGAACTTAAGGGCATTGTGAACGAGGTTGACAATCGCCTGCGTCAGTCGCTTGCGGTCCGTGACGATCCACTCCGGCACGGATGTCTCGTAGATCATCTGGAAATCGACGGTCCGCTGACGCCGAAGGGGCGAGGTTAGGGCGTGAACGTCCGCCATAATCTCCAACAAGGAGCATTCCGCTGGGGCGATTTCAAGGCGACCCGCCTCAAGGCTCGACTGCGCGAGAAGATCATCTATTAGCGCCAACAAATGCCGCCCGTTGCGGAGGATCACTTCGCCCCGATCGCGCAACTTCGCGGCTCCGAGATCCCCTGCACGGACCAATTCCGCGGCGCCTAGCATGGCCGTGATCGGCGTGCGAATCTCGTGGCTGATGTTGGCGAGGAAACGGCTTTTGGCGCGGCTCGCCTCTTCGGCCGCGTCCTTGGTTTTGCGAAGCTCCCCTTCGTCGCGCTTGCGCTCGGTGATGTCCGTGGAAATCCCACACACCGCACAGGGCTTTCCATCCCCTCCAAGAATGGGGAACTTCACGGAGATGTAAAAATGCAGGCCGTCGTCCTGCGGGACGATCTCTTCCAGTTCCATCGCCGCGCCGGCTTCCAGGACCCGACGATCGTTGGCCCGAAAGGCGTCAGCTGCATCCTTGGGAAAAAGATCGTAGTCCGTGCGACCAATGGCCGCCTCGCACGCCACGTGAAAGAGCTCCCCGTAACGCCGGTTGATAAGCACGTATTTTCCGTCGAGGTCTTTCACATATATGACTGCGGTCGTGTAATCCAGAATGGCCTGCAAGCGTTGCTCGCTCTCCCGCAACGCCTCCTGGGCCTGCTTTCGATCGGTGATATCGTACGCCGTGCCCAGGACCGCCGCCTGACCGTCGATCTCCATCACCCCCGCCGTGAAGTCGACCCACCTGATTCCGCCGTCCTTGCGCAGAATCTTGACCTCATAGCTCTTGGGAACGTCTTCTCCTTGCTGCCGGGCCAGGCCCCGCTGCCGCACCATGTCGCGATAATCTGGATGAATGATCTTCCAAAAATCCTGCTCGACAAGCTCGTCACGCGTGTAACCGGTAATCCGCTCCGCCGACGGATTCGCCTCCAACAGCTTCGTTCCCTGAAAAATAAACGTCGCGGTGGAGGTCGTCTGGCACATGACGCGGAAGCGCGCTTCGCTCATCCGCAGGGCCTCTTCGCTTCGTTGTCGTTCCGCGATTTGTTGTCTTAGGTTCTCATTGGCCTTTCCTAGCTCTTCGGTCCGTTCGAGAACGCGGTGCTCCAGTTCGTCGCGCGCCTCCCTCAGCGCCTTTTCGGCCCTCTTTTGATGCGTAATGTCCACCGCGAAGACGATGTCGCCGAGGATTTTCCCCTCCTCGTCGCGGTAAGGCAGCTTGTCCGTTCGTACCCAGCGTTCTTCGCCGGTTGGTATCTCGTATCGCTCAACGATCCCCAGCTTGGGACGACCGGATTCGATCACCTCCTGATCATCCTTTTGATAATTCGTCGCCTGTTCCGGGTACAGCTCTTGCGTCAGCCGGCCCTCCACCTCGGCCGCGGATCTGCCGATGGACTCCGCCGCCGGTCGGTTGGCCCGCAGAATCCTCCCCTCCTTGTCCTTGAACCAGATCATCGCCGGAACCGAATCAAACAGAATCTGCTGCGCGGCTTGTTTACTACGAATTGCCGCCTCCGCCTTTGACCGCTCTTGGAGCCGCCCTCTTATCTCCGAGTTGCGGCGGAGTAATTCCATCATCACGACGATCGCCAGCGGCACGCCTCCGGATATGACCAGGTGCATGTCGGCGACCCAGTCGTGGAGATAAGAAACACCGGGCTTCGACTCCTGGAACAGCGAATAAGCGAGGATCACGCCTACGCCGGGAAGCCCTTGATACATCCCTCCCCGCAGCGAGGCGTAAACCACCACGACCAGTACCAGCGGATACGTTGTCGGAAATGGCCAGAACTGCTCGATCAAGGCCGCTACCGCTGCAACGCCGCCGGCCTGGGCGATACCCAGAATTACCGCGTTCCACTTGCTTTTCGGTGGTGACTGTCGATCGTGAACCATAGAATGAGTTTGCGATCCAGTGCCTGTCGTCGACTCCGCGCAGGCGGCGCGAGTAACTCTGCGTGGCGCAAGCCTCCCTCTAAATTATATTGTAAACGGCAGACCTTTGCTTATCTTACTAGTAACTATGATGCGTAACAATTCGTTGGTTTGACGACTTCCGCCAAGCTTCGTAGCATTAACGTCCCAAGGATCAGTAAAGCAGACCAGAAACTCTCTAAAGGAGATTACCGATGGCCGTTTCCAAGCCCATGACCGCAAAACTCAACGCCCAGATTACCGCGGAACTTGCCGCCGCCCATCGCTATCTGGCGATGTCGTGCCAGTTCGACCAAAGCGGCCTGAAAGTGCTTTCAAATCGGTTCTTCGAACAACACAAAGAGGAATGGGAGCACGCCCTCAAGATCGTGAAATACATGCTTGAGGTCGGGGCCGCTGTATCCTTGGATTCAATCCCCAAACCAGCCAAGGATCTTAAGTCACCAGAGGCGATTGTTTCCGCGGCACTCGAAGGTGAGCGCGAAGTTACGCGGATGATTCACGAACTTGTCGCCCTTGCCGACTCCGAAAAGGACTACCCCACGCGGAGCTTCCTGCAGTGGTTCGTTGACGAACAGGTCGAAGAGGAATCGACCATGACCGATCTGCTCAACCTCATCAAGCTTGCCGGCGGCAATATGCTTCTGGTCGAGAGCCGCTTGCTTAGCCTGATGGCCAGCAAAAGCTGATTTCGGCGGTCGCTGCCGCGCCTCCGTTTCCCGCCGCCCCGCGCATTCTGACAGTTGGCGGGCATCGCAAGACGGTCGCTTCATGCATTTACAGTTATGCGGTAACAGGCAGATTCCGCGCGGTATTTCTTGCGCGGCTCCCCGTCCGATATACTTATGGGCATCGCTGGAAGATGGACATCGGTTGACGCTTGGGCTTATTGACCGATAATTGGGGCCGTTTCTGGCGCGGGCAGTCGGCCGGATAGCGGCAGGAGACGCCGACAGTCTGATTCCTCGTGAAGTCGAGGGGCTTTCCAATCAACACCGGAGGCTGCGCACTCCGGTGGCACGCAGGCTGGTTTATCGACGATGCCAAAAGGAACTAATAACTTGGAGAGAACCAGGGGAATGATCCAGGCCGGGTTGGCCGGTACCGTGTTCATCGCCGGTGTTGCGGCGTTCCTTTGGCTGGTCGAAACCAAGCCTTTGCCGGAAAAGCGGAATGAGCCCAATCGCCTCTTGGAGGTCGCCGTCAAGACCGTGCAACCGACGGTGGAACAAACGCCCGTCATCGGGCACGGGACCGTTCGGCCAAAGAGTCAGATAAGCATAGTTCCGCAGATCAGCGGCACGCTTACCTATGTTCACCCTGAACTTGCCCAAGGTCGGGTGGTTCCGAAAGGAACACTCCTATTCCAGATCGACAAGACGATTTACGAGGCGCGAGTGCGCCAGGTCGAAGCGGAGATTCAGGGCCTGGAAGCGGCCTTGTCCCGGCATGACCAGGAAGCAACCAACCTGGATACGCAAATCGATACTGCCCGGCAGATGCTCACCATAGACGAGGACGACTTCGAAACTTCCAAAAAGCTCTACGAGGTCGATAAAGTCGGAACCCAGCGCGACCTGGACTTGGTTCATCAAAAATATCTGCGGCAGAAGAGCGCTTTCGTCGAGTTGCAGAGCAAACGCTCCATGATTCCGCATCTTCGTCTTGAGACGCAGGCCCAGCTCGACGCTTCGAGGGCCAGACTGCAACAGGCCCAGCATGAGCTGGACGCCACCAGCATAACCTGTCCTTTCGAGGCCCGGGTAGAGTCGATCGCCGTTCACGAGTCCCAGTTCGTCACGGCGCACCTTTCGATCGCCACACTGACGGACATGGAAGCATTCGAAATCTCCGTGGGCATCGATCCTCGCGAGCTCCGCTGGCTTGATCGTTCGATTCGTCCGGAGGCGCTGGGCGCGTATCCAAACCCCGCCGCAAACCTGGGCCCCGGCGCGAACCCGAGCCCCCGCATTCATGCGGGGTGGACACCGCCCGACATGAATGTCGGGGCTCCGGAACCGAATATCGGAGCTCCGACAGCCACGGTCCGTTGGTCGCTGCATGGGCAGGAGTTCTCATGGACCGGGCGGGTCACGCGCTTTGAAAAAGTCGACGAGGCGACGCGGACCGCGCGGATGGTAGTCGAGATTCGTCAAATTGACATGGTCGCTAATATCAACGCGGCCGGGGAGTCCGGTCCCGCCCTATCTATTGGGATGTTCTGCAAGACGGAGTTGCCGGCGAGGCCGCTGCAAGATGCACTGACCGTGCCGCGCCACGCGATTTACGACAATGAGTGGCTTTATGTTTTCGCGCCAGATTCCGACGCGCCGGACGGTCGCACCGGCCGGCTCGAACGCCGCCGCGTCACCATGCTGCGCTCCCTTCGCGACGAGGTCCTGGTCGATTACCGCGGCCGCGGCGAAACCGATATTTGCGAACTTGCCGCGGGTGACCGCATCGTAGTCTCCCCCTTGAGCAAACCGGTGGTGGGTATGCAGATTCGCCTGCGCGACGAAGAGACCGCGTCCGCGACCATGCCCAGCTATACGCCGAAACAGGCGACCTCCGACCCCCGAAATTCCGCGACTCAGATCGCCGCATTGGCTTCGATCGGTCAAGGCGACGGAGGTCGCTGACATGCCGTTACTCCGCGGTCTTATCGCGGGGAGCGTACGCAATCCCGTCGCGGCGCACCTCGTGGCTTTCTCGTTCTACGTCGCCGGATACTTCGCCACTCGTCAAATGTCGCGGGAAATCTTCCCGGATATCAACCTGGACCATATTGCCATCGAAGTTGCCTATCCGGGTGCGGGTCCGGAAGACATCGAACACGCCATCTGCACGCCGATTGAGGAGAGCGTCAAGGGGTTGAGCGGCGTCCGCGACATTACTTCTTCCGCCAGCGAAAACCTCGGCATGGTGTGGGTCGCACTTCGCAACGACGTGAGAAACCCCGCGAAGGTGCTCAAAGAGGTCAAGGAGCACGTCGACCAGATAACTACCTTTCCGCCCGAGGCGGAGAAGCCGGTGGTCCACGAAACCCAGCTCCGCTCCGATGTGGTAAATGTCGCGGTGTACGGCGATCTGCCGGAGCTGACCTTGAAACGCTTTGCGCAGGAGGTGAAGGACGATCTGATCTCCCACCCGGAGATATCGCAAGTGACCCTTCTGGGGGCCCGCGATGAGGAGATCACCGTCGAAGTCTCCGCCGAAGCCCTGCAAGCGCACCATCTATCCCTTCCGCAGATCACGGCCATCGTGAAAAAAAGCAGCCTCGATCTTCCCGCGGGAGTCATCCGTACGCTTGACGAAGAGCTGACCCTTCGCATTGCCGGGCAACGCTATGCGGCCGCGGACTACGAGGATCTCGTCGTCCTCGCCCGCGAGGGGGACGTCGTCCGCCTCGGCGACATCGCATCCGTTCGCGAGGGGTTCGAGGACGCCGTTACGCGCGGACGTTTCAACGGTCAACCGGCCGTTCTGGTGGCCGTCTACAAGACAAAAGAGCAGGATGCCGTGCGCATCGCCGAAATCGTACGCGACTATGTAACCCGGCGCAACGTCAGCCTGCCCGAGCGTGTGCGCCTGGCGGTCTGGGGCGACACCTCCGTGGACATAGACAGCCGCACGCAGACCCTGTTGAGCGACGGAGTCTTCGGAATCATCACCCTGTTCTTCACCCTCGCCGCCTTCATGGGGTTGCGCTACGCATTCTGGATTTGCGCGGATATGCCCATGTGCTTTGCCGGGGCGTTTGCGGTGATGTGGTACTTCGGACAATCGTTCAACATGATCAGCCTCTTCGCGCTCATCATGGTCGGCGGAATCGTGGTGGACGATTCCCTGGTGATCGCCGAAAACGTGCACCTGCGCAGCAAAGCCGGCGATCCCCCGGAACTGGCCGCGATCGAGGGAACCTACCGCATGTCGGGGCCGGTGCTGGGCGCGACTTGCATGACCATTACCATGTTCTCGCCGCTCTTATTCGTGTCCGGAGTCATGGGCAAGTTCATCTATCCCATCCCCCTGGTAATCATCGCCTCTCTTGCCGTTTCGACGATCGAGGCATTTTGCATCCTGCCTTCGCACCTCTGCCACCGCGAGAAAAGCGGGGCCGCCCACAAGGCCCACAAGCAGACGCGAATTCAGAAACTGGTGGACCGCGCCGCGGGCTACCTGATTAACCGCTGGTATCGGTCGATGTACGCGGCCGCGATCGAGCATCGGGCGCTTACGTTGGCGGTCGCAACGCTTATCCTGTTGGTGGCCGGCGGTCTCGTGCTCGGCGGGCGGACGCCATTTGTCCTGCTGCCCAAGGAGGATGGGACGATTCTCCGGACGCGCGTGCGCTTTCCGGAGGGCACTCCGGCTTCCGCCGCGGAGCGGACCATCGAGCGGATTGAGAAGGCGGCCGAGGCGCTGAACTCTGATCCCACGCTGCACCCCGCGACGGAGGGGACGCTGGTGCGGCAGATCTACTCCATCGCGGGCGAGTTCGCCGACTTCGCGCCCGTTCGCGGAAGCAATCTCTGCGAAGTCCGCATCGAGCTGATGGCCCCCGCGAACG
>Ga0209777_10008126_pt1 | contig 11537 bp, 7 predicted proteins | sample FrelakmetHBP12HB_FD_187147 | JGI IMG/M metagenome (GOLD analysis project Ga0209777, IMG submission 187147) | Freshwater lake sediment microbial communities from the University of Notre Dame, USA, for methane emissions studies -HBP12 HB (SPAdes)... | ecosystem: Environmental > Aquatic >...
GCGGGACCCACCGGTATCATGGAAGTGGTGATATCCAGGCCATGGTCCAGGCAAAATCGGTATATTTGAGGGAAACGAGCAGATAAAAGACGCGCCGGCAAGTGTGTTACATCAAGGAAAACTCGGTCTACTCCGGTCTCCTTCATCTCGGCGACGATGGCGCGTGCGACCACATCCCTGGGAGCCAGGTCGCCCTGAGGCGAGAAATTGAGCATAAAGCGCTCTCCCTTGATATTACGCAGTATACCGCCTTCCCCTCTCACAGCTTCTGAGATGAGAAACAACGGCACTCCCGGCAGTCGCAGCGCCGTAGGATGGAATTGGAAGAACTCCATATCAATGATTTCAGCGCCGGCACGATATGCTAGAGCCACGCCGTCGCCGGTGGCAATATCGGGATTGGTGGTTATCTTGAAAAGCCGTCCTACCCCACCCGTAGCCAGGATGAGGAACCGGCAGCCAAACTCCTCTGCGGTTCCCGAACGCAAGTCCAGAGCATCTACCCCGTACACCTTACCGTCTCGAACCAGTATCTCAGTGACAAGGAAGTATTCAAAAATAGTAATCATCCTGGACCCGCGTGCAGCATTGCTCAAGGTGACCTCGATACGCTCACCGGTAGCATCGCCGCCAGCATGCAAAATACGGGGGACGCTGTGGGCAGCCTCTTTGGTCAAAGCTATCTCGCCATCAACCGTGTCGAAGGGAACCCCCAGCTTAACCAGGTCAGCGATACGGTCGGCAGCCTCTTCTGTTAGAATGCGCACCGCCTCGGGATCGCACAGGCCAGCGCCAGCAGCTATAGTATCCTTAAAGTGAAGCTCAGGAGAGTCAATGCTGCTGATAGCTGCGGCTATGCCGCCCTGGGCATGCCTGGTGTTGCACTCTTCTATGCTGCCTTTGGTTAGGATGAGGACGCTCCCCACTTCCTGAAGCAGCAAAGCATCGTAAAGCCCCGCGATGCCGCTGCCGATAATTATATAATCGTACTGCTTCATTCTTACCTCTAAATTATTGCCAGCATTCGATCCAAAGCGCTCTTCGCCCTTACCCTTATATCCTCCGGGACAACAACCACGTTCCTTTTGAGTTCCATGGTCTTGGCAAGCCTTTCCAACGTGGTCTTCTTCATATTGGGGCACATAAGAGCTTTGGAAATGACATAGAATGTTTTCTCGGGATTTTCATTCTTCAAGCGGTGAATCAATCCCTCCTCCGTACCGATGAGGAACTTCCTCGCCAGGCTCTCTTTGACATATTTCGCCATCTGCGAGGTGCTGAGCGTAGCATCGGCGAGCGCGATGACTTCGGCGGTACACTCGGGATGCACCAACACCTTAGCATCCGGATGAGACTCCTTTGCTGCGATAACTTGCTTGGCATTGAGACGCGCGTGGGTGATGCAATACCCCGGGTAGAGGATTATTTTCTTCTTCGTCTTGGTTGAAACATAATGTCCCAGGTTCTGGTCTGGGATGAACAGTATCTCGTCGTTGGGCACCGCCTCCACCACTTTGACTGCATTGGCGGAGGTGCAACAGACATCGCTCTCAGCCTTCACTGCCGCCGTAGTATTGACATAGCAGACGACAGTAGCCCTGGGATAACGTCGCTTCCATTCTTTAAGGTCATCCGCATCTATCATGTCGGCCATGGGGCAGCCGGCAGTGCTTTCAGCGAGAAGCACGGTACGTGTAGGATTGAGAATAGCAGCGTTCTCAGCCATGAAGTGCACCGCACAAAAAACTATGACCTCAACGTCTAGCTGCGTCGCCTTGCGCGCCAGTTCCAGGGAATCGCCCACAAAGTCAGCAATATCCTGAACCTCGGGACGTTGATAGTTGTGGGCCATAATGACCGCGTTGAGGTCCTTTTTCAGTTTTAGAATATTCTCGCGGAGTTCCTCTTGGTTATTTACTGTTGCGTCTCCCATTCAAATATTTAATGATAGCTTAATCCAATCTACTTCGAGTGTCAACGCAAAGATTAAAGAGGATGTTGCACCTTTCCCATATTCAGGTTAGAGTTAATGACAGCATATCTCTGAGAGAAGAAACCTTGATTATTACCCATCTGAGCTTGGCCAACTTCCGCAACTATGCCAGCCTGGAGCTTGACCTGCCACCTCACATAACCGTGCTGCAAGGAGACAATGCCCAGGGCAAGAGCAATCTCCTGGAGGCGATTTATGTACTGGCGACCAGCAGGTCACCTCGAACCTATTCGGACAGAGAGCTTATCAACTGGGATGCCTTCAAAGATGAAATCCCCGCATGCCGCATCACGGCTGCGGTGCAGAAGGCTGGGAGCAACCTGAAGCTGGAAGTCGCTCTCAGCGCCAAAGCCGCTGCTTCTCCAAAATCAGAGGATTTCTTCTCACGATGGCAGCCTTCGACCAAGGGCGCTTCTGTCCAGAAACGTATTCGGATAAACGGCGTCGTCCGCCACCCTGTTGACCTCATCGGACAGCTCAACGTGGTAACGTTCAGCGTCTACGACATAGACCTGGTGGGGGGTGAGCCGGCGCTGCGCCGCCGCTACCTCGACATCACCAACTCCCAGATCGACCATAAGTATCTGCGCAACCTGCAACGATATAATCGCGTGCTCTGGCAGCGCAACCAGCTTCTGCGCCTGATCGCTGAAAACAGGGCAAACCCCGATGAGCTAGCCTTCTGGGATCAGCAATTAGTGGAAACAGGTGCCTACCTCATAGTGCAGAGGGAGCACACCGTGGCCTCGCTGGACCGCCTGGCACAAGGCATCCACGATGAGCTCAGCGGCGAACAGGGAAAGTCAAACTTCGTTTATTTTAGAAGCATAGATAAACAGAGAGGGAAAGAGGACTCCCAGATAAAGGAAACCGCCGAGATATTCACCAAAGCTTTATTAGCAGCACGAGAGAAGGAGGTAGCTCAGGGCATGTCGCTGGTCGGGCCACATCGCGACGACCTTCGCTTCTTTGTCAATGAGGTGGATGCGGGGGTTTACGCCTCACGTGGGCAGCAGAGAACTGTTGCCCTCTCGCTTAAGCTCGCCGAGGCCAAGTTCATGCTCAGCACTACCAAAGAACATCCCATTCTTCTCTTGGATGATGTCCTCTCGGAGTTAGATGCTCAGAGGCGGCATCATTTGCTTGGTTCTGCGGCCAACCATGAGCAGGTTCTAATCACCACCACTGACCTCGACCGCTTCGAGCAGGATTTCCTGGCGCAGGCATCCTTATTCAGCGTGACCCAGGGAGGAATTGAGCCGCTATCAGCTTAGCGCGTTGACCGCTTCTTATCCTTGCTGCAGAACTTTATGATTTCGGCGAAGTTGTTAATCTTTCCTTGGTTGTTAGTCTCGAGGAAACCGTCGTAGGTGAGGCTGATCCAGGGTTTGCCGTACTTTGCGCTGAGCTTTTCGGATAGGGCAGCAACAATCCCTCCGGGCATACAGCCGTGCGGCATCACTGAAATTACCCCATCGAAATTAGGATCCTCCAGCCACTCCACCCCCGCACCTATGCTGAGAACAGCCTCACTGCCACACTTAGAGGAGAGATACTGTTTCGATTTGTGGAGCAACTCCTTGGTTGTAGGCTCACTGGTATCAAGCAGTTCTTCAAAATTCATAGTAACAGAGTGCTCATCGTGATTCAGTAACAACCTCCTGATATAACCAGCGAGAATCCTCTTCAAGTCCCGATCTCTAACACCGTCCTCGATGTTCCTATATGTGATATACTTGAGCCACTCCCCTATCGGAGAGATCACGACTTCCAGTCCCGCCTTCTCGCACTCTTTGGCCAGATTGCTATTGCTGAATTTGTTTGACCGCAGGAATATCTCGCCGTTGATCCCAACGAGTGGCCTTCTGGGCTTCTCGCGGTCTATCAGCGACTTAAATTGTGCAGTGGCATCCTTCAAGATATCATCGAGAGGCTCTTTTCTGCGGACGCAATCTGCAATCCTGAATAAGTACTCGCCGAATTGCTCCTCTGCCACCCCTTCTGACTTCTCATAGGGACGGGTGCGCCAGAGCAACTTCTCCAGATAGTCAACGGCAACGATGCCCCTCCAGGCCAAACGCTCGAACCCTGCACCCAGTTTCAAGTCATGATACCCGTTGTTCGATACAGTGGTGCGTATCGGGAAATCAAAGCCCAATCCACGTAGTATCCTGATTTCCTCCACGGCATACTTACCGAAGCGGCAGGGACCGAACGCACTGGCCAGGAACCCCTCGACATCCTTAGGGTCAATTCCATACTTGTCGTTCTCGTAGAAAAACTTCATGAAGTCGCCCAGAGTCACCCGATAGGGGAGGCATTCCTTTCCCGACGTCACCTTATTGCTGTAGAGAATGTTCCTCTCATCCTGCTCGGGTAGCACAACTGCACTAACTCCGAAGGCCTGCATGGCCGCGCCCAGTGCTACGGCACCGGAACACATCCTCGGTATAAGGATAACTTTGTTCGAGCTGACCTTTGTATAGGCAACTCTCCGAATATCTCGTCCCCTCACCACAGCCTCGCCAACTTTACTCGAGCTGGCGAAGCCCTTGATGGTATCCACAAAGGCCTCGAGACGGGTAACAATGCCTGCCTCAGCAGCATGTTCGTCGATCTCCAACTGCCCCAGAGGTTTGCCGCCCATAATATCTTCCACAATATTGAGAATAAATGAGTTCGGACCACAGCCGAAGTTGGTCAGCACCAGCCCAAACAACTCCGGGTCCTTGGCAACTATGTCAGCGCCCGCTATATGCTTGGCCTCGTTAAACCAGTACGGACGGTCTGAGTATTCCCTCACATTCACCGACGCAAGTGGTAGAAAATCGAGCGGTATCGGCACCACATCCAGTTGAGCCAGCTTCTCTGCTATGCCCAGGTTCGCCCCCGAATCCTGCGACATATAAGACCTGGCGATAAGCACGACGCCCAACTTGCCGCTTTCCTTGAGCTGTGCCATTATCTTCTTGCCTAGCTCAGCCTGCGCTTCCTCGAAGCGGCGCTTCGCCTCGATACCGGCAAGAGCAGCCTTCTTTCCCTGGTTTCTGCTGTATCCCATCTTCATCGCCACATCCGCCAGATTGTTTATCACATCTTCATCGCCCCTGCTGAAGTCAATTAGCGGTATCAATAACCTCTTCCCCAGTCCCAGCGCCTGGCGTACGATGAAAGGCGATGCCTGCACCAATGGGCAGGAGTATTTCTGGTTCTCGTCCCCCTCCTTCAATCCCATGCGGATGGCACAGGGATAGAGGATGTAGTCCACATTTTTGAGGCTCGCCGCATGGCCGTGCACCAGCTTGACCGGGAAACAACTATCCGAATAGCTCAGCTCGACCGACTCTTCCATGATTTGGTTGTTGGTCTTGCCGGAGAAATAAACCTTCGCACCGAGCGCATTGAGGAATCCGATAAGCATCGGGGCATAATCGTACACCACGAGAGACCTGGGGATGCCCACCGATGGCCCTGTGCCTTCTCCTTCCTTGTAGTCCTTGAACAACAGCCGCTCGCGCACATCGAAAGCGGTCTCCATCCTCTCGCGGCTGATGGTGCTGTCGAAGAGGTCGCACCTGCTGCCGTAGAAAGTGGACTTCTCTCCGGGTATCTCCATGCGGCTTATGGTGCAATTGTTATCGCATTTCTTGCAGATAAAGGTAGAAATCTTATAGGAGCTGTCAACGACCTTCTGGAACCCCTTGAACTTGGAGGCTCTCCCTTCGATCGACTCCTTTGCCAGAAGCGCCGCGCCTATGGCGCCGCTGACCTCCTTGTGTTCAGGCACCAGTGTGGTCTTGCCCTCAAGAGCTTTCTTGAATGCAGAGACTACGGCATCGTTGTAGAATACTGCGCCGGTCAATATCACCTTGTTGCCCAGCTTCCTGTTGCCCAATACCTTAGAGAGATAATTTGCAGCGATGGAATTTGCCAGGCTTGCGGTTATCACCTCGATAGGCACGCCTTCCTGCTGGGCTGAAGCCACTGCCTGCCCCATGAAGGCAGCGCACCTCGAGCCCAGGTCAATGGTGTGGGGCGCGTTGAAGGCGAGCTTGGCAAACTCACCGTTTTGCACATGAATGCCAAGCTGCTCAGCCAGCTCGTCTATAAAGCTCCCCGTCCCGGCGGCGCAAGCCTTGTTCATTTGATAGTCTACGACCACGCTGTTTCGCTTGATAACGAGCTTGGAGTCCTGTCCCCCGATCTCGATAATATCAGCCTCGGGGTCTATCTCTGCGCCAGCCCTGGTCTGCGCCGTGATCTCGTTCTTTATCAGGTCTGCGCCAATGAAGCTGCCCACCAGGTATCTACCCGAGCCAGTGACGCCCACGCCAGCTATTCTGGCGTTATCGCCGATATCGCGAATCAGGTTGCGGAAGACCTGCTTGACCGCCTCAACAGGCTTCCCTGCCGTCATGAGATAGTTCTTCTCCAAGACCTTGGTACCCGACTCGTCGAGTATCACCGCCTTAGTGCTGGTGGAGCCAACATCCACTCCCAGATAGCCTGTGAATGTCGCCTCTATCTTGGTGGCTTTCCAGCCGTCCTTTTGGCTGACCTTCTCCAGACCCGACATCTCGAAATAGCGCGACTTGCCCTCAGTCTCTTTAGAGACAACCACTCGAGAACTCTTCCCCGATTCCCTGGCAAGCAGTGCCGAGCCCATAACCTCGATATACAGATAGTTCTCAGGGACGATGATATCTACGGGATGGCCGTTTCTCGCTGATAGCGCCTCACTGAGAGCCTTTTCCATGGCGGCATTAGCAGCGACTCCACCCACAAAGTAGACAGGCTCCTCGAAAGCGCCCTTTTTCAGCGAGATGACCATTCTGGCTATGCTCTCGCAGAGAGCGTAAAGCATAGCTGACATGGGAACGCCCTTCTGCTGCAGGTGGATTAGGTCGCTCTTGGCGAACACACTGCACCTGGCGGCTATTCGGGGCGCAGTGCCTTCACATTCCAGCGCAGTGCGGGCGAAATCATCCAGGCTGATACCGATACGGTATGCCTGCTGCTCCAGGAACCTGCCAGTGCCCGCAGCGCAGAGGGGATTTGAGACAACTTGCCAGGGTTTTTTCAGCCCGTCCTCAAGCGTAATAACGACGGAGCTCTGTCCGCCGATTTGCACGATGGTTCTGACATTGGGATAGGAATGGAGAAGGCCAGAGGCAATCGCCAGAGAGCTGGAGTATTCCGCCCAGTTCAGCTCCTTGGGTATGACCCCCCTGCCGGAGCCCGAGACGCCGGCCGTGGCGATTTCCTTGAGATTGAACTTCTCGCCCAGCCTGGAGATGAGAGAGTTTACTGCTGACTTGGGGCTGGCGGTTATCTTCTCGGAATCGAGATAGACCGCCTTGCCATCCTCAGAGATTAGAGCCGCCTTGGCGCAGACGGAGCCTACATCCAGACCTAAAGAGTAACTCATATCCCTACAATTTTAGCACAAATCGGAGTCCTCTTGAAGGGGGCAACAGCCCTTTTTTGAATTATACACCTACCTAAAGTTATTTATACTACCTCGAAGATACCAGTTGACGATGCCAGCTATAGATCAATGCCTAGCTTGGTTCTTAACTCCACCCTCACCAGTCCCACAGCCTTCTTATTCAGGTGGATATCATCGCTAGCGTATTCCTTCAGCATCAGGCCATCTTTATCAGCAACCCTGCCGTAAATATCAATGAACTTGTAGCCATTCTTCTCGCAAAATGCCCTCAGCCTTTCGTTGAACATCCTGTTTATCTGGCTTCTTATCTCCAGAGTGCCATAGAATGGATACTTATACTCATTCCCTACCGCCGTCGCCGGAGACACGCAGTAAACGCAGAAGTTCACCCCGCGCCCTCTGATCTGCACCATGACCTGGCCGTAGTTCGCAATCGTCCCGTCAATCAATTCACCTATAGAATATTCCCCGTTGCTTTTCTTATGCTGGTAATAGATATGTATCCTGCAATCTATCTCTCCGAAGGAGAGCATCACAATGTCTTTCTTGCCGAGCTTATCAATCACCTTGAATAGTTGTTCGTTGGACTTGGTGGTGCTGTTCTTCCTATTTAGATTGTACGCCGTGGCAGCGCCGAGATGGTGTGCCAAAAATAGCATGCTCCCCCTGAACGGAACCACATGGCTGTCCCCCACCACGTGGATAAGCGGCTTGCGGAGCACCCTGGCGTAGAGGACAGTAAAGGCATCAACAAGAAATATTCTGAAGTTAGTTAGACTGTTCTTAACAGGGCTTATCGCCCAGAGTATTATGTAAATATAAAAATAAGGTCTCCCTTTCTCCTTGGAGACCGCTCTAGCCATGTAAAGAGTGCCCCTTATACCTCGGGGAACATTATTCTGACTCACGCCGCTATTTTAATACAAAGCTAGAGATTATCAATCACCGCCTTCGCTTGGCTCGCACCTGCTCTCACATTTCATAGCTTACGCCTTCACCCGCCCATCAAAAAACCCAGCACCTCTTTATTGAACCTGCCTCTCATTTCCATGAAAAAGGCGTGCGAGCCTCCCTTAACCAGAACTAGTTTAGCGTTGGGGATGCGGCTAGCTAAAACCTCAGAGGCACTAGGCGCTATTATTCTGTCACCTGTCCCGGTTATTACCAGCGTGGTGGCTTTAATCAAGTGCAGCCTGTCCAGCGTAGTGTAACTGGCAACGGCCGCCATCTGTTCTAAATAACCGTTCACATCGATTGATTTCATACTGCGCTTCGACAGGGGTAATAGTATCATCCTGTACAGCCTCTTGTTGAAAGCTGAGGAGACCATGAAATTCATTAACTTTCTGAAATCTATGCTTCTGATATCGACATCAGTGCTGCCTTCCCGAATGCCGAGCGCCTTCATCAACTCCGGGCGCACATCGTTGAGTTCGCTGCCGGCAAAGGTGCTGCCCAGGACAAGCTTTATCACCCTCTCAGGATAAGCGATGGCGATCTCCTGAGCCACCATGCCTCCCAGAGACAGTCCGAGTATATGAGCCTTATCAATGCCGAGATGATTCATCAAACCGATTACATCTTCAGCCATCGTCCTGATAGTATAGGGCTCGCTTGGCTTATCAGTTTTTCCGATGCCCCTGTTGTCGAAGATGATTACCTTGTAGTACTTATTGAAAATAGGCGTCTGGAAAAACCAGGCCTGATGATTTCCGGCGAAGCCTTGTATCATAACCAGGGGCACCCCCTTGCCATGGACCTCATAGTACAAATTGATCCCGTTGACGGCCGCCTTCGGCATTTTGTCCCTCCATATCAAGGAAATTCCAAACCCCCAACGATGATACCATTACCTGTAATGCGAAGGCAATCTTCAAAGATTGTGTCTAGCTGTCAGGGAGACTAGTGCTTGGTGAGCGTTCTTTTGGCAGACAGTGCTCTTGCGGCTCTAACACGAGGAGAAGAATTGCAGTAGCCAGAGGAAGATTACGGGAACTGGCCTACAGTATGCCTATCGACTTGGCATTCCACAGACATACTATCGCCAGAGCCAAGCAAGCCCAGACGAGCATCCTCCTCAAAGGTACCCTGGCAACCTTGTTTATCCCTACCATGATAACTAGAGCAAAGGCCCCCTTCAACACAAGCATCCATGAGCCGACCAGGGGTTGGAGGATTACGTTAGCTTCGGCCATCTTCCCATTCAGCCCCACAGACTCCAGCATAGCATGGGCCCTGTTTGTTAGCAGAGTGTCCACAACGTTCAGACTCAGGAATAAGAGGAGCCAGAATATAGTTCTGGATTGAAGATTGTCTGATTTGGCTTCCAACCGTATTCTTGTCAGCAATGCTCTGACGGATTCCATCCGGGATGAGGCCCCGGACTTCAGTTGCAACTCCAACTCTGACGCCTCCCTACAATAACTAATCCCGTGCCTTATCGTTTAGACGCGCTAAAGTAGTTGCAGGCAATCGGAGTGCACGGCGGCCTTGTTTGCACGACCCTGTGGTAGGAAATGTATACTTTCATGAACTAAATGTCAATCTGTGTAAGTACTTTGGTACCATAATTGGGAGGATAGGTAAAGTTATGTTAGGAGCGTTGAGGCAAGGTAAACTCTGCGAAGGCATGGCAGATCAAAGGCTGAGGCCATCAGCAAGAGTGAACAGATTTTTAGCAGGTTCTTATTTAAAGAAAATGGGAGATGTAAAGAAAAAACGGCTTCAGTAAAGACTATCTGAAGCCGCTGCACTTCGTGACGTCACAAAGTGCTATAGCGCATAATTCTTTGAGGCCATTTATGCGTGAGTTAGCCAGGGATCCGGGAGTAAGTGAACTCACACCCTCTGGAACCGCCGTCACCTAGAATTTACCCTATGCCGACTTCGCTCAGGCTCTTATCTAACCAGCGGTCCAGCGCGGACGGCTCGGTTTCGCCCTCGAGGTTCTCCAGTTCAGCGTGTACATCAACCCTGAGCTTGAGAAACTCGAAACGCACAGTCAGCTTGCCGCTGCGCCTGGCGAGCCGGATAGCGAGATCGGCCATGAAAATCATGACCCCGGTTAGAAATAGGCCACCGCCAAGCACCATGCACGCAATGCCCGCTCCCTCGATCTCGGCAAAGTACATCGCGACTGCCCCTGTAGTCAGAAAAATGCCCAGGATACATGCCAGCATACCAAGACTTCTCATTCTGTTACCTCCTAAACGCACCGCGAGGGCGCTTTCCGACACTCACTCTAGCGCACTCTCGGTAGCAGCACATAGTGGTTTTCGCCAATTATTCGATAGGGTTCTCGCCAATATGCTCTCGGACGACAATGTCGGAATCCAGCCTCTTCCATGCTCAATCATATTTTCCCTGAGATTGTGGTGACCTCAGCGCTATTGTGCAATAGGAATTTGGTACTGGCTGAATATGGAAACACTCTCAGAAGGGGAGAGTTAAAACAAGGAGGCTAACAGAATTTAGACGAGTTCTTAGGCAGCAAGAGTGGTAGCGGAGGGATTTGAACCCCCGACCAAGGGCTTATGAGTCCCCTGCTCTACCGACTGAGCTACGCTACCACGGGAATATATGATAGCACCGCATACTGAGAGCGTCAATCTTGAATGAGTGTTAAACCGTTTGGTGACCGCAAGTTGGCTCACGGATTGGCTCAATGTGCGAGGAGTGCCACGACCCTGTCCAGTATCTTGTGAGCAACCTCTGATTTGAGCATCAGTGGAAGCTGTTCCGCCTTGCCATCGCGGTCGATAAAGGTCACGCGGTTGGTGTCTGTGTCGAACCCGCTGTCTTTTGCTGTAATGTCATTGACCACAATAAGGTCAAGTTGCTTCTTCCTGAGCTTCTCGGTAGCTCTGGCTACCAGGTCCCCGCTTTCCGCAGCGAAACCGACCTTGATAATATCCCCCTTCACCTCACCGAGTATGTCGCTCGTCTTCACCAGTTCGAGATTCAAGGTATCGGCTTCCCTCTTTATCTTGCCCTCAGTCACGGTGGCGGGTCTGTAGTCTGCCACTGCGGCAGCCATGATGAGGACGTCCGCGGCGACGGTGGCTTTGAGCACCGCATCTCTCATCTGCTCAGCAG
>Ga0209777_10008127_pt1 | contig 11535 bp, 9 predicted proteins | sample FrelakmetHBP12HB_FD_187147 | JGI IMG/M metagenome (GOLD analysis project Ga0209777, IMG submission 187147) | Freshwater lake sediment microbial communities from the University of Notre Dame, USA, for methane emissions studies -HBP12 HB (SPAdes)... | ecosystem: Environmental > Aquatic >...
AGTTCCGGTGAGGCCATGCAGGCCATGGAAGAGGTTGCCTCAAAATTACCGAAAGGGATTGGCCACGACTGGAACGCGATTTCTTATCAAGAGCGGATGTCCAGTTCGCAGGCCCCCTTGCTGTATGCCTTTTCTATTCTGGTCATCTTTCTTTGCCTGGCAGCTCTTTATGAGAGTTGGCCAATTCCTATCTCGATCCTGCTAGTCCTGCCTCTTGGAGCCATCGGAGGTGTCATAGCCTCAAGCACGCGGGGACTGTCCAATGACGTCTATTTCCAGATTGGTCTTCTGACCACGCTGGGTCTGACCACCAAAAACGCCATCCTGATCGTTCAATTCGCTAAAGCCCGGGTGGAACAAGGAATGGGATTAATTGACGCGACACTGGAGGGAGCGAAACTAAGATTTCGTCCAATCATGATGACATCCCTCGCGTTTGGCTTTGGTGTTTTACCCTTGGCCTTAAACACTGGCGCGGGAGCAGGTGCCATGAATGCCATCGGCACAGGCGTGCTGGGGGGCATGATAACGGCCACTGTTTTAGTGGTCATCTTTGCTCCCCTTTTCTACGTGTTGATCGAAAAGATCTTCGGTAGAAAACAGAAACAACAAGCAAAAGTCGCGAATCCATCAGAGGATAAATGATATGAATAGAAAATTATTTCTTATACCTGTTATCATAGTTTTTTTTCTGGGCGGATGCACAATGGCCCCGAAATACACGCGCCCGGAGGCTCCGGTGCCGTCCGCATGGCCGACCGGTCCTGCGTATATCTATATTGAAAATGCGGCCGATGAATCTTCGCCGCTGGCATCCAAATTGTCATGGAGGGAATTCATCGCTGATGAACGCTTACAAAAGGTCATCGAAACAGCCCTGAACAACAACCGCGATTTGCGGGTGGCAGCGCTGAATGTGGAAAGGGCAAAGGCTCTTTACGGTATCGGGAAAGTCACTCTTTTGCCTTCGGTCAATGCCAACGGAAGCTGGTATAAAGAACACGTTCCTGCTGATCTCTCATCAACCGGGAGTGAATATACCGCCGAACAATATAGTGTCAATCTCGGCATAACTTCCTGGGAAATAGATTTCTTTGGTCGCATTCGCAGCCTGAAAGATAAGGCACTCGAAGAATACCTGGCCACGGATCAGGCCTTGCGCAGTTCACAGATTCTGCTTGTGTCCACAGTCGCGCAGGCGTATTTGGCACTGGCCGCGGACAGGGAAGCTCTCCAACTTGTTTTGAAAACACTAGCGACTCAGGAAGCTACCTACAAACTGATCGGGAAACGTTATGACTTTGGCATGATATCCGGGTTGGATCTCCGTCGGGCGCAAAGCCAGGTGGAGATAGCCAAGGGAGATGTCGCCCGTTACACGCAACTGGTTGCGCAGGATGAGAATGCCCTGAATCTTCTGGTCGGCTCTCCGTTGCAGCGGGAACTAATGCCCAGTGATTTGAGAAGCGTCAGCCCAACCCGAGAAATTTCTACAGGTCTGTCTTCCGAAGTGCTTCAGCGCCGGCCAGACGTGCTTGCCGCAGAACATCAGCTCAAAGCAGCCAACGCCAATATCGGCGCCGCTCGTGCGGCTCTTTTCCCGCGCATTTCACTGACGGCCACCGCCGGAACCGCCAGCCCCGAGCTTTCCGGACTCTTCAAATCCGGATCGGGCACATGGACCTTTGCTCCGCAGATCATTATGCCGATTTTTGACGCCCGCACCTGGTTTGCATATGATGTCACTAAAATAGAAAAAGAAATGTTCATTGCCCAGTATGAAAAGGCCATCCAGAAGGCTTTCCGGGAAGTCGCCGACGCCCTTGCCGTAAAAGGCACGATCAACCAACAAATAGCGGCACAGCAATCCCTTGTCGAAGCTGTTTCGGAAACCTACCGCCTCTCCAATGCGCGCTATACCAAGGGTATTGACAGCTATCTGAGTGTTCTCGATGCGCAGCGTTCACTCTATGCAGCGCAACAGGGACTGATCATGCTTCACCTGTCGAAATTTGTCAATCAGGTGTCGCTCTATAACGTTTTGGGCGGGGGAGAATGAAGATTTAAGTTTTAAGGTTTGTGAATAATAACTATTGAGCTTCTACCTTAAGCTATCTTTTGACCGGTATCGGCTGGACCCATTTTTGATTTTCGCCATCGTAGTACCATTTATCGGAAAAGCCGCGACGTCTTAAAAATATAGGATTATCCGCCCAGCGTAAAAGTTCTTTATATGCATCGTTAATTTTATGAAACGTAGCCGCCTGACCGCCGGCATCAGGATGGTGAATTTTTACCTGCCGCCGGTAAGCATTTTTTATAATTCTGCCTAATTCATGTGAATGAAGATCAGTCTTTTTTATTTCCAGATAATCCAATAATTCTGTTTTTATGTTGGGAATCCTCATTAATCTGGGACGCTGCAACCCTTCCGAAATAGGACAGCGGTTTGCAGACTTCAAAACATACTGTGAAGCCAGATAATTCTTGTTTGTCCGTTTAGACTCCTTCCACCATGCATTTCCCAGCGCATTGGCCATAATACTGAAATCCGTCGCCGGATTATTTCCAGTTGTGCGCTTACTTTCATAACGGAACACTTCTTTAATCCCGTGAGGAACAATATCCAGAATAATTATTGTGTCAGAAAAATAAAATGTCGCATAACGCGTGTTTAAAGCTTGCAGCAAACCGCTCCTCATATTGAGTTTCTGTCTGAGGTTCTGGCGGCATCTGATCGAGCAATATTTTCTGTTGTTGATATTTTTCGTCGATCCGCAGGAAAGACACCCTTTTTGTTTTCCATCACCGGCGGGAAATTCACTTTTTATTATATCTTTTAATAACAACATCCTGTTCACATTATTTTTCGGAAGAGGCCAGATATCCCTTGGCCAGTGCTTTATTCACATGCAGCACGCCCTTGTTCATATCCTTGAGCGGATAGTCGGCTGTGATCACGGGCAGAGCATCCGCCTCAGCCTGTGTTTTGATGACCGATCCAACCGGCGCATAGCGGCCGTCGGCAACTTTGACGCCCATTAAAATAACTCCAGGTTCGATGACGCAATTATTTCCCACAAAGGATTTAAATACCAATACCTTCATTCCTACAAAGGTATCATCCATTACTACGGCCGGTCCGTGAATCTGCACCTGATGCGCCAGCGAAACGCGATTGCCCACGTAGACCGCGTATTTTTTACCCTTAACCTCCATCAAATTCTTTTCCACTGGTTTGCCGTCCAACTCTGTCTCCAGCGCATGAATGACAACTCCATCCTGCACATTGGTTTCATCGCCGATATAAAGAGGTTGGCCTTCGTCACCGCGCACACACGCCGTTGGCGCCACCATCACATTGTTTCCCAGAATGACGTTGCCAATCACAGCCGCCAGCGGGTGAACATAAGTGTTAGAACCGATCACCGGCTCGGATATCTTTGCGCTGAAATCTGTTTTTACATTTTTTTCGATCATTTTCTTCCTCCGTTTTAATGAGATTCAAATTTTATAAGTATAGCGCAGTGTAATTTGTAAGTCGAATTATCCCATCCCGACTTATCGGGGTGGGGTTCAATCCCCCGTACTTCCGGTGAATAATACATTACGGTTCAAGTTTCCAACTTGAACCAACTTCAATACTTTTAACGTTCTATAAGTTGATTAACGTTGGAAATTTGAATCAACCATTACTTTTTTGTTTTTCTTGCCGCAACAGTTCCTGCCATACTTGCTTAACTTTCTTTTCAGTTTCAGGAATGCTGTCCTCATTATCAATTACAATATCGGCCAGCGCAATTTTCTCGCCAATCGGCATCTGACTTTTTAATCTTTTTTCCGCCTCTTCTTTGCTCACACTATTGCGAATTATTAAACGACGAAGCTGTTCTTCCGGAGCAATGAGAACCAACATGGTCAGATCAAACAAATGTTGCATTTCCCCTTCGAACAAAAGAGGAACATCAGACAGAACAATTGCATGTTTTTCTTTTCTTCTGATTTTCTCCAATCGAATATGCCACTCTTGATAAACTAAAGGATGAACAATATTGTTGAGCTCAATGAGTTTCTTTTTATCGGCAAAAACGATGTTCCCGAGTTTTATGCGGTCTATTTTTTTATCCGTTTGGAGTATATCTCCACCAAAGTGATTAACAACTTCTTTATAAGCCGGTTTTCCCGGTTCCTGCACTTCGTGAGCAATCCTGTCAAAATCAATTAAATGAGCGCCCAGATCAACAAACATTTGTGCTACGGTAGATTTTCCGCAGGCGATACCGCCTGTTAGTCCGACGTTTAACATGGTTTCTTATTGAGGTTATAAATAATACGCAAACCTTCCAGCGTCAGCATCTCTTCGATTTTATCAATGCTCTTTGCTTCTTGTGCTACAATTCGCGCCAGCCCTCCCGTCGCGATCACCAGTGGCTTTGTTTTGGCCTCCGCTTTCATTCGCTCGACAATACCGTCCACCAATCCCGCGTAACCGAACATGATACCAGCCTGAATGGCACTAACAGTGTCCTTGGTAATGATATTTTTAGGTTTGCTGAATTCGACACGCGGCAACTTGGACGCGCGTGTAAAGAGCGCCTCAGTGGAAATCACTATTCCCGGTGCTATGCACCCTCCCATATATTCCCCCTTCGGGGAAATATAGTCAAAAGTCGTCGCCGTACCGAAATCGACAATAATGGATTCCTTACGATACTTGTCATAAGCTGCGACAGCGTTAACGATTCTGTCTGCGCCCACTTCTTTTGGATTATCATAAAAAATCGGCATTCCCGTTTTAATGCCTGGTCCCACAATCATCGGTTTGATTTTGAAATATTTCTGACACAGTGGTTCCAGAATATTAAGCATCGGCGGCACAACGCAGGAAATGATAACGGCTGTGACTGATTTTATTTCTTTGGCGTTCATCCTGCTGGACTGATAAAGGTTGGAGATCAGGACGCCATACTCATCAACGGTGTGATCACTCTCTGTCCGAATCCGCCAGTCGTGGATTAAGCGGTCTCCGTCAAAAAGCCCCAGAACTGTATTCGTGTTGCCGACGTCAATGACTAAAAGCATATCTCTCACCTCTTTACTATTGTCGCATCTCCCGCTGATACTTTAACTTCTTTATTTCCGGCAAGAAGAATCAGGGAACCATACTCATCAATGCCTATTGCCTTACCGCTTACAACCTCTTCCTGAAAAACTATCTGAACTGTCTGACCAATCAATAGCGAATAACTCAACCACTTTTCTTTGATCCGGCTAAATCCGTCCTGTAGCAGCTGCTTATACCATTTTGTCAGATTTTCATACAGACCAATTATCAATTCCTGACGGGAAATTTCTCTGCCGGTTTCTATGGCTAAAGATGTCGCCATATCGCTTATTTCCTGTGGAAATTGATTGATATTCACATTAATACCAATGCCCAATACAATGAAATCAACTTTGTTTACAGCGGCTTTCGCCTGAGACAGGATGCCGCAAACCTTTTTCCCATCCAGAAGAACATCATTGGGCCATTTGAGTTTAATCTTACCAGGACAATAACTCTCCAGCACTTCGGCCACGGCAACACCGGCTAATATCGAAATTTGCAGCGCTCTGGCGGGATCTATCTGTGGCCGTAAGATAATCGAGGTGTAAATATTACTGCCTACAGGTGAATGCCATGATCTCTGCATTCGCCCTTTACCCTTGGTTTGACTATCGGCAATAACTACCGTTCCCTCTGGTGCACCGGCAACACCTAACCTAAAGGCATCATCATTGGTTGATCCTGTTACAGGATAATAATAAAGCTCATGACCGAAAAATTTTCCGGCAAGGCTTTTTTCCAATATTTCTAAATTCCAATCCATAAAGGCAAAAATGTTTGATAACGATGCTTTCAAGTATTGTCATTGCGATGAATCTACGAAACGAAGAAGCAATCTCAAACAATTAAAATACTGTTTCTTGCAATGACAATGGTTTGAGTAGAATTACTACTACGCCATAATTTTTAGTGAAATGTCAGTAGCGCGGACTGAGTGGGTAAGTTCGCCTACGGAAATAAAATCCACTCCGAGTGCAGCTATCGGGGCCACGTTTTGTAAGCTGATATTGCCGGAAGCCTCCAGAAGCGCGCGCCCGGCCACAAAATCGACAGCTTTTTTCATTACCGGGACAGTCATATTATCCAGCATGATGATATCAACACCGCATTTAAGGGCTTCTTTTACTTCCTGCATATTTTTGGTTTCCACTTCAATTTTCAATGTGTGCGGCAGGCGCTTTCTTTGCGCCTTCACTGCCGCTGAGATACCGCCTGTGGCTTCGATATGATTATCTTTAATGAGCACACCATCATACAGCCCGGTGCGATGATTACAGCCGCCGCCGATGCGCACAGCCATCTTATCCAGAACGCGCAGTCCGGGCATTGTTTTGCGCGTATCAAGAATTTTTGCTTTTGTGCCACGTACAGCTTCGACATATTTAGCTGTTAGTGTGGCAATACCGGACATACGCTGAAACAGATTCAGCGCAACGCGTTCGGCCTGTAAAATATTGGACAAGCGGCCGGAGATTTCGGCAATGACATTGCCTTTCTTCGCCCGACATCCGTCATCCATTAATTTCTTAACTTTGATACTTTTATCCAGAAGTTGAAAAGTTTCGGCAAAAACATCAATTCCGGCAATGACAAAATCATCTTTGGCAATCGCCTGTGCCCTCCCCTTCTTTTTGCGGCTGACTGTGGCCTGTGTAGTGATGTCGCCGGTGCCGATATCTTCGGCCAGCGCGGCTTCAATGATGTTCCTGATTTGTTTTTCCATCATGCGGAAATCTCTTTTAGTTTCTTTAGTGCTTTTTCCAGAGAGGCAAATTTTTCCTGGAAGTCTTTTAATTTTTCTTCTTCCTTTTGAATAATTTCCGGCGCGGCTTTGGCACAAAAATCGCGGTTGGCAAGTTTCCTGGAACTTTGCTCCAAATCCTTTGTTACTTTCGCCAGTTCCTTATCAAGTCGCGTTTTCTCTCCGGTAATATCCACAACACCGGTCAGAGGAACGAAAATTTTTGTTGCACCGATAACGCCGGTCGCCACGCCTTTGGGCTCAACCAGATTAACTTCTACGGTCAATGATTCTAGATTAGCCAGATTCAGAACATAATCTCTGTCAGTCTCAATGATTTTTTTACTTTGCTCGTCCGTGGCAGAAACCATGGCCTTTAACTTGTGTGACGGCGGAATCCGCATTTCACCACGAATATTGCGAATCGAAGTAATGATGTCCATTATCATCGCCATCTCTTTTTCCGCTGCTTTGTCTTCCCAAACCGCGTTGACAACAGGGAATTTGCTGACCATGATGGAATCTTTGTCGCTTCCGTTCAACGTCTGCCAAAGCTCTTCAGTGAGAAAAGGCATAAAAGGATGTAAAAGTTGCAGCATTGTTTTAAATACTTCGCGCAAAGTTCGTTGGGTAGCTTGTCTTTGTTCCGGGCTTACTTTGCCATAAAACACAGGCTTGCTTAATTCCAGATACCAATCGCAGAATTCATGCCATATAAAGTGGTAAATAGCGGCAGAGGCATCGTTGAAATGATATTCATCCAGACTGCGTGTGACTTCTCCAATTGCTTCATTTAGTTTTGCCTTGATCCACTTATCCGGCAGTGAATCAGAAGCAGTCAATGACGCTGATTCATTGAAATCCGCCAGATTGTTAAGCGTCAGCTTGGAGGCGTTCCATATTTTATTGACAAAAAATTTATAGCCTTCGATGCGTTCCGCTGAGAGACGGACGTCGCGTCCCTGCGCGGTGTAAGCTGCCAGCGTAAAACGAAACGCGTCTGTACCGTATTGATCGATCATCAGAAGCGGATCAATGCTGTTGCCTTTTGACTTGCTCATCTTCTCGCCTTTTTCATCGCGCACCAGAGCATGCAGGTAAACATCTTTAAAGGGAACGTCTTTCATCACGTAAATGCCCATCATCATCATGCGGGCTACCCAGAAGAAAAGAATATCGAAACCGGTAATTAAAAGTGATGTCGGATAAAAAGTTTTGAGAGCCTCAGTTTTATCGGGCCAGCCTAAAGTGGAAAAAGGCCAGAGAGCGGAACTAAACCAGGTGTCCAGAACATCCTCATCCTGTTTCAGAGACATACCGCCGCAATCGGGACATTTATCGGGATCCACCGTGGCGACAATCACTTTGCCGCAGCCGTCGCAATACCAGACAGGAATGCGATGCCCCCACCACAACTGCCGGGATATGCACCAGTCGCGGATGTTGTTCATCCAGTCAAAATAAGTGGCCTCCCATGTCTTGGGAATAATACTTGTTTTTCCTTTCACTACAGCGGCGATAGCCTGCTTGGCCAAAGGTTTTATTTTGACAAACCACTGTTTGGACACCATCGGCTCAATATCCGTTTTGCAGCGGTAGCACTGGCCAACATTGTGCGCGTAAGGTTCGGTACCGGTCAGATAGCCGCCCTTTTCCAGATCGGCTAAAATGTTCTTGCGCGCTTCATAGCGATCCTGTCCTTTGTATTTGCCGCCATGTTCATTAATGATGCCATGACCGTCCATGATAGAAATAATTTCCAGTTGATGGCGCTGCGCCATGGCAAAGTCGTTGGGGTCGGAACCCGGTGTGATCTTCACCGCACCGGAGCCGAAATCCATCGTCACATAGTCATCAACAATAACCGGTATTTTTTTATTCATTAACGGCAGAATTACAAATTTACCGATTTTATCCCTGTAGCGAAAATCCAAGGGATTAACGGCCACAGCTGTATCACCCAGCATGGTTTCCGGTCTGGTGGTGGCTACTACAATATCTCCGCTGCCATCGGCGAAGGGATAACGGATATTCCAAAGGAAGCTTTGGTCTTGCTTGAATTCGACTTCCAAATCAGAAATAGCGGTATGACAGCGGGGACACCAGTTAACAATGTAGTCTCCCTGATAAATCATGTCCTCATTGTAGAGTCGTACAAAAACTTCCCTTACAGCCTGAGATAGGCCTTCGTCCATAGTGAAGCGTTCTCGTTCCCAATCGCAGGAACAGCCCAGACGTTTGAGCTGATTAATGATCACGCCGCCGTATTTTTCCTTACATTCCCACACGCGGGCGATAAATTTTTCGCGTCCCAGATCATGGCGGGACGCCCCTTCTTTCGTCAACTGCTGTTCAACCACATTTTGCGTAGCAATGCCCGCATGATCCATGCCCGGCATCCAGAGCGTGTTATAGCCCTGCATCCTTTTGAAGCGGATAATAATATCCTGCAGCGTATTATTCAAAGCATGCCCCATATGCAGCATACCTGTCACATTGGGGGGGGGAATGACAATGGAAAAAGCAGGTGATTCACTGTTATCCTGGGCGTGAAAATAATTATTTTTTAACCAGTAATCATATAATCTTTTTTCAGCATCGGCCGGTTCAAACGCCTTGCCTAATTCTTTTGTTGCCATTTATATTATTCTCCAATCTACATAAATCACGGGCATACTGCCCTCTGCCTACGCGGGATACTTTGTCCTGAAAGATTCTGTGCTCATTGCTTTATCCCACATTGCTTCGCAAGTGGGTTAATTTCCAATAGACTTTGGCTATTGGATAGTTCGACTAACTCTTCAAACCTCGCTACACTCGTTTTCAGAGAGTCTCATTACGACTTACCAATATGACTGCGCTTCGCTTGTCACATTGGAGTCTCATTAGTTCGTCCTGCAAATTTCTGTGCGCTTCGCTTCAGAAACTTGGGACTTACTAAAAAAGGGCTTGCGCCCTTTTCGACTTCAATTTTATCGCCTGTCAGTACTTAAAATTTGAGGCGGGACAAAAAATGTCCCGCCTCTTGAATAATTTTGCAAAACCGCAATTAATTAACTTTCAATTCTTCTTTAAGTTTACGGATAATCAAAAGAGCGTCCACACCAGCTACGGGTTTAAGCGGCGCAAATTCACCGGTGTTTATATCCCTTGCTTCCATAATGCCCCGTGACGTCACGACCATAATCGCGTTGAAATAAGGCAAGTCCGAACGCACGTCGGGGAACAGCGATTTCGAATCGATATACTTGGTGGCCAAAGCATTATCGCCTGTCACTTTAATTAAAACATCTTCCAGCATCATGGCATATTCACCACGGGACAAGACTTCGCCGGGCTGGAAGTTACCCTTCGGATCATTTTCCAGGCCGCGCACACCGATTTCCAGTACCCCTTCAATATCTGTTTTCAAAGGATGATCAACAATGTCTTTGGCCGTCAATTTAACAGGCTTTACCTCTGCGGCCGCCTTTTCCGGATCTTTGAAAGATGTGTCAAAAGTTTTCGGTGTTCGTTTATTGTAAAGCACATCGATTTTTAATTCTTCCATAAATAATGCCGCAGCATCTGCCCTCGTCAGGCGTTCAACGACAGCAATTTGCTTCCCCGTAGACGTTCCAGGCATAGCGCGCTGAACCTTTTGCATGAATTTCCACTGGATATCGGCATCAGCCACATGATCTGTTTTCAGTTCAATAACTTTAGTAAATATTTGACTGGCCAGATCGAATTCTAACGCAGCTTTGTATGCCAGACCCATAAAATAATGTGCGGAAGCATTCTTTGGATCGATTTTCACCGCTTCCTTAAATTCATCCTTGCAAAGAGCCAGCCATTTCTTTTCCAGTTTACTTTGAGTATAGTAGCGGATATTGCCGACATTGCTAAATAGCTTTTCATCATCGGTGTTAGCGTACTTGGCGCCTTTTTCAAGATTATCCCAGGCGCTGTTAAAATCAGCCGTATAAGTTTTGACTAGTCCGATACCTATATAGGCTTTGGAATATTTATCGTCCAATTGCAACGCCAGTTCGAATTCTCTCTGGGCATCGGAATACTTTTCCTGATCGAGCAACTTCAACCCTGTGAAGGTATGATGATCAGGAGTATCCAACTGACTAGACGGCACCCGAGGTGTGGGCGCGCAGGAAACAATCAGTAAAAAAGCCGCAATCAACGACGCGATGGGAAAAATAACTTTTCTCATTCTATAATTGTGAAACATATTCTGCTCCTTTCCTAAAAGGTTTATTAGTGAAACTCCAATTCCGAAAGCGCAGCGGAATTGGAAAGTTGAACAATCCCTTGAAGCGGAGGGTATAATACCCAGCAGCTTGTTTTGGGGTTCATACCCGTGAGTCCCTGAAAAATATTAATATTTCCGATTTTTCACTAAAATACATCTTATAATTATCTTCAGAACCTGCCGAAGTCAAGTAATATTGCATGCTCTATATTCTTAATCGTGGCTATTTTCTTTCCAGAATTTCTCTACATTTTTCTTAATTTCTCCCAAGGAATCCTGATTAAACCAATTTATTTCCTTGTCAGCGGCAAACCAGGTCAATTGCCGCTTGGCATAATGCCAGGTATCGCGCTTAATTAAATCCAGAGTATTTTCCCAAGTATACTCTTTGCGAACAAATCCAATCGTTTGCTTATAACCCAATGATTGCAATGGCTTAAG